>ENA-UOTX01000008-UOTX01000008.1-compost-metagenome-genome-assembly--contig:-NODE-8-length-154453-cov-13.635021_pt1 | contig 154453 bp, 101 predicted proteins | sample MGYA00238143_ERZ746982 | MGnify/ENA primary metagenome ERZ746982 (study PRJEB28758, sample SAMN06268862) | compost metagenome | isolation source: single cell | place: USA: California, Emeryville, Joint... | reverse complement strand
GCATCTGTTGAGATATTTTTCTCCGTCGAATTCCTATATGCATATTTGCTATTCTAACAATTCTCTTTTGAAGCAATGTTGTTCCCGTACGTTAAATCGATGTAGAAATGAAATCATAGAGAGAAATCCCTATTAATGTTGATAGTTTTCGGGTTTTGAGTAATAAGAATTTATCAAAGAGGAGGATTTGGGACAGATTCCTTTAATTTACATTTCGTTATGGAGAAATAATGCGCTTTGTAATGGAATAATTAATAATAGATACATGGGAAGGTTTATGCTACGAAAAACCTTCTGAATAAATATAGAGGATATACGAAATTCTTAAGGATTTGATGTTCGTTGGTTATGGGGCGAAGAATTCAGTAGCTTCTTCTCTTGTGATTTGCTTGGTGGTACTGATATTATTCGACAGAGAGACCTATGGTGCGTTAAGAAAAGGGTTATTATTGAAACGTTAAATTACTAAAATGTAGTTGGCGTCAAGGAAATCTACGATGTCAGGTTGGAAGCTCGAAATGAAATACTGGGCTCTTTTGGCGTTCTCTTGTATGCTAGTTTGTTGTAAATTAAGCCTTAGTCCTTAGTGGGAAAAAGGAATGTTTACATTTGGTAGATAGCTTGCCGATATGTCTTATCCATTGCAGAGTCAAACTCATCAAAGAAGTAGAACGGCGCCTGATTTTCGAGTCAATTAGGAATATTAAAAGGAAAGTAAGGGTACAGGGTCGCAGTGTTGCAGCGCGAAGATGATAGCCATAGCTACGACAGATTTTTGTCCTGTCGATAAGTGTCCCATCGAGGACAGCCCTACAGCCGTATCAACTGATTTTCTAGTTGTGCGTCGGGTCTCTCGATCCTCTTTGCCTTCTTCGTCGCCTTCACCGTAAAATTTCACTTTCAGGTCTATTCCTGAATATTTTCCTTTCTAAGCACCGTACTTTTTCAGATTTAATGAGCAGAATAACATCGTTACCGAGTCTTTTATCAGCTTGACTGAAGAGACGCCGTCTCCAGAAATCCTGCGGAAGAACTTTTCAAAGTACGTTGAAAAATTTTTGAAGACTTTCGCAATTGTTTCCTGATGCAAGCTATCAAATTCGCCTAGACGTTTCAGTTAAGGGCATATTCCCGCAGGAGCGACTTAAATTACCTTTAATCTGGTTTAATGATTCAGAAGTGCGATCTAAAGATTCCAGTCGCGTGGTGAACCCTTCAAGCTTTTCCTTTAGGACCTCAAGTTGGGAAAATACTGCCTTGTCTTTCGCAGTGTACGCCTTTTTCGATCCAGTTTTCATTTTTTCGATGTTCGCGAGAATCTGCTTGGTGCTTAGATTCGCAAATTCATCAATCGCGTTCGCTTCGTCAACGTAAATTTTCGATTTCTTATCCAACAGCTCGTCCTTCAGGTCAATCAACTCAATACGCTTTCTGTTCAAGTTGCTCAACTCCTCTCCCTCAGAAGATTTCTTTATCTGAAGCTGTGAGAACTCCGCAGCGAGCCTATCGAGGCTCTCTTGCACCTTATTCAATTCGAAATCAGCCGCTTGGAAATTCTGCTCAAGCGAAGCTAAATCTTGCATTCGTTTCTCAAGAGAAGCTTCAATGGTCGCCTTCTCTTCCTTCAGCATCTCGAGAGCTTTGGCCGCTTCTGAAGTTTGGTACGCCTGAACTCTCTCCGCTTCAGTCGAATCCACTCGCTCAGACAGCGCTTCTATTCTTGCAACGAGCTCTTTTCTCTGCTGGAGTTTCTCTCCCAGCTGCTTGACGAGCTCTTTTTCTCGGGCACCTAGATCCTCTCCTAAAGGAACAAATTATAAATTTTCAACAGAATTGATCGAAGTTACTCTTCGCCAGCATGCCGAGTCTAACGTCATCCAAATCTTCAAGCGCCAGACTTCGTTCTTGCTCCTGCTTATCGAATTTCTTGAGCTGGATTTCTTCCTTCAGTCTTCTCAATTCTCCTTCCAACAGGATTTTATTCTTGAGCCCCGCTAAGATTTCTCTTTCGATTCTGGTCGCTTTGTTTCCCAAATCCTCTTTTTCGCGGTCAAGTGCTTCAAGTTCACGAGAAGTCTTCTCGGCTTCATCTGTCAGAGCACTATAGGCTTTGTAGAGTTGGAAAACCTCCTTTCTGCTCTCATTAAACCCGACCTTCGTGAGATAAGAGCCTGGATAGACAATTTCTCCTTGGGTTGTGAGGCAGGTGAGGTTGTATTGCTTTGAAAACTTAAGCGCGACCTTGTAGTTTCGCGTGAGGAGTATCCGGCCGAATAAATCGTTGATCAAAGGCTGCAGATCATAAGGGAAGTCTCCTTCTTTCTGCTTGATGCTCTCGACCACGATGACCGCGTCTTGAGTGTCTGGGTACTCTTGTCGGAAATCTTTAAAATCGTCAAACATTGTCAACGGGTAGACGATGATCTCCTTTCCTTTGAGACGCTTATTGATAGCGATGATCCTCGAGGCGGTTTCTAAATTATCAACGACCAGCGAATAGAGCTTCTTTTTCAAAATAGTATCGCAACAGATGTGCAGTTCTTCTGGGATATCTAGCAAATCGGCTAATATACCATGGACGCCAGCTACGCCCTCGTTCTTAGCTTGTTTGTAGACCTTGATAACGTTTGATAGATAGCTTTCTTTAAACGAAACGTCGAGCTCCAGTTCGAGGGTTTGTGCGGATTTTTTCTTCTCTTCCAGCCGAGCGGTTCCGGTGTAAATTTTCAGCTGCACATCCTTCAATCTTTCCAGCAACTCCCTCTTGTCTTTCTGATGATCGTTAAGAGCACGGCTAGCAATCTCATATTCTTCTTCCTGTCTTCGAAGAGCTTCGGACAGTTTTGCAAGCTCCTGCTCCTTCCTTTCGCTTTCTTGCAGCAGATTGGCTGCGGTCGGCGTGTCTTTTAATTCGCCTGCGAATGCTTTGATGCCTTTTTGAATAAGCGACCCTGTTAATGATATTGTGATAAGGTACCAAAACGAACGCAAAATGATTACTCTTTAATTCAAGGACTTCCTTTTCTGATTGCTGCTTGGCGACTCGGAGTTTTCCAAGCTCATCTCGTATTTCCTTCAGCTTTTGATCCAGGTCTTGGCTGACTTTCCCGCCGTCGCGTCCTTTTTGTGAGTTGAGTTCTTTGATTTTCGTATTTATCTCTCGTAATTTAGCCTTCCATGAGGAAACTTCAGCAGCGAGTATTCCTTTCTCTCCTTGAAGCCGTCCAAGCTTGGATTTCAAGCTCTCTTCTTGTTTCTTAAGAGCCGATTTTCGTTCATGCTTGTTGATCTCCTCATTCTGAATTTCTAGAGATTTTTCGGTCTTTTTTGAATATTCCACACGGATTTTCTCGATTTTTTCTTGCAGTTCCTCAATCTGCTTATGATACAGCGCAAATTCCATACTAAAATTCATCAATGTTTTTAGTTTCCTCTATCATCCTATCATAACAAATACCTCTTTATCCGCTTATTGTAGGCTTCAGATTCCTGAAACGATTCATATTCAGCATTCAGCGATTGAATACTACCCTTCAATTCATCCAAACACTCCTCTATTTCCTCTTTCTCTTTAGCTGTGGGACATATTGAATATAGGTATTTCAAAAAAAGCAGGCTTTATTACCAGCAGCTTCGAGGTTCCTAGTACACTCCTTTCGCTTTTGCTCGTATTGACTAAATCCAATAACCTCTTGGAATGTCGCAAATATTTCTTCTTCATTCATGACAGCGATTTCACTCAATCGACCTGGTTGAGTAGACAAGTTAGATGCAAAACAGAGGTCTTAGAAGACCTTGAGGGACAAAATAGTGGGAGCTTTTTGATGCGACTCCGAAGCAAGCGAATACGTTTTCGATTTCTTTATTCGGGACTTTTTTGCCGTTCAATAGATACTCAATAGAGCTGTCAGGTCGAAGCACCTTGCGGATAACCAGCTGATCAGTTTCGATGGGAACTTCTCTTTGGGTGTTATCGAGATGGATTTCTACGTAGATATCTTCATTATCGTCTTGTCTGTCATGCTGGAAATGAATTTTAGCAATGCACATGATGAAAAGCGTTACGCTGAGGTAATTTTGACGAGCCTCTCTCAATGAATCGTCTGATGGAGAGGCGAATATGAAGGCCAGGGCTTTAAGGCAGCAGTTATTTATGTGTTTGATTGTAAATCGGGTTACCTTTATAGAAGTTTGATTTTCCGTGCCCATTTTTGCCGATAACTACGTTAATCTCTTTGCTGATATCCGTGATGATTTCCTCGCGGTAGCTTTTGAAATTCCTGAGAACGATCTGTTTGATGTGCATGTAGTCTAGTACGAATCCAACAACTTAATAATTTTTGAATTTTGATTTAAATGGTATTAGGCGCCTTATAGCCAGTTTTAAAATTGAATAAAGTATCTTGAATGTATCCAAGCTAACTCGAAGCAAAAAAATAGTTTGAATGTATCTAAGTAATAACTTCTGAGGAGCTGAACATTGCGTTGAATCAGCTGGTTTATTCTTCAGCATTTTGAGTATCTCGTAGAAATATTAAGAAATAGCGCAATATTTTTGCTTGTGAAGTTAGTGCAAATTATTAGAAACCTATGAGAGACCTTTCAAGACTCAGTGATGAAGAGCCCGAATCATGAAAATTGAAGAAAAATACTCAATGGTAAAGACAAATTCTACACATAACAACTGAGAATAGACCTCAGCGGTTAATTTCAAAGTGATACAAAATTACCAAAAACGTGCTGTCTCGAATAAAATTCCTCTTAAATTCTATCGTGATTCATGGGTTAATTCCTCGATTTATCGCGTCAAGAAGAACTTTTGAACTCCATTTATAAGTCATATGATTAATAGCATTGTAGGTCATTATGTCAGCATATTTCATAACTAAATTACATGTACTGGAATAGAATTTTCTATATTTTTGCTTGAAGCTCTCAGTTTATGATTCAAATGCTAGATAATTTTCAACTAATTAGACGATTTTCATAGGTCAAGCAGCTAAAAGCCACTAAAGATTCGACGTGAATCGTATTGCCTCATGATCAATGCTTATATTTAGAGCAAACTTGCTTTTAATTATGTTTCCTTTCTTGCGAAATTTAGTGTATACCAGTTTCTCTCAAAATGCGCAGTTAAATTTGATTTTTTCTCTACCAGAAATAATCGAACACAAACCAATTAAAAACTATCAGTAAAAATTTTTTTATATCTTCAGATTATTTCAAGAAAAATTTGTGACATGAAGTGGAATAGTTATGACTACAGCTATTTGAGACCTCCTACATCAGTGTTTCGATTAAAACATCCACGTACACATCTAAATCTAATATACCTTTCATCTAAATTCGCTTTCCACAGCTGAATACATTCATAATGGCAAATTTAACAGAGCAATCAGAAAGATTTGGTACGGAGATGATAAAAATTATGTGCAAGAAGAAGAGAAAAAGATCTTTGAGTTAAAAGCTTTGATTAAACAAGAAAAAGCAAAGATTCCAACACAGTATCCTTTTAGATGTCTTCATTCGTTAGCGAGTCTCTAGTTTCACAGATGCTGACTTCCTCAAGGCTGTTTACTCAGGAAAAGGTGATGTCAGACTTGGTTTCAAGGTTAGCTTTTTCTCCTTGAAAATCAAAGACTTTATCAATCTGCTAGAATATGATGACGAATATCGAATGGTTAAACGATCCGAAGTGGCATAGTATGGATGAAAAAGTTTACGAATTTCTTGTAAATACGAACTCGAGCCTCAGTCTGATTTTTATTCTTGTTTTCGCAGCAAAAAGGTATCATATACTTCTATGGAAGAGATAGGCATTTCAGACCGATAATTATCATTAACGTCTACAAAATTGATCTTAAAACGGTAAAACATCCATTCGAGAGGGCCATTTGAATGATTTATTGCTAGATGGAAATTGAAACGGTGCAAAGGGGGTTGTGCTATGTGTTAAATGTCGTGCGAGATCATTGCTTTGTTCCTGGGAAAGTGGAAAATTGGCGGATTATCATTGAGACGAACAGTGTTGGACTCATGAACTTCCCTTTTAAGGTTTCTCTTCCCGAACTTAACCCTTCAACAAAAATGTAATAGATATTAGGAAGCATTATTGGTCTTATGAAGCAGAACTATGTTGGAACGCTCGAGAGATTGTATATTATGAACCCTTCCTTTGCGTTAAATGCCTCATGGAGTGTGATAAGCAGTAAGTGTATCCAGAATATGCTCGCTTAATGACTCTTGTTGTTATAGGTATGATGGAGAAACAGCATCTCGATAAAATTCAGTTTTTGAAGAAAAACGCATTTCATAAACTTTTCGACAATATCTCTCCAGACCAACTTGAAATTAGGTATGGAGGAACGTTGAAGGAACCACAAACATATTGGTATGAGCTGAATCAAAAGTGTTGACTGACCCTCATTTTGTTGTAGGCCGCCAATAAATACACTTCACCAGCCTCCGTATCATTTTGAAAAAAATGAAATTGACTCATTTAACTCACATACACCGTCTACTTCTCTAGCCATGTCTTTGGTTGAAGGTATCAGTTGCCACCATCATAGACTGGATCATTCGGGCTCATCATACCATATGAGCGAGATAAAACATCTTTCCCAAATGCACCCATATTTTCCTGAAGGAAAACAAGACTTTGATGAGATCGCAATTTCAAAGAGCAGGAAAAGTGGGAACTGCATCAACGAGAAAGAAAACTCTGGGATTGATAATAATCTAATATGCGAATCTTTTGAATTGCATGACATGGTCGAAGATGAACCTTCAAATATCATCCACCATAAATATACAGCTCCTAAACTTTATCAGAGAAAACGGAAATTGGAGCCAGAGGCTACCCTGTGTCCACTCGAGTCAAAGAAAACGACACCAAGAAAAGTGATTAAATCAGCCCCCTTTGATCCATCTGATCCTATTCCAAAGGAATCAGGGCTTCGTTTCGAACGAGAAGCTGAAGTTAAACAAAATAATATATTTTGCAGTGGAGGTTGCAGCCAAGGCACGCAATCCTGTGCAATTTTTTAATTCATCACTAAGAATAAATAAAAGACCCCAAGAAGTATTTTCAAATGAAGGAATATTTAACTTAACTTGTTGACAGAAATTTCTTTTGATGATATGCAGCTGAATATACCTTTGTTTTATTGTAAGTGAAGGGACTAGCTGAGTAAAATTTTGTTTTATGTTCAGATAAATTTTACTCAAAAATCAAGGAGGTCTTATGGTCCACATTATTGGAGAGTTAGACACTATAGCACTATCGTCAACAATCAAGACTTCGTAAATGCGAAGGTTTTTTAGGTGGCTTGACAGCATCAACCAACCAGTCTTCAGCAGGTATGATTCTTCCTCGAACACTCATGCCATAAAACCTGATATTCTTAGGCTGACTCTCACTTGAATCGGTTAACATTTTCACTGCGATAAATCTTCCTGTAAAATAATTTCCTTTCGGTAGATCGATCTCTGTGAAACCTCGTTGTGAGGCCTTTATCCAAGCAATTGGACGGACAGTGGGAGAAAGTTGATTTGGAGGATTTGTGAAGAATACTGCTTGTATGCTTGGATTAATAATCATTGGATATTTTTTGTTTCTGGCGAATCTTTGAAGGCTTTCTATGTTTGTTGATTCGATTTTGGGAACTGTTAGCTTAGACTTTTCGTATACGGCCTCCAAGTCTTTGGGAGTTCTCATTTTTTGAAAGAATTTTAAGCAAGGATCATCAAAATCGATCTTCTCATTTGAGCAAAATATGGCCATAGCATACGAAGGCTCAGCGCAAATATCCGTGAAATCTAGCGAAGTGATAATAGTGCTTATTCCTTCAAATGGTTTGTATGGCAGCTCAATGTTACACTTTGAGTCTTCAAGAGCAGCTTTTTCTATCATTTTTCTTGTCTGTGAGTCATTTGGGAGCAGAGGTTTCAGAGCGGAATAATAAGCGATTTTTTTCTCTTCTGCTTCATCACGAGGTTTTGGAAACTCGCGGTTTTTTAAAACGAGGTAGTTCATAGAGAGAACTCCTTGAACGTGACACTCGCTAGCGTCTCCTATATCCGAAGAAATATATGTCTGTGGGGTTGACTCAAAGGCGTGGTGGAATGGGTTGTAGCGAGGGTCTGCGCAGCCGCCATCAACTTTGAACGCAAAATACGGAAGCTCGAAGGACAGGACATTATAAAGAGACTTAAGTGCTCTTAGCACATGAGGTTGAGGGACGTTTTCAAGGTCTTTGATGATTTGGGGAGATCCTCCAACCATAAGAGATATCAAATGAGCAGGGATTAAGTTTGAGGTACGGATTAATCCGGCAAATTTCTTACAAACTCTCGCAAGAGTGCCGAACACCTCATCTCTGGTAAGATAGAAGATGATTTTGTGCATGGGATATTGAGGAAGCTCAAGCAGTGTGGATAAACCTTGCATTGATAGATCGGTAAATAAGAACAGTAGACTCAATTTTAATTAGACCAGAATATTTATTCAGGGTTAGATTGAGCTCGCAAATTAAACACAAATTACGATAACAAATTTCTTTTGTCCCAAAAAGATATTAGAGACATTCTAAGAAGAAGCATAACCCCTCACAGGCGATATTTGAAAGTAACGTTTGAGTTATTTGAAAATAAAATTAACAACTAGCCTTGAGGACGTGGAGTAATCCAACTTGTCTTTTTTTTCTTTTTCTTTTTGAGAGATAGAGATGTCCTGTTTCAGCAATACCTAGTCCCAAAGGCAATACCTTTGTAAACGAGTACCTGCCGAGTTTTTGCCTTAGCATTCGATGAGCGAAAAGCGAATAATATTTAGATTTACGTGCTAATTCGGATGGCTTTTTTAGTGGCTTGATTGCATTGACCAGCCAGTCTTCAGCAGGTATGATTCTTCCTCGAACACTCATGCCATAAAATCTGATATTCTTAGGCTGACTCTCACTTGAATTCGTAAGCAATTTCACTGTGATAAACTTTCCTGTAAGATAATTTCCTTTCGGTAGATCAATCTCTGTGAAACTTCCGAATGAAGTCGCTTTTATCCATGCGATTGGACGGACTGTAGATGATAACTGATTTGGAGAATTTGTAAAGAAGACGACTCTCACTTCTGGATTGATTATCATTGGAGATTTTTTGTCATGAGCGAATTTCTTTAGGCTTTCTATGTTTGTTGATTCGATTTTGGGAGCCTCGAACCTCATGTTTTCATACGCGGCCTCTAGATCTTGAGGAGTTCTTAGCTTTTGAAAGAATTTTAAGCAAGGATCTTCAAAATCAATCTTCTCATTGGAGCAAAATATCGCAATGGCATCCCAGCAATTGTTGGTGCTGGAAAGGTTAGGAAAATCCAGCGATGTTATAACTGGACTTATTCCTTTGAATGGCGTGTAAGGTAATTCAATTTCATACTTTGACTCTCCAAAAGCAGCTTTTTCTATCATATTTTTTATCTCAGAGTTATTTGGGATTTCAAGCGAACTGTAATAATCGATTTTTTCCTCTTCAGCTTCATCTTTTGCTTTTGGAAAGCTGCAATTTTTCACAATGAGGTAGTTCATTGCGAGAACTCCTTGAATATGGCACTCACTTGCATCTTTTATCTCCAAAGAAGTATACATAAGGTTTTCTGCGTGATATGTCCATTCCTTTAACTCAAAAGCACGATGAAATTCGCTCTTATGAGGCACCAAGCAACCTCCATCAACTTTGAATCCAAAGTAAGGAAGCTCAAAGGAGAGGACATTATATAAAGACTTGAGTGCTTTTACTACTTGAGATTGAGGCACATTTTCAAGGTCTTTGAGGATCTGGGGGATCCTCCAACCATAAGAGATATCAAATGAGCAGGGATCAAGTTAGAAGAACGAATTAGTGCCGCGAGTTTTTTGCAGACTCTTGCAAGGGTACCATACACTTCGTCTCTCGTGAGATAGAAGATGATTTTGTGCATTGGGTATTGCGGAAGCTCTAAGAGCAGAGATATTCCTTCCATTAGTAGATCGATAAATTATATATATATTAGTCACTCTATTTAAATTAAGATCAGGACTTTTTTTCTTCACAAACTTTGCTTACACAGGTGCTAGGAATTCGCGGAGAATTTGGAGCTCTTTTTGGTTTTGCTCCAGGAGACAGATTAGTAGTCAGGTTGAAAAACCCTCTTTGCATACAAATTACTCAAAAACAAAAGATTCTCCGGCCTTTTTATTACGACAAGAGTCAGCTCAACTACCAATCTATAATCTATAAAGCATCGCAAGCTTGGGTCTAAACTCTCAGGCTTATCACGAACTCTACGTCAATATAAAACATGCCTGAATCATTATAATGTCGCTTCAGCAGATTATAATTATCGAAAGAAGCCATTTATATCTCCCCAGCAACCATAATATTTTGATAATATCAATCATTCAATTGGGATCACGATCGAAAATTCCTCCATAACCTTCCATTTAGTCATTGTTCCAGAACGAAGGTCAAATAGGACATACAAACGGAATTTTTGACCAAAGGAATCTGTAATATTGAAGATCAGAGCAGATTATAACAAAAAACAGTTTTCTAAAGGGATTTAGTTCAGATAGTACACCATCCTCACTCTTATTTAGCATAATGTCTTCATTATGATGATTTGTTCTCATTGTAACGGCTTCCCATGGACATTTTGCCATCTCTCTCGATTTCTCCATCTCACCCCAGTCAATTTCAACTTGGAGTCACACTATTGTGTCTCAACTATAAGCCGCCCAGAGTGACTCACTCGAATGAGATAGTTTTTTCCTTAGCCATAGTGCAAGAAGCTCAATAATTAGTAGCAAATTGATCGTTCGATTGTCTAATTAGAAATATTTAGAAACACGTGTAACAGGGCTTAAAAGACAAATCAACTAACAAATATATAATTGTTAATCAAATACAAGATTTAGATACCTCTAACCGATCCAAACATGGCCAAAGAAACTCAGTAAGGCTCTCTACCCAACAATTCCTTATTCTCTTTATCCAAGATTGACTGGTGCTGATGCCGCAAGAGAAGCAATGAAGAAAAGAGGCTTGGTCAAGTCACCTTCATGTATTTCATTAGTTTCCATGCTGTAAACTAATCCTTCACTCAGCCAAGGGAACCCCAGGATCAAAGGGCCGCTCACCAAACGATCTCAAGTTTTTCACTGAAGAAGCTCCAGGCCTTAAGGTCTCTCCAAAGGCTGTCCTCATCACAAGCTTCGTTTACATTGGAATCGTTGTCATCCTCCACATTTTTAGCAAGGTGAGAGGTGGAAACGAGCCTACTACTGCCTAAATTTGATAAGGCCGTTTGAGTTCACTCTGAAATTTGAAAAAAAAAAGTTTAGATTCCGTGCTTTGTGTATCGCAGTCTTAATCGTTTGACGTTAGTTCCTTATTCGTATGCATTGTTCACAAAACTCTTGATAAATTAAGGAAATGAAGCTCATCATCAAAAAGTTTCTCTTTTCGTCTCTCCCACCCCTCGAAACGCACCAAGTACCCTCGCATTTCGCATCAAACTCCACGACAAAAAAGCAGCATCAGCCAAAAACAGCTAATTCATTATGAAATGGCCACTATCAAGCATTGCATATTACCTCAACTACCTAATACAGAACAATAGATGAAAACAAAGGAAAATGACAAGATGTGACTGATTTTTGTTAATGTCCGTCAAGGAAAAACTTTTTCTTGATGAGCTTTAAAACTGTGCTTCAGAAGATGAGGATGATTATTTTTATATCAATGTGTCAACTGAATAGTCAGCAAATTTGTGTTTCTATGAAAAATCGCCTTCTTTTTATTATTCGCGTTTTCGAAGAATATCAAGATACGCACTATGCAGTAGCTTTCATATAGTTCTATTACTGTAAATATCAGACAATAGGAATCGCAAATAGGGTTTAAGTTCAATCAATTTAATGAATTTATCTCTAAGCAACACAGCCGTGAAAATCGGCGGAGGCGTCGCCGGTCTTGCTGCGTTCGGTAAGCCTTCAGATTCGCGCTCACCTAATATTTCGTAGCTGGCACGCTATATTACTTCCTCAAAACACAAGGAAAATCATCTGATGGGAAAAAGGGTATCCTTGGCTTACAAATAGCGACAGAGCCTCCAGGCCTGAAGAATCTCGGCAACACCTGCTATATTAACTCAGTTCTACAAGTAAATCTTGCCGAATGATGCAATTCGTCACCAGAATTCCAAATGAACCATAGGCACTGGCGTCGTTGCCTTCTATGCTAAAATTTCTGAGTAAATTACAGGAAACAACCGCGTTGGACTTATCGAAGAAGGAGTCGAGGGTGATTAACGTGCTCTATGACCTCATCAAAGGCAAATAAATGCATTTTGAGAGAAATTAACGAACAATTTACAGCTCTGAACAACTACGGGTTTAAATCTCTGCACCCTTCCAATCTCATAGACATTTTGAATGAAAACACCGAATTCTCGTTTTATCATGAGCAACAAGTAATTTGATCTCCCAATTAGATTCGATAATGGTGAAATCGTATAGGATAGCCATGAACTTTTCCTTATTCTCATGGAAACCATAGACAAAGCGCTTTCTGGATTGTCATTGAAGTCAGTGGATACGTTAAACCCTAAGGTCTCACGGAGAGCTCCAAGTATTTCTATCCTAATCGCTTTTCAGTGATACAATTATACAGAAAACCCATTCCGCGGATATCTATCAATGCAGATGCTCTGTCAAACTTGCTCTTTTGAAGTAGATTTTGGATGGCACGCATTCGCTCACTATTTTATTTCCTAGTACAATATGAAGGTCGAATGCTTCAATGATATATCACTGGATATCACCAGCAGAGTAAAGAGCGAGGCAGAACAAATCTCTAACCTTTCAATGCTAGGAATGCTTTACGCTTGAGAATTGCATTGATAATTTTTTTAAACCTGAGAAGCTCGAAGGTAACAGCGTGCTGGGGTACTTTTGACCGATTAATTTTGTTAGGCGTGTACTGCGTGAACTGTACTATCAAAGCCTATACACAGAATGTAATGAACATAACCAATCAACTCGAAGAAAAGAGGAAGGCTGATCCCAATGCAAGTAATAATGAACCTATGCTTTGCGACCATCTCATTTACAATGATTTTCAACAGAAAACGCGTTAACGATCATAGAATTATGGCAGCAGATCGCCATGCTAGAGAAACTGCAATCAACTAATAACGATCTCGATGAGTTAGGTAACCGTTGACATTCTATCAGCGCATTTATTTGAGTCACACTCAACTACCAGAGGAGAAATTAAACGCTTTGAAGACGAAAATGAAAGCGAAATACTCTGACCCAGAAATCAAAAAGCTGTTCGACCTACCTCTATATAAAAAAAAGAGTGATATGCTGAAATACGTCAAGCTAGTCCGATTGCCTGTAACACCTTTTCCTCAGCGTTTGACACTAACCTACCCTTGTAGAAAATTTTTTGTATTCATTTGAAGAGGTTAGTAGCCGACAACCAAGGCAATTTGATGAAATTGGATAAGAAGATTGAATTTAATGAGCAACTTGACATGATCAAATGGGTATACTGCATTATTCTGCTTCATTGAGTATCTGATGTATTTCCAGCTGGAACCCAAGCTGTTTAACACGAAGAAAGTCAAGAACAAATATATTCTAACCGCTGTGGTAAGACACTACGGATCAGCAAGAGGTATATTGAGATGTTTGTAAGAGAGAGGTGATAGTTGTTTAGGCACGAGTTTTTCGGCTGGACACTACATAACGTTTAGAAGAGCGTGGCATGATTCGTTGGAAGAAGTGAGTATTGATGGGAAAAAATATGTACGATCTCTATGGAGCTTTACCTCTGATGACCGTAATTATGATATTTGATGATTTTGGCTGATTTGTGTGTAGAGACGAGCATTGTGTCAAAGGAAGAGGTGCTAGATTCTCCGGCTTACATGCTCTATTATGAAAGAATGTAGAATTTGGTGTTATTCAAAAGCAAAATGTGCCTGTATGTTTTTTCGCAATGTAAGTTCTAATCCATTGAGTTTATGCTACTTTTGTTGCAGAATAGTAAAACTTTGTGGAATTGGTATTTCGGAGATTAATGAACTTTAATATTACTGATATCCTTTCAATTTTTGATTATCCTTTTGCGGCAAAGGCTTTCTTGTTTCTTTTCATAGCTCTTATCCCCAGCTAAGGTTAAGGTGAGCTCATTAATTACAGATTATATTTAGAGTCTCAGCTACTTGACAAATTTAGAATTGAAAGATATTCTAACAGCTCTTTATTAATCCTTTTGTACAATCAGACTTTTGCTCAGCGATTTCTGACATCTCAAGACTGATCCCAGAGATTTTAATCTTAAAGCAAGAGAGTTTATTGATTGTATGATCAAACAACGGTAACAGAAACATATTGGAGGTTAACCCTAAGGAACAACCAATCAAGTCTCGGCTTAAGCACTTTAGGTAAAGCGATTTGTGACCCAATTCAACAGAAACTGTCTGATTTCCTGATCAGAAAATTTGCCATGTAGTCAGGGAATTCCCTTGCTCTTGGTACGACCATTTGTAAGGGAAATGAACAGGTTTTCTTTTTTGTTATTTCATTGCTAACGTACCAATCTCAAGAAAATATTCATAAAATAATTTATTGTTGAAGCGATCGATTAAAAATTAATTCAAGAATTTTCTCTTCGAAGAATCTCATCTTCAACTCCTGTTTATTAACATTCTAAATTCCATCCACATCTTCAGATTTAAGCAATAGCGCTGATTTTAATATTTACATCAATCATTATTAACAATGAAGAAAATTTTTGTTGCAGGCTCTAGCGGTTTCATTGGCCATCACTTCGTCAATGAAGCTCTGAAACAGGGATACAAGATCACAGCCCTAACACCTAAACTTTCCGCTTCTAGACTCACTGCGCATAGGAACCTCGAAATTCTCGAAGGGACAATCCTAAACCCCGTTACACTCAACGAATTCATGGCGGGCAGCGACTATGCCGTCTCGACAATCGGTGATTTCGATGAGTACGACCCTGACCTCTATATGCATGATTTTCGAGAGCGAGGGACAAAAAACGTCATTACAGCTGCCAAGAAGAATCATATTAAGAAGACCCTAGTGCTCCTTGGAGCTCCAGTCTTGAGATCTAAAGACGGAACAAGAATCATTGATCTCGCGTACAGCTCGGCACATATTGCAGAACTAGGAGAAGATATCGGACAAGCTAAAAGCATGTTTGAAACGATGCTCTTGCTTCAACAGAGTGATATTAACTGGACAGCGTTTTGCCCTGGAACCGTCACAAACGATGAAAAGACTGGCCAATACCAACTACAAGAAGGTGAGCTATGTGGGTATTATGGAGGTGAAAAAGTGGCCGTAGGAGATTTGATTAATGCCATGTTAACTGAACTCAAGGAGGACAAATTCAAAGGGAAACTATTGGGAATTAAAACAAAAGAATCACATTCATTTTTCAATTTTTTCCAGAATCTTAAGTAAATTTCTATCCAGTAGCCATTAATTAGTTTGGGGGAATTTTGAATCATGGAGGTGACAATGATTCATGTGTTTGTTGTTTAGTTTGAAGCTTCGGCTAGTTGTTTTATATGTTTTCTTATTATATGTAACTGTCTCTCATTATTAACTGCAACAACAATTTACAACGAATATGACTCAATGATAACAGCGTTCTTTAAACTTGATTCCAGGTCGTTTTTTCGGGGAATTATTTCCGATAAGCTTCCAGTTCTTCGGTATTGATTCGGTCATAGTATTTAGGTAATATTCTCCCACTTATTCAAGAACCCTGGTTTCATGCGAGAGAGAAGGTCAAGGACATTAAATAGATAGAAATCAGCCCAAGTCAAATAGCCAAGAGGGTAATCTTTATCCCCTAAGTTTTTTGATATTTTATCCAAGGAAGACGAAATTTCGACTCTAACACCTCCTCTCGAATTTTCTCATACTCCTTGCTGGCAGCGAGATCCCAAAACGCTTTATTTAAGTCAGATGCGAAGCTGAATAATTGCCATATCTTAACAGCATCAAATTCGTTCTTCCTCAACAAATCCTTGTTTCCAGTTTTCAAAGCAGCAAATTGCAGCAAAGCAGGACTCTCAGTAATTACTAAGTCACCGTCCTGGATGTAGGGAAGATTCGGGAAGTCTGATTCCAGAGTAAATTTGTCCTTTTCGAACCATTCTTTTATGGCGCTTGGTGAATATAATTTCTCTTCAAAGTCGATTTTGTGGTAATACAGGAGCCCAGTATCCAAGCGTGAACTTACTTTCTGCCATTAAGATATTCAGATGGGATCTAATTATATTCCATACCATAAATAATACTCTCAAAAGCTGTCTAACTGTGATTTGATTTGAGATTCGTTGAATTTTGTTAAGCTTTATGTTTTAGATCAATTATCATTCTTTGTTAACTAAGCCATTAGTTTTTTCAACTTATCTTAATTGATATCAGTACGACTTCAAATGCATAGAGATGTCGACAAGTTATCCTAAGATTATATTTAAACCTGATTCCAAGTCGTCCGTTCAGGATATCTCACATATTTTGGATATTTCTCAGATTTACGATAAGCTTTCAGTTCTTCCGTGTTAATTCGTTCATAGTACTTGGAGAGATTTTCCCATTTGCTTAAGAACTCTGGTTTCATGCGTCTCAACAAATCTAGCACGTCGAATAGAAAGAAATCAGCCCAAGTCAAATAGCCAAGCGGAAACTCCTTTTCTCCAAGGTTCTTTGAAACTTTCTCTAAGGCAGGGGCTATTTTTGATTCAAGAACTTCATCTCGTATTTTCTCAAAGTCTTTATTTGCAGCGAGCTCGATGATAGCCATCCAAACATCACCTGTGAAGCTGTATAATTGAGAAATTTTAATCGCATCAAGTTGGTTCTTTCCCAGCAGATCTTTGTTTCCTGTCTTCAAAGCGGCATACTGCAAAGCTGCCACTGTCTCAGTGATGACAACATCGCCGTCTTGAATGTAAGGAATGTTAGGAAAATCTGATTTTAGTGAGAGTTTGTCTTTATCGAACCAATCTGCAGGTTCAGTGTAGAATTTGTCGTCAAAATCGACCTTGTGAAAATAGAGAAGCCATCTTATCTGCTGAGCACGGCCTTGGATATCACAATATCCCAAAGTTAGCTTGCTGCTTTCTGCCATTAAGATATTATTATTATTTTATTTCGAACTCTGTAAGGGACAAAAACTCGAAAAAGTTTTGCTCATGATTTTAATGAACGTTTTAACGGAACAGGCAACACTCAAAGGATGTGAGTTCTGAACAATCCAATCGTTACAATGAAGTCTTTAGAAGCTGAGAGATATGTTGAGGAACTCAGTGGCGTACGAACTCCTAGAAATTTTGAAAAAAGAAGCAGGTTCTAACCTGTGCGTGATTCTTTAATTTGATTATCAGTCGTTGGATTTATATACTCATTGATCCTGGATATTTTACAAAAAAATTTGATATTATGGAAGACAATAAACTTATCATAGCCTATTGGGACTTCCAAGGGCTCGCCCATCCTACCAGGCTTCTTCTCTCATACTTCAAGGTCCTCTTTGAAGACAAAATCTATCAAGAAAGGGATGATTGGTTCAAAAAAGACAAACTCACGATAAAATCACCCTGTCCTAACCTCCCTTACGTTCAAGACGGTGATCTTATCCTCACCGAGAGTCTAGCTTGCATTCAATATGCTGCTATGAAAACAGGGCAGAAGGATTTGCTTGGGAAAAACGATCTAGATTCTGTGAGAATAGCCCAACTGTGGGGTGTTAGCAGAGATCTTATTGTCGCACTTGGAAGGCTTGCCTGGAACCCAGAATTCGAGAAAGAGAAAGAAACCGTCCGAAAAGAGAAAGCTGAGCCGATTCTTAGCAATCTTGCTAAAGCAGTTGGCGAACAAGATTATCCGATTGGATATTTAACATGGGCTGATTTTGTTTGTGTTCATGCCATAGATGTCGCGTCGAGGCTTTGGCCAGATTTGGTTTCTGCTCATCCAAATCTCATTAAATATCGCGATAGGATCTTGAGCAACGAAGGAATACAAGCTTACCGAAAATCAGAAAAATATACGAATCTTTTCTTGCCAACGCGAGCCTCTTGGAGTGGCGAGGAAAAGATATAAAACGAGTTAGAAAATTCGTGATTTCTAAGAGGATGTATCTGAAGATTTCGAAAAGATCCAGTTCATAAGTATCACAGTTCTTCTTCATAATTATTATTATATTGTTATGTAAGACACCTTGAATCACTTAATTATCATCCTACTATATAGTATGTGCTTGAAAAACTAGCTGCTGTGTTTGTGTCTTATATCAATCAGCTCAGTTAACTTAAAATTGCCTTATTTCTATTAATGAGAGAAAAAAATATAACAAATAGATAGCTCACTTCTTAATAGAAAAACCAACTAACTGTGAATTTTTCAAACTAGCTTCATCCAGCTTGATCCATGATTCACTATTTATCACAAGCCTATCCTGAGCATAATATATTACATGATGCATTATTAATCATAATTTAATTTTAACTCAATCCAAATAGATACCCGCAAGGAATCTCGCAATATGGAGGACAGCAAGCTCACTGTTGCCTATTGGCCTGTGCAAGGCGTCTCACATCCCATCAGACTTCTTCTCTCGTACTTCAAGGTCCCTTTCGAGGATAAATTCTACACAGGGAAAGAAGATTGGTTCATGAGCGATAAACTCAAGCTTAAGTCTCCTATGCCGAATCTGCCATACATCAAAGACGGTGACATTATCCTTACTGAGAGTTTAGCCTGTCTCCAGTATGCCGCTCTGAAAACAGGCCAGAGGGATCTGCTTGGCAAGAACGATCTCGATTCCATCAGAATATTTCAGGTCTGGGGCATTGCTAGAGAGCTTCAGCTGACCATTGGACAACTTGCTTGGAACAGAGATCATGAGAAAGATAAACCTACTGTGCTTAAGGACAAGATCGAGCCGTTGCTAGCTAAGCTTTCAAAAGGACTTGGCGACCAGGAGTATTTCCTCGAATATCTGACGTGGCCTGACTTCATCGTGGCATATCTGGTGGATTTGGTCTCTAGACTGAAGGAAGAGTCGGTAACTGCTCTTCCAAACTTGGTGAAGCATCACGAGAGGATTTATAGTAATGAAGGGATCCAGACTTACCGTAAGTCTGAGAAATATCCAAAGTGCTTCACAGTGCATTTGGCAACTTGGGAAGGCCCTGAAAAAATGTAAGAGATAAGTATTGAATTTCACAAAGAATGTTTCTCTGAAAAGTTATCAGTTAAGAAAGAATTTAAAACGTTGACCTAATAATGCAGTGTGATGATGATAAGAATCGCATTGTCTCCCTCAAACATATTCGGACTTTGAACAATGTCTTAAAACAATTAAAACAATTAAAACGATTAAATGATTAATCTCGCATATCATATAAGTTGTATGTTGACCTATATTTTCCGAAACAGGAGAGTGCTGTAGAGTTTCAGATAATCGTTGCATTCCCTCTGCCATTCCAAGGTCCTTGAGTCTTTATTCGATTTTGAAGCTTCTGCTTTGTCTTTTAAAGATCTGCTGCTAATTTATAATAGAAATTTATACTGCATGATTAAATTTTCAAGAATACACGTGCAAGTAAAGTCATTTAAAATAACAAATTTAAAATATTTTTTCAGTAATTTTACAGCAAATCTTTGAAAAAATGGCAGAGACTAAACTCACAATCGTGTATTGGTCCGTGCAAGGCCTAGCACATCCAATCAGATATCTTCTGTCTCACTTCAAAGTCCCCTTTGAAGAAAAAGTCTACACAGATTTTGACGAATGGTTCAGCAGAGACAAACCCGCGCTTAAATCTCCTATGCCTAACCTTCCATACATCCAAGATGGCGATCTTATACTCACTGAGAGTCTCGCTTGTCTCCAGTATGCCGCATTAAAGACTGGAAACAAGGATTTGTTAGGCAAGAATGATCTGGACTCAATCAGGATAGTTCAGCTCTGGGGTGTTTGCAGAGATGTTATTGTGGCAATGGCGAAGTTGGCTTGGGAAAAGGACTTCGAGAAAGAAAAAGATTCAGTGATAGCTGATAAAGTCGTTCCAAATTTGGCTAAACTAGCAAAAGCGCTTGGTGAGCAAGATTATCCAATTGGCTATCTGACTTGGGCGGACTTCTTCATGGCGTACACGCTTGATGTCTCGAAAAGGCTTCACCCAAAAGCGCTTGATGAGCATCCAAACTTGGAAAAATACCTGCAGAGGATTTACGGCAGCGAAGGCATCCAAGCGTACCGCAAATCGGAGAATTATCCCAAACTTTTTACCGTACCAATTGCGACATGGCCAGGAGAAGAGAAGAACTGATAGTTTGAAAAAAATTAGAAATATAAATGGAAACTTAATATATGAGATATGACTCTTGGATATATATTGACTTAAAATGATTCATCCTGACGTCTTATCGTTGGTTGATTGATAAACTTCTAGCAGACAACCATCCAGTTGACTCACTTTCTTTTTCTTGATTGACTAAAATCTGAAACGGAGTGATAAATATCACGAAATATTAGTTAAAACTCGATAAATTATTCTGGGAGCAACTCAAACGTACATTTATCAGTATATTAATATGCCTTAAATTCGTAAGGAAAAATTGGAAGTATGCATTCAAGATGTTCTCAATGGCTCTAAGCTCATGATCGATCCAACTTGAAAATTTAATCAGACATGTGTGATCTTAAGAATGAAGAACCATTAAATCATTAATCACAGGGAATATGATATATTTCACCAATAAGGAGAGGTCTAGACTTCTATAAACTACCTCCTTTCCATCGCGTATATTGAATACATTGTTGTTTGAATTTCTGCTACATATTCGAAATTGGTGCCTTTGTTTCTCAAATACACTTGAAGCTAAACTCTTTTAACATAAAATATCAAAAAATTTCGACAAATCTTTTTCGAATGTTTTAGCTTATGCAGAACACTAAACTCACTCTTGCCTATTGGCCTGTCCAAGGCGTCGCACATCCAATCAGGCTTCTTCTGTCTCACTTCAAAATCCCTTTTGAAGAGAAGCTCTACAAAGACGGCGACGATTGGTTCAATAAGGATAAACCTACACTCAAAACTCCTATGCCCAACCTACCATACATTCAAGACAGTGATCTTATCCTCACTGAGAGTCTCGCTTGTATCCAATATGCTGCTCTGAAAACAGGACAAAAAGATCTGCTCGGCAAAAACGATCTTGACTCCATTCGAATATTTCAACTTTGGGGTCTGTGTAAAGATCTTATTGGCGCAATGGCACTGTTAGTATGGAATCCTGACTTTGACAAAGAAAAAGAAACTGTATTAACCGAGAAAGTTACTCCGATTTTGACAAAACTTGGGAAAGGACTTGGTGAAGAAGATTATCCAATGGGATATCTAACATGGGTGGATTTCAATTTGGCACATCTGTTGGACGTAGTGAAGAGACTCTGGCCCGAAGCACTTGATAAGCATCCAAACCTGGAAAAATATCGCCAAAGGATCTACAGCAGCGAAGGCATCCAAGCCTATCGCAAATCGGAGAATTACCCAAAAACGTTTACGTTACCCACTGCAACTTGGCCAGCAGAAGAAACAGTATGAGACCCGTAAGAGTTATTAACATTGTAAATACCAGATAACTGCCTGTATATAGTATCATGCTTCTTTCGCTAATATTTTGACATCGATGCACAACATTTTTTCGTTAATTGGCAAAAATTTACTACTCAAATTAGGATGGTCGCGTACTTTACAACTAATAGATTAAAGATGAAACGAAAAGCTGTTCTTATCATTTCATAACAAATAATAATCTTGTCGATTGTCCTATTCTCACTGAAAAAGTGTAAATTTCACACGTTAAATTGGCTGCGATTTTGTTATAAATTATTTTACTATTTTAACAAATTTAAAGCGCAGAATGGCAGAGAACAAACTCATCGTCGGTTATTGGGACTTCCAAGGCATGGGTCACGCGATCAAACTCCTGCTCTCTTACTTCAAGGTGCCATTTGAAGACAAACAGTACCCTTATGCAAACAAAGATGAATGGTTTGCAAAAGCAAAGCCTGCTCTCAACTCTGTTCTACCAAATCTACCTTACATTCAAGACGGCGACTTCGTCATCACTGAGAGCGTCGCGGTTCTGCAATACGCCGCTTTAAAAACGGGAAATAAGGATCTGATGGGCAAGAACGACCTTGATGCCATTAGAATCGCACAGCTAGCAAGCGTGTGTAGAGATTTCGCAATGTCATTCGTCACTTTGTGCTTCAATCCAGAGTACGAGAAGGTCAAAGAAGAAACATTGAAAACGAAGACTGTTCCCATTCTGGAAAAGCTCTCAAAGGCGCTAGGAGATCAAGACTATGTGATTGGGTATCTAACCTGGGCAGATTTCCCGCTTGCGATGCTTTTGGATGTCCTTCTCAGACTAAGTCCAGACGCTCTTGCGTCTTACCCTAACCTTGCTAAGTTCCATGACAGAATTTGGAGTAACGAAGGAATCCAAGCCTATAGAAAATCTGAAAAATATCCAAAGTTCTTCATGATGGATATTGCATTTTGGAGAGGAGAGGAAAAGATTTAATGAAAATATAAGTGAATTATATCGTGATATTGTTATGAATTTATATCTATTATGAGAATTATGCATAACAACAATAGTACATCCGTTTTTAAAGAAATATTAAGAGAAGAAAAAGGAGAAAATCGCGTTAACGATATCACGCTGAAAAAGAAAAGTGAGTAAACTTCCGAAAATTAAAATTTGCCATCATTAGCACACCATTAATTTCAAATTCTTCTCTCATTTCCAAAGATTTGTGAGAGAAAGGGGTAGAGACAATTAAACGAGATCCTCTAACATCTATTACACCTCAGATATTCATTTCGATGTAGACATCAATGCCATGGACTTCGGACAAATTCAGTAGAAAAGTGAGACAAATTCAGCACTGCTCATTGAAAAGTAAAGCGTTTAATTTGTTAATTTCCAACTCAAATACTTAGATTAATGGTCCCGAAAAATTGAATTACAGTCTTCTGAAAAAGCAATTCAAAGTTTTTTGAGTAACTAAGACTCGTTGATTTTTCATTCTTAACAAATGAGAGACAGCATTTAAATTCTTTTTAGTGAAAGTTGAGAAATAGAATTCTCGATTTTTGAGTTTTTTGTCTTCCATCTGAAAATGGCCTTAACATTTTGTTGAGGAACCGCCAATTAACAGTGGAAATACTTAATTTGTTACATCAACAGAGAATTTTATACAGTGACCAGCAATTGGAAAATAGTCCCAGTTTTTCCTCTGAAACTTGACTTTTGATCTCACTATTCCTCTTGTTTAAACTAACTACCCGCAATTATGTTTTATTAAAAGTACTGTCACAAATTTAATTCAACGTTTATTTCCAGTCTTCTACTGTCAGCAATTTTTGAAACTGCTTACATTCGCTCACCACTGGAGTCACACCTCTAACACTCACGATTCACTCCCTTCTTTCATCATATCTCAATTTTGCAATTCGTTAGACAAATCTACCCTTCATATCCACTGAATATCGACTAGCTGAATCAAAAACCTCACACCAATCTAGATGATAGCTTCCATTATCTGCCAACCATTCAGATCTCCATGCTCGAAAATAGGCAAAAGGCATTAATAGTACATCCGATAAAACCGCCCATAACTTTGAAATCATATTAGCTCCGTAAAATGGATCCGACACTGCTAATAAACACTTTGTTAATTTTAATCAGTCATGTCTTCTAAATATAGTCTGTTGCTTACAATTGCACATCAACGCAGTGTTATTTAATAAATATTTTAGAATCTAGCAGACCAAGTGTTTCCATTTCTCAAAATGCAGTCCTATGGAAGACAGAACAAATCCAACTATTTCAACCGAACGCGAAACTCCGATAAAAAGGATCGCTGGGACCACGACGGCTACGATAAATTAGCAACAGATCAATACTATTCCTCGAAATATGAGAAAAATTGGTCCAAATCGAAGCCAGATAGCGCCTATTACACCACAGAGAAATACGTCGTAAAGAAGCAAACACAACCTGAAAAAGCCGACAAATGGCAGCATGTACCTTATTTATTCTCTGCTCTTTCTAAAGTTACATTAATATCTAGGATAAGTTCGAAGCGGCTGAAACCGACCCAAAGCAAGGCGACATCCACAGAGGCAAGAAGCCTGATCAGCAATTATACAAGCCGCCGAAGACTAGAGGCGAGAGAGGTCAGATTCAGCGTCAAAGCGTGTTGTCAAATAACTCAATCAGTCAAAAATCGGAAGAGAATGCTGAAACGCCGAAAGTAAACAGAAATCCCTTCGATTTGCAGAGTTTTGAGGACCGAGAATATAAACTCGATGAAGAACTCTGCAGTGTTTCGAGCGAATCAACAGCTCACTCGGAAAAACTGAGAAACGATGAAGATGGCAGCAAACTTACACTGAAAGAAGCCATGCAAAAAGACTCGCTAATATCCAGCGTAGATGTTTCTACAGTGGATAAATTATCGAGCTCTTGCCCAATTTTCGAGTTTTCTGTGGTATTGCCAGATGGAATCAGCGCTGAGCTGAGGTTTTACGAATCAGTAATTAAATCATATGCCAACAAGGTCTTAATTCTTGTATTTTGTATAGAATGAAGAAGAAATCGACTCGCTTATCGATAGTTTCTGCGAGGCTTGCGATATACATGGTGAACTGCGCTTACAAATCAAAATCAGGATTGTTGGCTGTTTGCTGTCACAAAACACATATGATAAGAAGAAGCTTGATGATCTCTACACTTCTTTGCTAAATGCGAATTTTGAACTCATTAAAGAGTCAATGAAAGAGACTGAAGAGAGTCTGGATGCTGGTATGATCAGCAATCAAGATTTTTCAATCGGTTCGCAGCTTGAAACGTTTCTTACGAACTAAATTGGTTTTAAGCCCAAATCATCACAATTACCTCGGATCAACTTTACGAGCAAGATGGAAGGAGAGGGTTGGAAGTCTTTTTTTTTGTTTGTTTGTAGAAATGGTGTTGGTGGCTGAAACCTCAGGTTTCAGCAATTTTGAAACGTGGAACAACTGTAAGAGAAATAACTTTTCGTCCCTTTGCCAGAAGCTGTCGGAATAGACAAAACACTCAATTCAATGTTCATTTAACTTGAGACGGCTCACTTCAAGCGCCGCTTCACTATCCATTTGTATGTTTTTATTAGCTATTCTCAGCTTCTGGATTTAACAGAAATTTTATGCATAGTTCTTGTAATTTTTCTGCTTTAGATAATAGTTAGTTGAACCTTTCGAGTAATACATATATATATTTCTTTTATGATTCCGTCCAAATGATTCAGATAGTGCACTCACTATCCCCAATAACCTCAAGCCTTAACTTCTTGTGAGAAAAAGTAAAAACATTAAGAGAGACATTAAGCTTATAACAGACTTCTGTCTAGCAAATAACCACTTGATGCAAATCATTGAAACTCGACATTTAAGTACATAGATCCCATAAATAAATGAAAAATATTTAAGCAAGATACAATTATCTAGGTATATATATTATGTTCATAGGTCAGTTTCAATACAGCATCAGTAATTAAGTAGTAAAATGGCGCTCAATTAACCGTGACTTCTCTCTTGCACATAGGACAAGTTTTTTTACGATACAACCAGTCTTTAATGCAGCTTGAATGAAACATATGTCTGCAGGATAATTTCCTGATTTTCACTCCATCCTCGAAATCAGAAAGACAGATCGAACACCTAGCATAGGTTTAGTGTTAATCTCCTCCATAAATGATGAAATCAAATACTTGTCATCTTCCTTCGCCCCAATCATTCTACGGTACTTTTGCGTTGGGATGCTTCGGATCTGCTCCGGAGTGAAACCAGCTAGCTCGTTTTCGCGCTGGTTCGAGACCTAATTTTTGAGTTAAGGCAACAGCTCAAATAATTTTACATTATCAATTCGCACCTCAAGCATCGCGGTTATCATCTGCAAGTAATTCAGCGTCTGGAACGTTCGCATCGCCCGAGGGAACGGTCCGTTGTTCTCCTCATCCATTTCTAGTACAGAAATATTTTATGCCAAAGCTATTAGTTCAGTGTACTGGACTCTTCGAAGGGATCTCCAAACTGAATGATTCGGATTCGCCCAGCTCTAAAGCAATTCATTAACCTGCTCTATAACACAACACTCACTCATTCTGGCTATTCCTTTGCTGTATTCGCTGCTCATACGTCTGTGATCTTTCCCTTTCACGGGCAATATCCTCCTTAATCCTATCGTTTTCAATGGCCAAGTTGCGGTTTTCATATTCCTTCTGCCTAAGCACGTCTTCAAGCTTTGTTATTTTCTCAAGAAGCTTGCCGTTTTCCTTCAGAACGATGTTTAGAGACCGCAGGAGGGATTTTTCATACATTTTGAAGCGTATTGACCTTGGATTTTATCTGAGATAGATCTCTCGCAGCATCCTCGTAAACTTTTGATGTTGGATACTCATTTGACGTTTGTGTGGATATCTGCGCGTGAACGACTTCCTTTTTCTTGTCTTCAATAATCATTGGAGATTTTTGTGGCTCTTCCGAGGGTTTCTTGCTGAGTAAAATTCTTGTTTTTGGCAGTGAAGGGGTTTTTTCAGTGTCGGGGAAGATAGTGGAAGGTGGCCTTATGACGGTGGAGGGTTTCCCTGATGACATGAATTTTAGGATGAGATATGAAATAAGGGGGTACTTTCAGTTGGTTTTTGCTCAGCGGCTTTATTGACGATAGCAGGAGAGTTTTTAGTGATACGGAAGCTGCGGGTTTTCGTGGTTTGAGCTTCATCGCGGATGGGGGTCTTTACGACGGCTCTGTTCTTCAGGTTTGTGGAATTCATGTATCACGATTTACTGTATATATTTGTTTTATCGAAGCAACTGGAAATTTAATTAAATTAAAACACAGTAGAGCAGATCCAAGGCTATGAGGACAACAAATCAATTTGTTGCTAGCGACGAAAATTAAAAATCTACTTTCTTGAAGCGCGGCCAATAAGATTGCTCAGAAAATATTTGAAACGCCTTGCTAACTTTCATGAAGCAAGGTAAAAATTGTCAGAGATTATATTAAATTAGGGAATTTTGATGGCGTAGAGCGAAAAGGCTTTGTCCTCTCTACCAATTAGTCCTGGTCGTTGAAAGCTGAAATTTCATTTCAACTTTCAACAATCAGGACTAGTTATCACAGAAAAATGCAAGTCATCTATAGTATTCCCTCTTCCTCCTCTTCCTCTATCTTGTTAGAAAACCGAAGAATAATATTTCTGGTCGTTCCTTTGGTCCTTGATTGAAGTGAATTGAGTGTATTGAAGGAATCCTGATGATATTTTTGTTGGAATGAAATTCAGGCTCCTTAAAGAGTTTAAATAAAACTAAACTTAAGAATATCTTGAGAGTCTAATGGAGTGGTATGTCCTCTTCGAATCTATCATTATTCTGTTTCTGTTGGTCCTGGCCAACAGTTATCTCCTCGCCCTCTACTGCACATCAGCAGAGAAGGGCTTTGGGTCGACCTGGTTTCCAAAAGCTTTAGTGGTATTGAATCAAAATGAGATTTTCTTAGTGACCCACTTGATGTTTTCTAGATAATGAGCTTAACTATGGCTGAAGGAGTCGTCTTGTTGCTGCCATTGGACGTCACGATCACTCACGTCTCGTAAAATTCTGTGCATATGACTATTTTAGAAAATTCTTCGTTGCAGAGACCCAGGAATAAATATGAAAGCCATTTGGTACACAGTTTTCTTGGCAATAGCAACTTTTACGAGCATATTCCTCCCATTTTGCATTTTTTATTATGAAACCGACGAGGACAAAGGATTTGTATAGCTCTTCCCCTACTGACTGACACTAAATATCATTTATGAAGAGAGCTCGAATTGCCGGTGCGCTTGCGAGGGAAGTAGCTACCTTCTTTGTAATAAACGTAGGGTTTTGGGTGCTGTTTGTCTTTTTGAGAGAAACTCGCATTCCGGTCACAGCTTATGACTCTCCTGCTGCTGGATGCTTGCAGCCTTCAGATAGCGCGTTTGCCGCTCCCACCGGCGTTTGTGCAGTAAAATTCCTCTTTCTTTCGGAGTTAATCTCGGATATTTGATAGCCTGCTGGTCTTGTTGAAACCTTGAAGATGAACGTCAGCTTTGCCGTCTTCGTAACTGGGTTTATGGTGTTGCTTGGGTGGATAATGTTTTTGGTGTTTGGAGGCTTCGGATTGTTTGGAATCCCATTAGATTACATTTATAGCTTCGTTTACCGCCCTCAAAAAGTATGATGCATATCAGATCTCGAAATCATTAATAATAAAATCACATTTAGAGAGACCGGAAAGAAATCATTGCGAAGAAAAAGGCACTCAGTCAAGAACTACAAGATCTGTTTAAGCAAGGAAATGAAGTCGAACGTATTCCAACATCTTGAGAGGGCTACTAAATCCATTATCTGGTTGAAATAGAAGATATAGAGGGATCAAAGCAAACGAAAGGAATAATCGCAGCGCAAAGAGCGAAAATGAAGGCTAATACTAGCCTGACTAAATTAAGAGTCGGTTTCTTAGAATTTCAAAGAGTAAAAACTCCTTATCTGCTGGGAAAATCAATTCGCTATCATTAGGAGTATGAAATCTATAATCTCGAGCTGAACTACCAAGACGTGAACTCATTCACTTATTTGATGAAACTCATATTTGGGATCATACTGTTTCTCTTTGCTCTGAGCTGGTGGGTCCATCTGTATGTTTTTTCAAAGCTATGTCATCGATTGCCTCATTTAATGCTAGACTGCTATTTATCACATTACGGAACAGCTACGAGATGCCAACAAGCGTTTTTCTGAATAGGATTCTAACAGGTCTTCAGAGCAGCAATTTATCATTTTTATCAACAGCGATATTTTCATTCTACTGCCTGTATTTGCTTTGGTCTGTCCAAAGAGGTCAGATATTTTTCGGGTCGCGTATTCCCTTCCTTTGCCCGATGCATCCAATGAGGTAGCTAACTTTACTGCATTTCAATTTAGAAAATCTGCTAGGGTGAATGAAACGTACATGAATTCTCTAATTTTCAATGCGACCATGATTTTGGTCTGCTCGGTCGCGGTGGTACAGTTCTGCACTCAGGCGTTCTCGCAGTACACAAGATTGACGACAATAAATATGCTTCTAGTCATTCAAGTCAATCATTTGACTATTTTTGGAACTTTACTAGCAAAAGGCTGGTTTATTAATGTATACTTGGTATGAGAGCAATACCTTGCATTTTAGCTGAGCAAAACCTTCTTCTAGGGAATAAGCGCGTTCACCTTGATTGCTCAATTCGTTTTCCCACCTCGCAAGCCTCGGGTAACCAAAAGAGTTCAATTTCCTGCGTATTTCATCATCATTGCTAGGAGTTGAAGAAGAGTCAGAATATTCAAGATGCAAAGCAAGGCAATTATATTAGGCTCGATTAAAATCATAGCTAGCTGTGATCAATTATGTATCTTCTTAGTTATAAAAATGTATACTCAGATGAGAATTAAATTTACATGGGCTGATCAGAAAGTTTATAGTAGCATTTCAAAAAACGCCATAGTCGTCATATGTTGTTTTGGGTAGTTACTTACGCTTTTTAGAGATGCCTTGGTGAGTAGAGTTAGGATATGAGGAGTTGGAAACAACAACTTTATTTCAATGAATTTTGAGTAATTGAATGTATGTATAGTTATTATCATATTTCCTTGCTCTATCAAAGCAACGTTTCAATTTTGCCTGTCTGCTATCGATCGCAGTCGATTATGGTAAGACGGCTTCAAAAGTGGCAAGGTGGCTTCAAAGTGGTATGCCTGCCAGAATTTCTGTTCAAAAATTAAATCTGGAACATCTGTTTAATGTCTAGGACCAATCAGGTTAAAGAGCTTCAAAACGGGAAATCTGATAATCGGAAATCAAAAAAAAGGATTTCATCATGAGCTATAGCCACTTAGAAACTCATTTTCGAGAGATGAGTGAGATCAAAAAACCTTTTTACAAGAAAGTTCAAAAAGAACAATTCCACACGAAAAAGTCCTCCTCAGAGAGATCCTTGGCCCAACAAGTGAATACCTATCATGAAAGGGATTTCGTATCATTCAAAGCCCTTGAGACAGCATCAACACTTGAAAAGATGCCACAGATGAGAGAGAATATTGCCATTGCCAGAAAAGAAGAGGCAATGTTAACCAAAGAGCAGCCTATAATCCTGAATACAGAGCTCAGCTACGAAGGTCCGGTGGCAAAGTTAACTGTTTCATTAAATTCGGAACTTAGCATCGAATACCCGGGAAGAAAGACCAAAAACTACACTAAGCTCAGTGCTGATCGTTTCCTGGATTTCGTAGCAAATCGTAAAGGCTACACAGGTTTCCCGAAAGATTGCGTTCATAGTGTAGGACTTTGGAATGAGCTATTTTTCAACGCTGAAAGGTCTACAAAGGGAAAGATGTCAGCAAAAGAAATCAAATTTAGAAAAAATCTAAAGACATTAGCTATTCCTGTTGAGGAATGGATCAAACTCTTTTGTGAGTTCAGCTGCCAATCGGAGTCTATCATTCCAAAGGATTCTCACGATAGCGAGCTGCAATTCTTATATAGTTGTAAAAACAAGCTGTTAAAAGAGGCAGGTCTAACTCTAAAACAGATTTCAAAGGAGAATAGAACAGATATTGTACAGCTCTCAATCGATAAGTTTTCAACAGAGACGTTGTCAATCTCTTTCAGGACGAAGACTCGTTCTCTCAGCGGCGAGCAGGAATCAGTGGAAATGCCAAATAGGAACCAATCACTATACGAGAATTCAGCATGTTATCAGGATCCAATAGAGGCAAATTTGTTAATAAAAAGAAACAATGCCCAAGAGATATCTGTGGAAAGTAGCTTCACAAACCAAAATGATGAGTATCCCGGAGAAGATTTCATTTCTTATCGAGCTGGCTCTTTAGTTCAATCCAATGATTACATGGTGGAAAATTTAATGGATGAAGCTGTTTCAGGAAATCCTAATCCCCCTAATAACAGCCTTTTCCAAGAAAAATCGGCTGAAGAGCCTTATATCGAGACTGGCAATTTCACCTTTACTTCGGATTTGCTCCCAGTTGTCTCACTAGATCCTGAGATGACTTTGAAATTCCTGAGAATGCTGAATGAGGATAAAGCGAGGGAGTCCATGTCCCAAAAAGTGCAAAGTGAAAAAAATGTTGATGAGTGGATTCTAAGACCATTTGAGCAAGCTCTAGATAATCAATTAGATTATGAGAAACATTTCTCCAAACCACAACACAAAAAATGAACTTTTTTGACCTTCAGCAATTTATATGTGAGTGAGAAACGGGCTTGAGGGACATCAATCGATGACGGGAGCAGATGACTTGATTCAGAATAATTTGTATAAAGAAAAAAATATGATAGAAAGAAAGAATAAGATAAGAAAATAATTCAGACTAAAAAGATGAAGAGATATGACTGATATGAGTTTGTATTCGTTGCAGAATATGCAATTTTATAGAGATAATAGCCCGTAAAAAACTATTAATTTTTTTATAAAGAGCATATCCAAATTGATTAAGAAATCCAAAGCTTTCAGTAAAATAATTTCTTCAATAAAAATAATAGGAGCAGTCGATGTACTATCCAATGTTCTTACCCCAGAAACTGATTTTGTTTTAGAACGTTTCGAGTAATACATATATATATTTCTTCTATGAATCCGTCAAAATAATTCAGATAGTGTACACACTATTCCCAATAACTCTCAATAACTCTCTAAGTCTTAACTTATTGTGGGAAAAAGTAAAGACATTAAGAGAGACATTAAGCTTATCACAGACCTCTGTATAGCAAATAACCACTTGACGCAAATCATTGAAACCCGACATTTAAGTGCATAGATCTCATAAAATAAGGCAAATAAATGAAAAATATTTAAGCAAAATTCAATTATCAAGGGATATAATATATTATTCATTGGTCAGTTTCAATACAGCAATAGTAATTAAGTAGTAAAATGGCGCTCAATTAATCGTGACTTCTCTCTTGCACATAGGAAAAGTTGTTTTGCGATACAATCAGTCTTTAATGCAGCTTGAATGGAACATATGCCTGCAAGATAGTTTCCTGATTTTCACTCCATCCTCGAAATCCGAAAGACAGATCGCACACCTAGCATAGGTTGAGTATTAATCTCCTTCATTAACGACGAAATCAAATACTTGTCATCTTCTTTCGCCCCAATCATTCGTAAAATCTTTTACTAGGTAATAAGCGCGTTCATCCTTGATTGCTCAATTCGTTTTCCCACCTCACAAGCCTCGGGTAACCAAAAGAGTTCAATTTCCTGCGTATTTCATCATCATTGCTAGGCGTCGAAGAAGAGTCAGAATGTTCAAGATGCAAAGCAAGGCAATTATATTAGGCTCGATTAAAATCATAGCTAGCTGTGATCAATTGTGTATCTTCTTAGTTATAAAAATGTATACTCAGATGAGAATTAAATTTACATAGGCTGACCAGAAAGTTCATAATACAATGTTCTTACCCCAGAAACAGATTTTATTTTAGCTTTTCTTTGAGCGATATACAATGAAGCAAAGAATAATTATATGTTGAGAAGACATTTCTCACAATATGTTTGCAATTTAAAGGTATCAGCTGACCATTCTACTTAATCAAAAAGCAACAGCTACTAAAGTCATTCATATTAAACTATTCAGACATCTGATTTAACACCTGACCGTAGAAAATCGCAGTCGAGTTCGGAAGGACACTCACGTACGCTGCCACACTCACGGCTTCAGTCCCCGCATCTTTTGCAATTTTAAGCCTTGAGAAGGAATTTGGCTCTACGTTCGCCAACAGAGTTTCTAGATGGGTAGGCACACCGTCCCGGTCATAGCCTGCATAATACCAGTTCTGCGCTCTAGAATCATCATATGACGTATAGAACAGAGCGATATCATCGTGAAAAGCCACCCCACCAATAAAAGGATTCTGAACGACATTATTTATCCCGAAATTTTTCACGGCGATTGACTGGTTTGACCTTATCCGGTCCTCTGAACCGAAGTCGAAGTTTTGAACCAGGAGAAAAACTGCGTCGTTTCTCCATGCGCTTAATATCCCCACAGTGTAGGACAGAGTCGATATAACCGCTTCTGGGTAGTACCGAACGGGGATGTCATTAGGGGAAGAGGAATTATCACTCTTAAGGAACTGTAGCCGCGGAGACTCTCTGGTCAGTAGACTCGCCCAAATGCTGCTGTTGGCTCGGAATAGGCAGAGGACGCCTAGTGGGTCGAGGTAGGTGTCACATTTGACGTTGGAACAAGGACCATAAGTTAAAATTCGCACGTTTGTGAGTGCTTTCTCAGTGATATTGATCGCGCCGGCGTAGAGGACGGTCTCAGACTGATTGACAGTTTTTGAATAAACGAGGTAAGGGGCACTTCCATTCACAATGAGCGTTTCAATTCGATAAGTCGTGTTAGGATCAGTGTTATTAGTGATGGTGTATGAGATTGGGGGTCCTTCTCCGCCAATAATTGTATGGCAGACGATCTGGGTGTTGTTATCGTCGTCATTTTGTGTGACTACGGCGGTGATGCTTCCGTCAAGTGTTGCTACCATCTGCATATCGTCGCTAGCAACTCCACTGTCAAAATCGCTGTTGGTGTCTATTATTGAAAGCGAAGAGGAATTTAACAGAAGGAGTTTTCCTTCAATGTTTGAGTCGTTACTGTCGTACATTCCTCTCCAAAGGATGTTTGTGTTGAACTGAGGTCCTGATTGAAAAATAAACATTGAATCTACTGTTAAGTTTCTTGCGGGAGAGTCATGTGTAGCTATTTTTTTGGGAATTTTCTGAAAGGAGGCATTATTCCATTTTACATCAGTGGTTTGAGCTAACACGATGCTCGAGAGAATGCAAAATAAGAGGAAGGACTTCAGAACCGATATCATTCTAATATGCTTTATATTTTTGATTTTCTTGCGGTTTATGGGCTTATCAACGTTATCAATTTATTTTAAGAAAGTACCAATTGGAAAATTCGAAAAATTCTAAATTTCCTCCATTATAAGCCTAAAAAGCCAAGAATAAAAGGAGTGGTTCTCATCTGCGTTTCTCATACTGTTTCAGAGTAGATACCCATTGAATGGGTTGATTAAAGAGCGAAGAATATTGATTTTCAAGTGAATTGTCAGGAAGTGGAACCAGTATTTAGAATTGCGATCTGCTGGCTTATCGAATAAATATTTGCCTTAAAAAATGAAATATCTTCAATGATTACTGAGTTTTTCTCCTGTATTTAATAGCAATTGTTAGTTAGAACTGATCAGTAGGTTGGAGACAAAATATTGGGAACATCCAGTGATACAATGATTTTTGTTTTGTTTTGCGAAGTTTTAAGATCGATATTGGGCATGCTGCAATCCAATTCTTTGCTGGATATTCATTGAACATAGGAGGGACCAAGGTGTGAATATGTGCTGGTCTTTATAATTTCATGGATGACGAAACTTGGAATAGAGTTACAAAAACTAAGATGAGGATTATACAACCGACTTTAAGAATTTTTGTAGATATCCATCGATCATTTATTCATATCATATTTCACAATATCTTCCATCACAATAAACACCATACCGAGTTCTACACAAGATATGAGCAATATTTGGCTAATTCCTTATTTTCCGTCCTTAAAACAATTTACATAAATTTTCATTTGATTCGCCTCTGGGCTCCAGTTCAGTTCAATTTAAATGCTATTCGATATCATGCACACAACAAGTAGAAAGATAATGCATATCATTGTGATAAACTGATTGGAATTATCTATAGTACTTATAGATGAAGAATACTGTTCCCAAGGAAGCGATTGCGAAGAACAGATTATTTTCAAATATTCTTTTGCGGTCTTTCTCGAACAAATATCGAGACTTATAACTATGGGTTATCGCCTTTTGCTTTATCTTTACTTTGAGCGTCTTTCCGGTATTTTTCTTCAACAATTCGTCAAACTGAGCCTTGAACTCATTTCTGAATTGCACCAATTTTGGATATCTCTTGGTTAACAAAGTATGCTGAAGTAATTTAGTTAGCAAGAGCCTCAAACGATGATCGTTACCAATGGAGTTGTTTCCAAATTCTCAATAATATTGGAAAGCGCGCAGTAAACAACAATATCATTGATCCAAAATCTAGTATTTTTATAGAGCTCGGTCAAAAATAACAAACTTACCTGGGATCTGCTTGTCTGGTTCCAATATAGAAGCCATTATAAACCTCATACACTCGATTTAGCTCTTTGAAAAGTGATTCCGCCTGCTCAAGTGCCTATTTCTGAGTTGAACAACACAATAATTCAAAAAAGCAATCACTTGCTCGATAATTGTGATCCCGTCTTCTTGAAGAGCGTGCTTCTTTTTCTCTCTCTTCACAAAATTCTCGAATTTACAGACTGGGCTTATCAGCATCCAATAAGGATCTCTGTAAGGAAGATATGAGGTAGTTGGCTCCACCCACATGAAATAATCCTATTGATGACGTTAATGAAGTCGATAGTGTATAGAATACAGTGATCTGTTTTAGTTCTGTCTGGCATAGCTTTAAGATGCGTTTGTTTGGAACGGCCTCTATAGTGTTGGACTCATCGTAGATCATCTATAAATCGAAAGGATAATGCTCGGAGCAAATAGTCAGATTACCCTGAAGAGCATATCAATGAAATCTTTGCCTTGAAGCAAGAAATTGTCGACTTGGAGGATAGGGAGCTCTCCTAAATAAAACTTCTCATATGGGCTTGCTACGGTCTTGTGCGCAACTCCCAGAGCAGTAAAAGCCATCTGAGAAGAGTCAAAATCGGGGAAAATCTGCGAGATTTTACCTTCATGACCTCGAATTCAAAAATATACTTTTGGTAAGCCTTGCCCCAGTGGTAGAGCGTTAAATTCTGGACATCATAGTGGTCAATTGCATGGTCTTCGATGAAGGAATGTGAGAGACAAGTAATTGCAAAGAGGTACGAGAGTAACTATTGATGATTCGATTTAGAACGAGGAGATCGATATTGTTGGTGATATTCTTCTCGGAGCCTATAAATTGGAGAGTTGAAGGGGACTACCCACTGCCAGGAGTTTACTCTCGTATTTCTTCCCGAAAAGGTGCTTGGAATATTCAAAGAAAGACGTGTTTTGAGTCGGAAGGCTCATATTTGTCGAATAAAATCTTTAATATCTACTCTATAAGACTAATAAATTAACTAAATAAGAAAGCCTTGCTCAATAAATGAATGCCACTCGAGGACAGGCGCATAGATGAAAGCATTTTCTTTGTGATTACAGGTGAATTAATTCGCTAGCTAACTATTACAAGCACGAAAAAATAATGTATTTATTGATATATCTCTCTGAGAAATAAGTAGTTGACCTGAATATCCTCCTCTAGAGATAGGTACTAGGTCTGTATTCATGTAGGTGTCTAAGGTTTTCCGAATTTTCCTCAGAAATAACGAATTGGAGGTATCTTCTGTAAATTATGAGAACACGAGCTTAACTGATTATTTTTAAAGTTTACACGAAGCGATTATTCCACTCCTTGAATTTGAATCTATCTCGTACATGCAAAATTACTATTTCCCACAAAAAACATCCGATGCGTCCTCAGGACCTCTGGGCATCGGAATCAAAGACACTTATCAAACAATGCCTGTCGCATCCAAAGGCAGAAAACCACTAGATCCAATCAGCATTGACATCGAAGAAAAAACCCCTGGGAGAGGGACTGAGGGATCAACCTACAACAACACCCTTTTCAGCAATCGCTCTTTCAGCTCGAAACTTGATTTTCCTTCAACAGAGATCAGCGAAAACCATCCCAACATCGGAAAAGAAAGAATTAACCAACGAAATCAATTTGAGATGGGTGTTCCATTTCGGCATCAGCAATTTCAACAGAATCTACCATATGATCACGTTGACCCCAATGTATTCAATCATATGTCACTGAAAGAAAGGGCTTCGAATAAAATTCTGTCACCGACGCTTCAAGATTATTTAGCAGGTGACAGAAACTTCAATTCGGGAGGCACTGATGATTTTCCTATGAGTGGGATACACTTCAATTCAAAATCTGACCACACGGCTTATTCTGCAGCGATGAAAGCCTTGCAGAAGAAAATCAAAATCTTCGAGCAGAAGCTTCACCAGATGGCCTTACAAAACGAAGAATTGAACCAGCATCTAACTCTGGAAACTCAACGCTCAGCTCATACGCAAATGGAGCTTGAAAAATATAAGAAAAATGAGAAAGAGATGGCCAAAGAACTTGAATCCTTAACTACCGAACGAGATCAGCTCCACAATCAGTTAGAACAGACCAGGAGCGAGCATTCGAACCTTGAGGCTACGGTTAAAATGTTAAAGGAGGAGAATTTGACCCTTCGAGAGGAGAATACAGCTAGAAATGATCAAATAAAATCCAGTGCAAAGACATTACAGGAAATTTTGTCAAAGGAGAATGAAGTTAGGCTTGCTGAGGAGATGTGGAAACGGGAAAGAGAACTATACCAAAAGAAGAACGAAGAACTTCAAAGCAAGTGCGAAAGGCTCGAAAGTGAGCTCGATGAGACAAAGAAGGTGTATAAAGAGCACCTTCAAGAGCTTGTTTTGAAAAACGAGACGCTGTCGCAGCAGTTTGAGGCTTCGAAAGAAATGTTCTCTAACGAAATCAATGATTTTCAGCGTGAGTTGAGCAATATTGAAATTAGCAATGCGAATACGATCAATGGGCTTGAGAAAGACAAGGAGCTATTGCAGCAGAAACTGAGAGAAATGGAACAAACGATTGAAGAAAAAAACAAAGAAATAGAGGAACTGAAAGAGAATTTGGGCAAATTTATGAATCATATGCTCGAAACTGGTATAGAGGCTCGGAGCTCAATGGGATTTAGTAAGCATAGTCCAATGGAATCTCCTATAGCACGAACTCAGAGCAGGACCACGCCCCGAGCGTCTCATATGTCTCAGCTTCTTTTGTCCCAGCAAGGTTCACAGCCAGTCCAGGGGGAAAATGGAGGCAGCATTGCTGCCTCTTCGAAAAAAATCCTTCAGTTTCAGTCTGTGACAACCGACACAAACAACGCAACTGATGATCCTAGGGTGACAACTTATAAGGGAGACTCTCATACCAAATTAACCCCTGGTCCAAGGCAATCAAAGCAACCTGCGCATCAAACAGCCGAGAAGTTCTATACCCCGATGCATTCAGAGCATCTGAACCTATCTGACATGAGGATCAATGAAATCGATAGCCCAAAACTTAGAGCGTCTTACAGTAATCAAGTTTTCCCTCCTGAAGAATCTCGAGACACTTTGTATATGGACTCGGTGGCCCATGGACCGGGCAAAAGCCAGAAAAAGATCCCAAATGATCAGAGAATGATGTACGAGCATCAGATGTATCAAGGCGCTGGTAGCAATAATTATCCCATTCCGAATTTCACAGGGGATAGGCCGTATCAGAGCGAGCATGGATCCAGAAATCTAAGTTTTGGTAAGAAGCAACTGGCATCTTTCATTGGAAGTAAGAATTCTGTGGAAACAATGGATGCGGAGAGGGAATCGAATCGCACATCTCGGTTTAATCTCCCCGATAGAGGAAGTGATCGTTTTTCTAACAATGAGGAGCAGATAGCGATTATTGAGAATATAGTGGCTACGCAGAAAGAGATTGATAACCTTAATGAGGAGTATCGCGTTGTTTTGGAGAAAGCTCAGGTAAATCTTGACTTGAAAAGGATTAGAATTAATTTTGTTGTTTGTGTAATAGACTACGGAAGACAGTAACCAGCGACATTCGCTGAGAAGTGATTTAATCAAGATCACCGAGGCCATTAAGATCATGACTAAGCGACTCAATGACTTTAAGCGTCAGGAGCAAAAGTTGTTGGTTCAATAGAAATTCGCATTTATGTAAATGAAAAACTAGTTGTATTAGCATTGCTGTTCTATTGATATTTAATGATTCATATTTATTGTCACCATGTTGTAAAAAGTAGCTACATGAATTTATTTTATCTGTTATCCTGCAATTTTCGTAACCCGCTAAAGGTCTGAAAATATTCAATTCAAAATCGGTTCTTTTCTATATGCCGATTAGTCTGGGTCTTGTATTGCGATTATTTCATAAGCGGGAGAATTTATTTAAAACAGTAGAAAGAAAATTTTATAATTTGAATTTAACTCTAACAAAATTGAGCAATCTTAGTTGAAATGAAAGCTTTGCTAAGAATGAAAGTTCACTTGAAAAAGAAAATGCTTATTTTTGTAATTGGTAATCTACCAAAGAACTATCTGAATATTTTAGCTGGGGAAAAAAATTTCAAAGCGACCAAAGGTAAAGCGTTACCTTGAATTTTCTTCTATTATCGAAGAGTAGCAGTCTTTTGTTCGTTTCTCGCATTCCCATTTAATCCGTAAAGGGAAGTATTATTAACATTCAAAAAGAGAACATAAAATCAGTTACTTAATTAAAGAGAAAAGCAATTTAAATTATATTACACTAATCTGAACAAATCTAAGTCAAAACTTGTAAATTCTTTTCATAAATTGATCAAATAGTATTGGATTATTTTTTTGGTGTATTTTTAAAAGTCACTATTTGAAAACTGCTTTGAAAATTTGCAGTCGCATACTACTAAAGCTGAATGTTATCATTAAGGTTGTACCAGTTACTATCCCATAGTAGAGATATACTACTAACTTGAAAAATTTCGTTATATCAAGTTGAGGATATTATCGAACAAATTTCTCTTTTCATATTTCTCTTATGATGCCAATACTATAACAGATATAGTTTACACAATTTCCTCTCAACCCACAATTGACGAGGTAGTTGTTCCCGCACAAAATTTAGTTGATATTTCTCGTTTAACCAAAATTTATCAATCATGTTGATTATGAAGTTAATACACAAGAAAATTAATTCATCAATGCATCTCTTTTCTATTTATGTCATTCTAAGAGCATACAACATCAATAAAAGTTATGCTTATCCAGATTGATCGTTTAATTATAGCAATGATTCTACCGCGACTTATCAATTTTTTCCTTATTTCACGAACCGCAATGGCATGTATGCCATTTCTTGCCACACACATAACAGAATTCATTTCCACATTTGCAAGTCATATGATTGCAACCCTCATTCTTTTCGATCCAAAACCGGCACTTGAGGCATTTCTTCCAATTATTCTCTCTTAAGTTTTTGCAGACTTCATGATCTTCTGGTTTATAAGTCTGATACTCCTTACAAGTGAGCTTCGTATGAAATTTCACTTTACAGAAGAGGCAGGTTCCTTGTTGACACTTAGGACATTTTGCAAAAGCTTGAGAATCTTTGGTTGGGATTGTAAAGATATGTTCACAGTTAGGAGTTGAGCAAAACGTGAATTTCGAAGGATTATCAACTGCCTCTTTGATGTGCTTTCTTTTTTTATAAAGATTGTATTGGGTCTTTGGGATAATGGGCATAAAATTTATATCAGCTATTTGATTTTTGCATCCAACATCAGGGCATTTTAATGGGAAATTTGAAGACTCAATACAGGCCATCAGATATGACTTGAAGCATGATGTGTGGAATTTCCCGCGGCATCCTGCTATTGAGTGTAATTTGTTTGGGTTGTCCCCAAACGGTTCAAGGCAAATGTTGCATTCATTGGAAAGCTTCTTTGGTACTCGTGACACAATTGAAGGCTTTTTGTCAGCAACGGTAGATTTGTAGGGCGCCGTTTGCGGTCTATTCGAAACGACGGGTTGAGTTTTCGTGGGCTCTACTTTCTTGGAAACGATTGTTTTCTGAGGAACAGGGTCTTTTTTGAGAGCGGTTGTCTTGGCGGTTGTTGCAGTGGTTGGCCTGATATAAGCTTTGTTCTGAACTGGTTGAGCTTGCTTAGTGACAGGCTTCGGTTTCACGGCTGGCGTGGTCTTCGTTTGTACAGGTATTGAAGCTTGAGATTGGCTGACAGAAACGGTTTTCTTCTTTAGTGGCACTCTTTTGAGCAGTCTGATTGGGTCTGTAGCAATCTGATCAATAGGTACTTCATCTGGCTGAACCAATTCAGATTCATTGTTTTTCTCAAAGGACACTTCGACTTGGAATTTTGAAACAATCACAGTTTCGGATGGCTGTAAAAGACCTACATCTTGTCTCGGCGAGATCTTTTCGTCTGAACTTGAGCGTTTGGAGACCGAAGTGCTTCTCTCAGCGATCGTTTTCTTGCTATCGGAAAAGTCTCCAATAGTTTTTACAACGGATTTCTCGATTTCTTTTGATTCTTCATGAAGGGGAGCCTCAAGATCTTCAATGAGTCTGGAGATCATCTCCGCCTCTTCAGCTTGAGAAAAAGGATGGATTTTTTGTAGTTTTTGCATTGAGGTTAGGGCATTTAAACTGTCTATAGGATCTCTTTGAATGTGATGAGCAATAAGAAATCCCCACTTCAAGATGTCAGCTTTCGATAGCTGTGATGAGGTTGTGTCAGTGCTCAGCAATTGGAACGCTCGAACTAGTTGCTGTTCGATTAGTGTTGCCATTTCTGACAGAAAAACGCTGTGAGTTTTAGAGTTATCTATTTATTTTTTCTATTTTGTGAATGTAGTAATGCAATATCATTTAAGTTCTGTTGCTGAATTTATCCGGTCAGTTTCATCTGACAAGATTTTGCGTTTTGTTGATTCCTGGATCAGTTTCATTTATTCCAGGGAGGAAACTTACGAAGGTAGTGCTTAGGATCGGCAACTGTACTTCCTCTATTGAGAATCTCTCTCTTCATGTACTCTGGTGGTTAAATCTTATATATACTTGGCATCTAAAGATGAAAAACTTCAATATATTTGCTTTTCGGACGTATTCGGGTTCTTTAACGCATCAGACAATGATCTACCAGAATTTGATTCCATTAGCGCCCTCTAAAACGCCAAATCACTTCTTACAATGGCTACAATGGGGCTTTGCTCTTAGTTACTATGTTTTATCTTCACTAATGCAGTTCAGCTTCTCAATTCCGGATATTTTTTATAATTCACCACAGCTCTTATTGATAAATTCAGTTTTATCAATACCATTCTTCATGACCGCTTGGAATCTCCTCATCAGATTAAGTATCATGGAAGAACGACTCAAAAATTTCTTGATATAAAATTTTTCAAATATTTATTTTTCCTTCTGTCAAGTTTTTTTTTTATTAAAAGAAACAACACCCATATGAAGTTATGAAATAAAAGGTTAATCGAATCGAAGGCACAGTACATGATACCATTCTAATATAAAGATCAAAGTTTGAATTATCACTTACGCAGCCGCTTCTATGGTGTCAGCTTGACTAAACCGTATTCTGAATGATTACTTTGCAGTCACATGTTTTCCACTTCTTATCGCACTCATAGCAAAACTCATAATATAAATATTATATAAATAACACACTAATTTGAGTTTGGACTGAGAAAATTGTTTCACTTAACTCAAAGTATGGGTATATCCCCTCTGAATTACTACACAACAATGAATGACTATATCTTGGACGTTCCTTATTCCGATCTATCAGATTATTTTTTTAAAGTCGAGACAACCTAAATTTATTTTTATATTTTCATTTGCAAAGACGGCAAAGATGGCAATGCTCGTCATTATAAAAGTGATGTATGGAATAGAAAGCGAATATCCAAAAACTAGAAGCTAATATCTGAAAAATGACTTCTATCCATGCTATGTTTCGAAATAATTACCATAATAAACGCAATAGGGCTCAGCTTTCATCAACAGTTGCCACTAGATTGCCTTCAAAGTAACTAGGCTAATTATCCGCGAGTAAGAGCCCTTAATTGATTAAGTATGGCATTTCTAACAATCAGGGGGATAGGTCAGTCTTATTATTATACTTATATTCTGAGTATTAGTCTCTTCTATCTAGCGATACGCCTCAATGCCTAATAAAGAATGTTCAGAACTAACCTAATATTATCATCAACTTTATTTGCTTATAAATCAAAAAGCCTCAACAGTGCTTCATTTCAAGAGAGATATAAGTAATCAGCTAATCGAGAACCCACAGAAGATGCCTTGCTGCTTGCTTTTCATCATGCCATCTCAGAGCAATATTTGTCTCGATTTGTTTAGTTAGTAACGATTTTCAAATGCACTACGATTGATTTATTAAATCTCAGTTTCGTAAAATACACAGTTTACGAGAAATCTAAATTAAGTTCTCAACTCAAGAAAAAAAGATCAGAGTTCCACCTCTTAGCGCGTGATTACTCGCCTCTTCACAAGACAAAATGTTTGCATTAATTTCATAATTAGCACTCCTGATCGAAACTATTGAGTCCAGTGAGTCTTTATTGTTCAACAAATCGACTTTGATGGTGCGATCCAAACAGCAGCCTGAGAGAACTTTCAGAGATTCAGAACTTCAATACAATGCGAGCGAGGCCTTCAGGACAGAGTTTTTGAAACCCATTTGAGAATCAAAACTTCGACAGGCGTTAGGCAAATTATTCCAATTTTATAATTCCCACCCACCTGTCTTTTCTTACGCAATGGATTTAAAAAAAATAAATTTGAAAATTTGACGCATGTGGACAAACATTGAGATAAACCATTTAAAAATGCTTAATATCGCTTTGAAGTTATCGAACAAATTTATATCGGAACTACCTGAATCATAAAATTTAATAAAATTTCGATCCCGTGATGCTTATCGAATTAAATGCAAGCTGATTCGGTTTCTGAAATTCTTCTACAAGTTTCTCGAATTAAATCTTTCTTACTGAAATTTATTCACACTGGTTGTCAGTACTTTTTATTATATAGGGTTATTTCCGTTAGCTGAAAGCACGCCTCTCACTTTATAAATCATCTATAATCGCACTTCTCAATTTTTCTCAGAAAACAATGCGTTGCTGTGGCATTAGACCATCAAGGAAGACCAAATCGTTCATAACTGAACCGACAACAATCAGAACTTTCGTCACTGGTAACTTTGGCGTTGCCAGACTTCAGGTTGAAGTACAATACTCTGAGACCTCCAAAGTCATCATCGGCGAAAACAATGAGTTAAATAGCGCTCACACAACCTCCTATCTCCTTTCCAAGGCGTTGGAGCTTTACCCAAATGAGTCCTCTAAGCAGGACCAGTCGAAGATGATGAAAATGATAGGTCTTCAGACAAAAAGCGGAGACCTTCATCTCGATTACTTGCTCAGCTTACCCGACTACCCTCTGGATTTTCTTCCGCAAAACACTATTCTGGTGCCTTACTACTCGACTCCGCTCTTGTCTCCAACGATGGGAGTTTCACTGGGAGACTTCCAGATCAAAGCCAAGCTCGGGGAAGGAGGCTTTTCTAAGGTGTTCCTGGTGCGCTTAAGGAGCAACGGTTGCTTTTATGCGCTGAAACAAATGAATAAATCAACTGTCAGCGAAGATGAACGCCAAAGGATGATCCGAGAGAGGGACATAATGAGCGAGATAGAAAGCCCTTTGTGTTTGAAACTTTTCTATGCTTTTCAGACAGCAAACTATTGCTATTTAGTGCTAGAATTCCTTCCTGGAGGAGACCTACAACAGTTTATAGTGAAAACTAAAACGCCTTCAGAGCAACAAGCAAAGCTTCTCGCTGCTGAGGTATTGATGTCGATCGAAGAGCTCCATTCAAATAAGATTATCTATCGAGATCTGAAGATAGAGAACGTCCTTGTTGACAATGAAGGGCATCTCAAACTCGCTGATTTCGGGTTTGCCAGGAAACTAACTGATTCTAAGAAATTCGCAGGTACTCTCTGCGGGACGCTCTCTAGCGCGAGCCCAGAGCTGCTCAAGTCCGAGAAATACGATTTCCGAACGGATTATTACTCGATGGGCGTCCTTATCTATGAGTTAGCAACCTATCAACCGCTATTTGCGGCAAAAGAATTAGAAGACCTGCTCTTCAAAATCGCGTTTACTCAACCTGAGTTCCCGAAGACGATGTCGAAGGAGCTGAAAAATTTGATTACGAAGCTCATTTGCAAAGAACCTGAAAAAAGACTTGGCTCGAAGAAGGGCATTCAAGAGATTATCCAGCATCCGTGGTTCAAAGGGATAGATTTTCAGGCTATAAGGGAGAGGAAGAATACTCCTCCCATTCAACAGCCTTCACTGATAACTAAGGAGCTCCCTCTGCTTGATCCAACTTTCCAAATTGAAGAGGATCTTGGAGGGATTCTAACCCAGCGACTTTCGTTCGGGAAGAAGTTGAGTCTTTTCACTTATACGGCCCTTGAGCCGACTGCGGCGGAGATGAAGAACGGAGGAACAACTTTAGAGTTCAACTCGAGAACATCTAAGACGATGAAATGCAAGCCAACCACTCTGGAAGAGGTGTCCGATGACAATTCTGGGGAGATCAATAAGTCGACTTTGAATGACAACGACATAAATTATAATGAGGAAATTGATGAAATCGATACGGATCATGGCGACTTGACGCAAAATCTAAGTAGATGCAACATGTTTTCTACCATCATGAGACCGAAGTCGAACGAGTTCGGCCCGGTTATCTCGAATTCGTTCAATCTGTATCCGAGAGATTTCCAGGATTTGTAATGATGCGTGAGTCTGAGTTGTGAATATTTTTCTTTTCTTGTGGTATTTAATTTTTGCTATGTGCCAAATTTTCGTAATATATAATAAATGGCTGTCTATTATTGCAAATATATCTACATGTTTTCAACAGGAAAGCTTCACATATTTTTTAATTTAAGATAGAGGTTGACCTTTACAATGGAATGTTCCTTTGAGTACAGTTAAGAATTGAGTCATACATATCATATAATATCATTTAATTCATTCCCAACCAAAATATACAAAGTCTTCAATTTTTTATTTGTTCCCCCCTCTCGTCGGAAGTATCTCAGAGATTGCTGCGACGCACTTATTAATGGGAACTGTGTACCCAGGAACATTTTGGGTCAAAAAAGATCTCACATAAGGTTCGTTGAAACTACAACTGGGGAAAATGAGTCACCTCAAAATACTCAAAGATCCATTGGCCTAGAAATGATGATTGAAGTTAGAAAAGTATAGCATTTTTTGGGATTAACAGTAGCAACTAAGGTTTTAAGATGTAAAGAAGAAGGAGCCATTATAGCAAGAAAAATTAGCATTCTTGTGCTTCCTTTGGAGTTTGGATACCGAAAACAGCCAATGAATGGAGCCATTTAATTTTTTCAGCAAAAAGTTCTCAGTTTCATTTACGAATAAATCGAAATTCCAAATTCGAAATTCTTTTTGAAAGAACTTCGTAAAGATTTGGTTGATGCTCTAAAACCAAATTAACAAATTTAATCACAAAACCAGCATCAATTTTGAGAAAGGAAATGGGAAGCAATTGTTGTACAAACCGCAAATCCGAATTGGAAAAGCGAGAAAAACTTGAATCTAAGAATCTTGTCTTCACACGCGAAGACTGTGTCATTGAAAAATATAATAATGTATTGTCATTTTCAAACTTTGAAGTAATGCATTTAGCTGTTCTTGAGAGGAACAGAGATACTCATTGGTATAGATTCACTCAAGAAACAGTATCTGAGCGAAGTCCAAACATTGCGAAAAATTGGGAAAATCCGTTCTCGTGACTATGACCTAATTATTAAAGGAACCGTTTGCTTCATATGGGCTGTCGCTGCTGAGTATTTTAAAGAAGGGTCTCCAGGCGCCTTCTTCTGCGAATTCGCAGATAACTGTCCGCATCTCACGATTTCGATGACAGTCGTCAAGCCACAAGAACACAAGGAATATTTCGAGTTTCATGAGCATTTAGAAAAATTAATTGAAATCATTCACACCAACCGAGAGATATTCGCTCAAGAAAAAAGAAAATATGAGGAATTCCTGATTCAAGCCCAAGGTAGCAATTGATGCTTTTTGATTGTTACAAGTATTTTACAGAGGAGACGAAAAATGTGAGGCAAGATACTATTCAGGCAGGAATGGACCCCGCTGAAACGTAAAAGTTGTTTCCGATATTCGATGCGTCATGCCATGGTTTCTATTAGGGAGCGAGTTCTTGAGAACATTGAGATCAATATAAGACGTTTCAAGGCGAGGAAAGTGTTCATCGATGAGTATTATTACATATTAGAAAAGGAGTACCAGCGCTATCATACAAATCTTGAAGTATTGCGGTATGCTGTGAGGATTGCGTTTGAAAGAGCAAAGATTGTGGTTACTCTCAAAACAGCTCCAAAAACGCTACATGATTTTATTGAACTATATCAGAACGACCCTATTTTTCAAGCGCCAGGCAGCAAGGGTAGGAAGATAAGTCATAATCAGAAGAAATTGTGAGAAAATAAAGTTCTGCATATTACACTGTTTATCGTATTTTGGTGTAAGCTTTTAGCCTTGTGTTGAGAAAGCAAATCATTCATTCAAAAGGAAAATAATATATCACAATTTAAAAAGCGAAATACATGAAGTCTCCCAATGACTGACTGATGATCGTAATGGCGTTTTGCATTATAATGTCTCATAGCGTGGTGTTGTGAGAGTTCAATTTCGAATACAGATAAAATGTGGGAAGAAAAAATCAAAATAATTGCTTTTCGAAGGGCAAGGAGGCAGATTAATTGCTCTGAATGAACCCTTCGTGGGCCTTATCATGAAGTTGTATGTATATTCTCAGACTATTAAACTATTACAAAGCAGTGATTCTTTAATTTTCGGGCGCTGACTGCTTACCTTGTTAAACTAATGAAGCAAAACAATGGCCTCAACAAATATATAAATTGCAACGAGTCCTTGGATAGGATCCCTTCTGAAGTTCTATTAGCTCGTAAAATTCGGAACATCGATATTTTATGAATCAATTAGAAGAGGAGGATCTGAAGAAGAAACTTAAGTATAAATCCATTATTTTCACGATGGATAGAATAAGACTTGGCTGACGTCACCTCAGTATATGGCCACAGCTCTCAGTAGAACTTTTCCATCAAAATGGAACTCTCATTCTGGTTTTTTTAAGCAAATTTGCGATCGAAAAGTCTCACCATGAACAATTGCCTCAAAACTCTCGCATGCTCAGTTTGTTTTTCAAAGCCTGTGTTTCCATATCGACATCGGATCTCCTTCCTGGAAATTAAAACTTACAGGGTTTCATTTCCCAATCGAACAATTTGAGAATGTTCAGAAAAATTCCTAGTTCGGTTTAAATGATTCTCAGAATAATCCAAGAACGATTTTTCATTCGGAGAACAGCTCTCAAAATTTAGATTACTCTGATTGAACGATCAATTTTATAAAGCAAATACGACTCCGAAAATTAGGTTTTCCACTACTCTCTCAGCATCTCAACCCAAAAACCCTTTTATGACACACACTACCACACGAAATAATTCGACGAGTCTTCTAAATCATCTCGGCAGTAATGAAAGGTACTCATCATTCACAAAACAGTTTATAATGTGTCTCAACCGATTAGTATTCCAGGAGCACTCGAACCAAAAGATATGCAGGACTGTGGTACTAACTCCGAGGAAAATCTCCCTTCTTCATCTGATGCGAATCTGAAGGAAAATACCAGCTTACTTGATCTAATAAATGAGTTTGGAAGACTGCCGGAGTTTATCGTGCGATCACTTTTTCAGCAGATAATCAAACAGGTCTCATCTCTGCATGAGCAGAATCATTCTCTTGGATATACTGAAAGCTTAGCATTGGATAGTAATTTCAATTGCATTATAAACACATACGCTGTCTGTGAGGATCAATCCAAAGATGGAGCTACCCTAGATGCAGTCAACTTGGGGATACTCCTTTTTACTATGCTGAAAGGAGAAGCACCCTTTGCAAATGAAGAGGATCCATCCTTTCTTGCTATCCTTGAGGAGGATTGGGTTAGATTTTGGGAGCTAATGGAGGAGAGAGCTCAAAGTCAAAACGAAAGACTTCGCTTTAGCCCAGAACTTCGAGATTTTATCAATCGGCTGCTAGCGGGTAACTATGATGTTATTCAAGAAAGCGCAGAAGTTCTGTGGTTGAACGGCTTAACAATAAGTGGAAAGAAAGTGTCAGAATTTCTCGCGGAAGTGCGCAAGAAGAAAACAAAAATGATATGAGCTGAAGTGTGTTGCTACCTAATAAGACTAAAAAGTACCTTTAAATTGCAAAAATTTATTTCAATCATAACCTATTGAGATATATATCTTGTAACCAGGATTCCTCATCCGAAATGCATCCATTATTTTATATTTTTAGAGTAATACTGGACATAATTTATATATTTAAGAGTTTCAAAAGAGTTGACTCAAACCAAACTTAAAATGCATTGCTATTTGTGCTTAGAAATAATAATGTCACTCTTAGCACAGCGGCTGTGTTGTTGCTGTAGCTTTACCATTGTTCTTTTTATTTTGCTTACTAATGGAAAGAATCCATTTCTTCAGATGTAGTTACCAATTGAGATTTCATAAATAGGCGCATTCGTTAGATTGCTACAACAACATTATCTAACGGCAATCTCAAAAAAAGTCACCCTTTCAAATGAAAATAGAATATAGGAGGATAGCAATATATATATTATTTTTCAATCAGGCAGCTTGGTTCATTTTCTCTTAGTTATCCAGCTAATTAATGGAAACAGAGTTGATTAATAGTTCGGAGCTCACGAACTGGAGAGAGAGAAAAAAAAGGCTCTCCAAAAAAGATAGACTATTATAAGAGGCACTTTAAAATCAAGAATTCGAGAAAAGTTTTATAATTACACTAATCACCGACCAAATATGGAATCAACTTTGTCAATCAAGAGCTTCATCTGTCCTACTCATCCTTCTGAAATAATTCAACGAGTTAACATAGAGAATCCTCACTCCGTTGAATTTTTATGTTTGGAATGTCTAATCGACCCTAAAAACGCGAAACCTAACAGAAAGTTGGTCAATCTGTCAGCCTATTTCTCAGAACTTGCTCAAACCTGCTCCAAAGCGGTCTATACCCCTCAAATATCAGCCACTGACGTACCTCAGCCTCTCCAAAAATTCCTTGATAACCAAGAGCACGCATTGAAAGAAATCACGTTTCACATTGAGAACGAAAAAGCCTTCGTTGCCAAGAGAATCGACATGCTCCAAAGCATGCTGACAAACCTCCTCAACACTAAAAAAGAACAGCTTTGTTCGCTTTTGGACAACCAGGTCACTAAAGTCAAGGCAAGCGTCCAAGAATTAACAGACTACATTGAGCTGGTCTTTAAAGGGAAGATAAACGAAGCTCTTCTTTTTCCAGAGAAGTTTTTCGAAAAAGCGAATTCCTACAAAACAGTCACAGAGCTCAATGAGTTTGTGAAAAACGTAAAAAGAATTGCGAATGAAGTCGCGAACCTATCGAAAGGAGAAATCGATCAGGAGCTGCCTAAAAAAAGAGATAACCTAGAAAAATCGATTTTGAAGTTTGAGGCGGAGTTCCTTAAAAGACCTACTACCAAATTGAATAGTTCGATAGCTCAGATAGAAGAGGACTTGACAGCTCAGATTAATAAATTATTTAGTAGCACATTGGCCATTCAGAACGGAGTTAATGAGCTGAAGATCTACGATTTCTCTCCTGGTATAATAGAAACTCATGAGCTGGAAATGATCTCAAATTGGATCCTTCCAGAGGCTGATGTCCGACTAGAGCCTATTTTCAGTGCGAAAAGCGACGGATTTACGCTAACTGATCTCGAGAAAAAATTCAGAAAGGGAGTCCCAACATTGATCGTGGCGAAGTCTGATAAAGGTTGTGTGTTTGGAGGGTACTTCGAGACTGAATGGCAAATCTTTACTAAAAATTCCCTTGCTAAAGTGGAAGAAAACGCAAACTTAGGCGCTAAATCGTTTTTGTTTTCATTGTCAAGAAAAGAGACCTATCCTTGCTCGGTTAACTACCCGAAAGCAATCGGACCATTCCTTGTTAGTGGAGCGTCCTTAGTCTTGGGAAATGATGTTACGATTCCTGAAAATTTTGCTGCTGAGAAAACGATCTCTTCATTGGGGGCGGCCTTTGAGGTGCCTCACGGAGAGCCTCTTCTAAAGAAGTTTGCATACTTAGGAGGAGCTCAGAACTTTACTCTGGTAGATTTGGAGGTTTATGAGGTTGTTGGTGTTACAGTGGTACAGAAAGAGCCAATTAAATCTAGTAAGAATGGACTCTTGGGCTCAAATACATCTTCGTTCAAATTTGGTGCGAGTACTCAGCCTTCGAGCTTTGGATCAGGCTTGTTCAGTTTTGGCTCAAACTCTCAGCCAGTTAACTTTGGCTCGAACCCTCAGGCTTCTAGCTTTTTTGGTTCGGTGACGCAGCAAAAGCCATCATCAGGTCTTTCATTTGCCGAAAAACTTGACGATGAACTCATGAATTATTTCGGACCAAAGAAGAAGTAGGTGTAAGATGCTTCAAGTATTCCCTTTCATAATTTAGGAAATACGAAATCATCCGATTCAGGTGAAGCTACATATATATCATTGATTCGTTAATGTTTCTCTGGTTTATGAAGAACAAAAAATGATTGTATCTTTTTAAAAAATTACTAAGCTTTCAGGAGCAATCACGAGTATTTTGCAGCTTTCTCCAGAATATTAAGACTCCGAAAACCACGGCTGCTTTCATAGTTTCTCACTATCCTCAGTGAACAGAGGTACAAGTTTATTCTTTCTTTCTTTTCCCCATAGAACAATTGCGACCGATTTTCATTAATTATTCGATACAATTCAGAATTTCTAATTGACTTGATTTTTCGATGAAATCAATATCTTTGTTATTTTATGAAAAGATAATTAAAGTCAATGCCATGTCTTTTTAATCAAAATCTTCGATAAAATTTAACAACTAAAAAAGTTTATATGTAAGTGTATTAGCTTTTAGTATACCATCAAGAGATGTTGAAATCTCTTCTAATACCTCCTACTTCCTATTCTTAGTCATATTAGAAGTCCTTCGCGTGGGACTGAGCTCAAATAGAGATGATGAATCGATTTGGTTGGTGATGGTTGCACATGGCGAATTCGAACATATATATTTGTTTTAATAAAATAAAGGTAAAAAAATAATGAAATTGTTAAAATTGTGTGGTATTTCGATATATATCTAGATAATAAGTCAGGCTTTCTAGTGCAGCGTTTAGCTTCACTCAACACAGCGCTAGGGGCAGACCCTAAAAAAAATTAGTTGAGAGATCTCTGCGTTGATGATCAAGGCTGATTTGAAAAATTTGACGATTGATCGACCTTTGAAGACTCTGCTGAGTCTTTCGAGTTACTTTGAAGAGCTTCTCCATTCTTAATCTTATCACGAATCCAAGTCAAAATATCAAAGTCTTGGTGTTTCAGTCTGATGTGCTGGTGAAGCGAACCTTCAGATCCATAGGATTTGCTACAAGATGCCACCGGGCAGCAGTTCACTCGCTCGATTTGCTTCGCAAGTCGACGATATCTTTTCTTCTTTGCCTGAGAGCCAGTTTGCTCTTTCTTCTCTTGGGAAGTTTGAGGCTGAACCATATTATTCAATTCATAAGTGTTTAAAGTAGGGATTTGAGTCGGGTCTATGTTTAGCTTGGTAATCTCCGGTTTCTGAGGTTTGAGCAGCTGAAGTTGGCTCTTGAGCAGGTTATTCTCCATTACAAGGTTCATCAAAGAGAGATTGGTCGGAGTCGACTGCTTTGGGATCAGAGAAGCTGCCTGAGTCACAGCACTCACAGGAAACCGTGTCTGAGGAAGAAGGCCGTGCTGTCCGATGTAAAGTGAATCTAAGCTTTGGGTCCCATAGCCGACAAACGTCTTGTTAGGGATATATTGTGGGTATCGGTTGGACGCGAACCTCGTGGCCTGCGTTTGATTCATCAATGTCCAAAGGTCCATGAGAAAAGTTGGAATTATTTTCTTATTGCAATCTAATTGTAGAATTATAATTCAAAGAATTAACAGGATGCTTTAAAGGTCTCATTCAATATCTTGAGGCTCATTGGTTGGATTGTAATCATAACTAAAAATTTTTTAAAGCCACAGATAACTCGAACGGACTGGAAAATCATTTAATCAAGTCAATTCGAACAAACACCAAAAAAATTATTTTTTAAGAACAAATCTGACTTGTCTAATCGAACAAATACGTCCAAGAACAATACAATACTCAACGAATAATCAACTCGCTCAGTCCACATAGATTTCTTTCGAGATGTCGGTCGGCATCGAACTAGATCTTTTCACAGGTCTTGAGCTTGGTTGAGGGATGTTTGCAAGAGCTTGTAAAAATAAAAAGGGTTTGGAGTTTGTTTGTTCAAGAATTTCAGGGAGCTCAATAAATTTGGTCGAGAACCTCATCTAATAATTTGTTTTTAATTAGAACATTTGCGAATTTTGGAGTATTTATCTTGAACCAGAACCATGTTATTCTAAATGTTTCCAATGAGGCACTGGTAGTTTGTTTATAGAAATAAATTTCAGTGCACCAGGAGTACCCTGTAGAATTATTCGGATTTTTCTTAACTAAACAGAAAGAAAAAGCACTAAGAATTCCGTCCTGAGTGCGCAGCCTGCTCTAGGATGAAAAGATCAGAGAAACCTACGCACAGGCTGATCGCCGTTCCTTTTCAGTCGTAATTCGAGGCGAAACGTGTTCAATAAGCGGCGTTGTATGGCTTCATAATCGAGTATAAGAAATAATTGAAAACATTCGATATTTTAAGAAGTTTAGAGTCCTTTGACTTTGGATGTAAATATATAATTCTCAAAATATTGATTTATTCGGTGTCTTCACTGATAACTGAGTGAACTTAGCTCGAACAAAGAATGAATTCTTTTCGTTGACTATGTAGACAGTATGAAACAATTACTATCGCAGAGCTCTTTATATGTGCTAAGCTTTTAGTAAATAGTATCACAGCCAAGTAAATGCACTTTCGCTCGCTTGTTCTTGAGATGTCTTAACTTTTACTTTTGAAAAGCCATGGCATATAACAAAAGAAGTTTAAAATAGTCAGAAAGAGCTCAGTTTGCCTATTTATATGAAACTACGGGTGATCTTCTCATTGTTAATCACGGTAAATGAGATCAAAAGTTTTAACTTTATTTTTCGTTTGTTTCACGCTGCCATCGGCAAACTTTTCGAATTTAATATACTTCCCTTTGGTGTGCAACTCGTATTGATCAGCGTAATTCACGGACAAAACATTTTCACTTACTCCAGTGTCAAGCACGTTCTCAACGGTGTTTACCGCCAAATCAACAATCATCCGGAAATTACCTCCAGAATACGAGCTAAAATCTTCTCTTGTTGCTGTGCTAGCCAAACTTCCCATCATTTGCAGCGTCCTCCAGGTCCCATCCGCTGGCCTCGACCGATGGAAAAAGTACTTCAGAGGTGTGTAAGTAAACGGCGTATGTTGATGCTCCAGCGTATGGAGCTTCCCCCATTCCCAATGGCTTTCACTAGTTCCAAGAGTCTCCTTTAACCAGTTGTAGCACTCTTCAAATGCTTTTAACACCGCATACATACAGCTTTGATTTCCTGTATATTCCTGTTTATTGTGACAGAGATTGAGGTCGCTTGTAGAGTAGTTCCCCTCAGCCCAAGCGCGCAAGTTTCTGGAGATAAAATCAATGGCAAATGCTCTCAGCCTAAAATATTTTTTCTCTTCCTCTGGTGCGTTGATGTCGGTGAATAATTTTTTCCTAAAGAATTTTTCCCATGAATTGAAGACCGTCGGTTGGACCCACTCTTTTCGCGCTTCAAAATTCCAACCCTTTAGCAAAGCCGCGGCCTTTACAACTATCGGGCAATTTACATTGGCCATTGTGCTATTAATGCATTCCTTTTCAACAATTTTTAGCAAGGAAGGGACAGTTTCTGCGGAAAATTGGTCAACGATGTCCAATTGCATTGCTTTGCTGTGTTCAATTGTTAATTTTTCTCCTGCTTGCAACCATCCTCGAACCATTTCTTCAGCTCTTCTCTTGCGAACCGCCGGGAAAGTATTCCTCGCTGCAAATCCGTGTTTTATATGAGGTCCAAGCTTATTGTTCATTGAGAGGATATAACCTTTAGCTGGATTTTTCACTCTGAAATTTTCCACTGGTTTTACCATTGCATGCCAGTCGTCATAGGCTCTGGTGCCATCTCTGACGAAATTAACTCGCTCATGATTTCCTCTTTTCACGAATCTGCCTGCTGCGTGGAGTCCAATATCACCATCGGTTGTCGCGTAGATGATGCTCAAAGGGAACATTATCTCGTTTAATAAAACTCCGAAATCCTGGAAGTCTTGGAGTGCTGCAATAAAACATGCATTTGAAGTCTCGTTTTCAATTCTTCCTGTCCAAGCCAAGGAAAAGTTGCCCTTCATGATACTCAATGGATAACCTGGAGGAACGTTGTCGATTTTAAAATGTGGGAGTAGTGGGCCGTGCCTTGTCTCCCTGACGTCAATTGTAACTGGATCAGCTCCCTTAATTTTGATTATTTCTTGCCGGATCTTCAGATCATAGTACTTCCCTTCGTACAGATAGCGAGTGCCTTCTGGGTTCAACTGCTCTGCGTATACTTCTTGAGTTTCGCCTGGAAGAGCCGTAGCGCCCCAAGAAACTTTGCTGCTGCTCCCTATCGGGATTCCAGGCACTCCTGGATAGGTTGCTCCGAAAACATTACTCTTATTCTCAATAATGAATTCACTTTGCATAAAAACTCCAGGGATCGAATTCATCAAATGAGGATCGTTTGCGAGGATAGGTTTCCCGCTTTGGGTTAAATTTCCATGAAACACCCAAGCATTGCTTGCAGCTGGTAGTTCTAACAGCTGCGAAAGTTCTTCATCAAGAAGACCTTGGAATAGTCTATTCATATTCCCACTGATTGAAAAATCTAATAGATCGAAGATTATCGAGTTCTCTGCGTAAAAATCCGAAATTTTCTTCTTAGTTTGCTCGAGTTTACTTTGATTGCGTATATGAGAAGCTAGATTTGCATCGTGGTAGCCAGCTGCCTTGACCTCTTCTTCGCTGAAAGTGTAATCGTCTGGATGATGCATAGTTTGATCAAGGGAAAAATACTCGATTGTTTCGTTGAAACCGATTAGGTCGGCTAGTCTAGAGCTATCCAGTTGGGTGATCCAATGAGCATCTAATACAAAAGTCAGCAGCTTTGCTATGGAGATCGAATCTTTGACAGTAAATGGCTCAAATTTATTTCCAGTGCCAATGAATTCCAATGGTAGAAAGTACAAAGATGCCACGTAGTCATTGATCCCATCGCAGTATAACTGGATATGCTCTCTGGAAGTAGGATCCAAATTTTCCACGGCTTCCTCGGCGATGCGATCGATACCGATAGTTCTCATGTAAATATCCCAATATATCATCTTTGAACCCAAAATCTCAGCCATTCTGCCTTGAGCCATTGCTTTTCTAATGAATAGCTGCCAAAGTCTGTCTTGAGCGTGGATAACTCCTAGCCCATAGTAAATCCCTTTTGTTGAATTAGCTTTTATTGATGGAATTCCATAGTCTTTTCGAATTATCGTCACACTTCCGACTTCTTTTCTTCGATGCCGGAAGGTCCCTGAGCGAATCGGCGGTGAAACTATGAACAAAAAAGAAATCAAGAAAGCAGCGAGGACAGGAACCACAACATTTTTCAAAGAGAATTTCATTCACAGCGCTTGGAAAGTGATATAGTATTCTATTTTTTCAGTTTAATTGGATTTGCGATAATTCAAATCTTTTAGTCTCAATCTCGGTTCTCGTGTGGCGCTATGATTTCAATAGTTAATGCTTACTTACTCACTGAGGATCATTTTTTCAATTCAATAAGTAACTCAAGCGATCTCTCCATAAAAAATTACCTTAATTTCTTATCAACAATCATTGACTATCTCTTATTGAAAAAAAAAATTCGAGTTGTAAGGCAATAGATATATATATTATTGAACCATGTGGTTTATATTATATATTGACAGATGACAATCTATGAAGTAAATACGAATTAGAATATTAAAGCCTTAAGTTATATTGCTTCGATTTCAAATGAAAAAAAAATTAAAAAATCTTAGAAGATAGATAGTAATTCAATTGAATAATCTAGCCTACTGAATACATTATTTTGCAAATAACTCTTTGATATTCTTCTTGAACTCCTCTTGGTCGCTGAATGCATGGCCGTTATACCACTGATGATTTTTCACTTCTTCTAAGCTGAGCCGATTATCCGGTTTCGGATTCAGCATAGATGATAGCAAATTTCTGCTTTCCGCGGTTAACGAGCCTTTTTCATGCATTTTTTGCGAGATCTCCTCGTGAATGCTCCAAAATTCATCCAGATTGTCCTGATATAACGGGTAATAATACCGATCATTGGGATCCGCCTTTACGAAAGGGCAATGTCCCATTAGCATCATGAACAGAATAACCCCTGCTGCGAAGATGTCGGCTGCTTTGCCACTATAAGGCTTATTCTGTACTATTTCAGGGCTTAAATAGCTGATAGTTCCTGCCGGAGTAATGAACACATCTTTGGGATGCGTACTAGCCGCGAATCCAAAGTCAATTAAACGAAGATTATAGTTTTCATCAAGCATGAAATTATCAGGTTTTATATCTCTATGCACAATATTCTTGCTATGAAGATATTCAAGAGCGTTTACGATTTGATGGAAAAATGTTCTAGCGATTGATTCAGGTAATGGTCCCGCATTTTCAATGAACTCGAGGAGATCGCCGTTCTCCATGTATTCCGTGACGAGCACTGTGAGCGTATTTACTCCCCGATTTTGGTCGATAAGCTCGATTTGATCGTAAAAATGGATTATTGGTGCGATATTAGGATGGACAGCTGCTTTATGCAAGCGGAGTTCGTTCTCTATGGTCTCAGTCGCTTCAGTAGGCCTGTCAAATACCTTTAATGCTGCTAATTGTTTGGTTTCTCTATGTACACCCATGAAAACCCTATTAGACAAATAAATTAGGAGAATATTTGAGTTAAGGAGCTTACTTCGCTGTTGAGCCATCTCCAATAAGTCTACCTAATTCCCAAGGACCCAAGGAAGGGCCAAGGCTTCTGCTGCTGGTTTGGTTCATTTTTTAATTTATTTTGAATTCTGAATATAAACTATTATATACTTTTTGGCCAGATTTAAACGCTGGCAATTTAGCTGAGTTTAACTGCATTGACAAACAATTCCGGGAGTTCAGTGTTAATGCTGGGAATTTTTTCAGTTATTTTACGTTAGCAGGGAGTCAGTAGTTCTGATCAAGAATATGAGAACAGAAAGCGTACATTCTGTGATGCTAGCAAAAGTAGAAAGCTCGCCAAGTTGCTGCCTCAGAAAAGTGGTAGGAAATGAGACTCAAATTACGATTTCAGACACTAAGTGTCAAAAATAAGTCTTAAGACTGGGATCTGAAAAGTTGGGAATTGGCATTAGCGCTAACTTCAATAGGTCAGTGAATTTAGTGCCTTTTAAGGATGTTCAGTTAAATAATTTGAGTCAGCAAAAAAAAACTTGTCTTTCGAGATTAACTTAACTGGCTAATGTTACTGAGAAGAATTAAACTAACATTCTACGAGTGCTTGAGGCGGATATCTTTTGATATCTGCTTATTACTAGCTCTATCAATGGATCATCTCTCTCGTTTGAGTGTATTTGAGCTTATAAATTTTCTCATTGGGCTTCTATGACAGAAAAATCTATGAGAAAATAGTGTTCGACGATTTAATATGCTGTAGAATATCCGGTGATTTCTAATGCAATGCATCATCAATTCGTAAAAACTATGCTTCTCCAGCCACTCGTACTCGTATACTGTGTTTTAAAAAAATGATTGGACTCAAACAGATTCATCTAATAAATTGTTTGAACTTATGATTAAATTATGAACACATCTTGTAGTAATCATATTATATGAAACATCAACGGCTTTCCTCTCTTGTATTCAAATTAAATTTTGAATCGAATCATACCAACAACATGGATCAGTCAGCTGTCTTTACTCTTTTTCAAAAAACAGCACGACCTGGGAGCAGGGATAAATTCAATATTATCAGAAGTGATCATCAGAATACTAATGAGCAAAACAATGAAACTACAGCACAAATGCCAGATTTGCCTTTAATAACAAATGTTCATTGCGAGCTAACATCTGAAGCAGAGAAAAAAACAACCATTGAACTCTCCCAAGTATTACAGAGCTTGCAAAGAAAGATCCAGAAAGGAGACTACGAGCTCGATAAGAAGCTAAGCAAACTCCAAAAAGAGGTCAAGTTCTTGCAAACTACTCTAAATAATATCAAGAAAGGGAGCAATTCTAATTGCTTTCCACAAATTAAAATGGGAAGAACAAAAAGGAAATTCGATTCACAAGCCAGCAGAGAATTCCGAGAGATTAAAGATCAAGTTGACTTTCTGACAGCTGATAACGCTGAATTTAGAGAACGAATTTGGGCTTTGGAATTACAATCAAGAGGAAGGTCTCCTGAAAGTCACCATTCAGGTTTGGATAATGTGGAACAGCCAGAGAAGAGAAAATCGGTGAGATGTGCGGATTTTGCTACCTTCACAGTCCCCAGGAGGAGGCCGATAGACTCTTTCGGCATGACAATGAAAGACTTTAAAACACATAGACTAAAACAATTAAAGTGCGAATACATTACGGTGATTGGAGAGCTGCTCAGTAAAATTGAAGCACTCTTGACTGAATTTCTTTGGCCAGGGAGATCTCCAAATACATTCGCTTATATTTGTAAGTTCATTGAAGGATTCACTATTGGAAGGATCCACATCAAAGACAGTGAAAATTTCAAAAGGAAAATACAGATTTTAGACTTGTATGATTCCAACAAAAGATTCGAACTCCTGAGCCTTGATCTCAGTCCAAGAGAAGGCTCATATCGTGGATTCTTAGCAAGAGCTAAAGGTAAAAAGATTTCTTGGTGCTATATTTGCTACTTGGCTAAAGCAGCTGGAAGGTTTCGGGAAGTTTCAATATTAAGGTCAATAGCCAGTAAACTGCTTCCTGCAGAAGATGATTTATTCGAAGACCTACAATGGCAGTATCAAATGTAAATCTAAAAACCATTTACGTGAATTTAAGAATATTATAATAGGAGATTTAAGACACATTATGATGATTTATCTTATTCAGAGGACTCTGAACCTGGCAAACCATTTTCGGTATATAAAATTGGAAGCAATACGCTTTAGCAGCTGAAACTCATACTATTAACTTAGAAGACACGGCCTTTAATTCACAAACTATAACAAAGCTCATTGTGAAGGATCCTTGCGCGAAAAAGCTTAAAATGTATCGATTAGATGTATAAAACTTTTCATGATTAAGCTTAAAATTCGTCTGTCTGAAAAAATGTCATCAACATAAACTAGACAGATGTAATCGTGGAACAGAAAATTCTTATTATTCTAAAGTTATGGCTATTCTTACATGTTTTTCAGTAAAAGCCACATACTGAGATGCATAATTTCATCTAATATTAAGCTTTCTCTTGTTTGAAAATGGTTTATATATTTGAGCACATCATCGCGAAACACGTTGAGCATCAGTTTGACTTCAATGACATTAGATTAAAAAAAAAACAATAGACAAAAAGGAATAATCACCTCCAAATACGAAATTATTTTCAACATTTGTTCTCATTCGATTCATCAGAAGTCCCAAAGGTAGCCATTTACTTCCTATCTTTTTGAAAAATAGCTTATTTTCATAAGCTAACCAATTCCGACAGCATTTAAGATATCATTTAAGATTTAGAGGACTTCAAACTTCACATACATCAACAGTTATTCACCAAAGCAGAAACATACAAACACAGAATGCAAGTTCCCAATGAAAAAGGATTCAAACTTTATCACTTAACAATTCCTCTCTGTTCGAGGGCCATATGAGCAAAATATAACATTTTTTTGGGCCCTCGCTTGTTCCACCGCAGAAGTTTTTTTTACTTCTTTTGCTTCTTCTTCCCCTTGGTATCTTCTTCCTCATCTTCATCGTCATCATCTCCTTCTTCTTCCTCCTTTTTTATAACACAATTAGCTATCAACATTCATGAACACTAACTCATACCTCAAATTCTTCATCATCAAATTCTTCCTCATCGTCTTCTTCATCATCTGCAATGAAGCGCGTTTAGAAAACATCGGTAAAGAGCATTTTTGTACCTTCTTCATCTTCAGCGTACTCAACTTCTTCTCCATCAGCATCTTTATTATCAAGAATCTGAAAATGAGAGTTTTAGCATTTGGATAGTTGAGAAAGGTAGTTTACTTGAAGATTAGAGAACATTTTGAAGACTTTCTCTCTGTATCCGTCTTGCTCGCTGACTGGAGAGCCGAAAAGGTCTAATTGAACGATTTTTTCGAGTTTTGTCAGAGGCTTGAGATCATCCAAGTTAGTGATTGGGTTTCCACCGAGAGAAAGAGATTGGAGACTGGCTAGTTTGTTCAAATTGGTGAGGGTGCTGCCAGAAAGCTTATTATCGGTCAATTCCAACTACGGAAATAGTTTTTAGAGTTCTGATAATGGCTGAATCGGCTTACTCTGATCAATTTCGTGAGATTTGGAAGATTGTCGAGAGTGGTGATACCGCAGTCATTAAGACTTAAAAAGAAAAGGTTTTGGTATTTTTCTAATCAAGAAAGGTCAAGCAAGGTCAATAAAAAAGAAAAATGATCAGATTGACAAAAACGGGATTCGCTCTTTGAGCAAAGATCCCTGGAAACAGCCGTTGTTGCGTTCCAACACATCCATTTAATCAAAAAAAGTGGTATTTACCAAGTGCTGCAGCAAGTTCCGGTGTGAATTTTTCGATCTGAGTCTGATCAAGAACTAATTCATCGACATCTTCAGCGCTTCTGCCGCTGGTTTGTTCTTCGATCTTTTTGAGAGCTGAGCAGGAATGAATCTAACTCAATCTTTAAAGGTATTGGTAGTTACCTTCTTTGATGCCTGCCATTGAAAATTGATTGTTTTTGAGAGTCTTGACTGTTTTGGATATTTTAAAGATTTTATAAAAACACGGTGCAATCCTGGTTTTAAACAAGAATCGGTATCGGTTTGAAATTATTGCGTCAGTGAATGTGCTAACACGTTAATTGCTCCCGCCTACTTTGTCAATTTGATTTTCCCTCTAAACTTAGAATTTTGAGTTTGACTTGAGCCACTGGACCTGTTTCCCTGGCCTACTTCGAAATCAGCTTTTAAATTTGATTGGCGGATGAGTTAGATTTCAGGATTTCAAATTTGTTAAGGTGTTATTGTCTCCAAATATTTTCAGACAATCAAAGCGCGATCAAATCTGATTTTTTTATTCGTTGATATAGGATTCCTTTCCATGAGGACTATACCTTCAACTAAGATATAGAACCATAATAGATTTCTTCCTCTCTACTTCTCAAAGTGCTGGAAGCTCACGAAGTATTTGGATGAGATTTGAAACCAACATTGTTACATGAGTTGAACACTCTTTATGCCCCTTATGCTTTTCTGCACATTCAACAAGATAAATATCTTTTTTCTTATACTAGAAGTTTATACTAATAGTTTTGACATGATTTTCAGCCCTGTTCTCCATTTTTTTTTTCAGCTAGCTGAAAAATTAAAAAGGTAATATAGTAACCTCTGTAAAGAGGAGAGAGGATCAAGCAGAGAGTTAAACTCAATCTAAAACGAGTGAGCTTGTTTCTTGATCAGTATAAACATCATCCGAGAGATAGCAAGGAGTTACCTTTGCTTGCAGCCAGGACGAAATAATCTACAACTATCTTACTTTTGGGGTTGAAATACTAAGAATGGAAGGGTAGGTAGGCCATATAGGAAGGATGTAAGGTTCTATCGACTAATTCAGACATACAAATTATGAATTGATTAATTGTGATCAAAAGCATAGATCTAGCAGCCTCGACATACGATATCTTGCAAGGATTATATAAGTACAATCGCTAGATTATTGTGTATAACGAGTATTTCCTCAAGAATAGCTGCACCCTTGGAATTATGTTTACTTTTCAGCTTCACGTAAAAAAGTGAGAAATATCTGTGACTAAAATTACGAAAAGCAGCATCTATAGAGATATGATTATCACCAAAAATGTTAAAGTTGTCAGTTCATCACGAGTTAAGTAAGCAAATTGGGAGAAAAAGGTTTCTTTGGATTTTTTTCCTACTAATTACCCAGCAATTTTTTTCCCTTCGGTTTATACTAACAGAATACTTCTTCAAACATAAATCTCGGTAAGAATCAAAAATACACCATTTTATTTCTGGGTTGCATCAATCAGAAAAACTTATGATTTGATTGAGGCTTTTCTCATCTTTATGAAAGTTTTTTCTCATGGTTATGAAATTTTTTTCTCAATTTCTTTGGCATGCAAGCTTTCGGCACGCATGTCGAATCTGCATTGAGTTTCGAATCTCTCAATATAGTAAAATATTTTGTTTCAAGTGAGAAAAATAAAAAAAAAAAAGAGTCTTATTGATCTCGTTTGGACTAAATTGTTAAAAACACCTGATTTTATTCATTCCATTAAGACAAGCAACAATGTGGAGTGAGAACAAAAAGAAACGCTTTACTCACCTAACAAATACCATCCATAGCAAATGCACAACTCAAGAGAGTTTCAACACACCGACCCTGCAAAAACCTAAAAAATCTACCAATTCACATGGAAAAATAATACTCAGTCGCTACAGCAGCAATCGTGACCCTCTTACCGAAAAGTACATCCTTCAGAGCATGAAAAAGCGAGAAAACACCAATATTGTTTACAGTTTTCAATACGGAGACCTTCACAAGCAGCACTCCTTATCCCAACTTCAATCCAAAAAACGCATGAGCCCTCATGACATTTCAATGAGGCAACATTTAATGAGCAGCACCAGTTCTGACTTTGCTCCCAATAAAAATGAAGGGTCTGTCTCAGTGCGTGATAAAGTTACTAATTATTTGCATTCCGAGGAGGAAGTTGATTTGGCCTGGGAAGGATATCTCGACCTCCGAAGGCATTTTGAAAGAGTGACTCAAGACAGTATTCGGATGACCTCATTGATGAAAGGCGGATCGGAAGCAAGGCGAGATGAACGCAAAGCGATAGCGCAGGAATTTGCGTCTCGAGACGTGAAGAGAATCGTTTTTGGAAATATCCCAGGACATGCTTATGCTACAAGGAATATAAGCACAGCCTTTCATCCAACATCCCTCGGAAAGCTCGATGAGCATGGCAACTCGAAAGGAACTTCAGAGAGTATAGTTTTGACGACTATGAAATCGAATACGGACACAAATAACGGCCAATCCAGTGATAGAGGCAATACTTCGAGAAGTGAGCAACCAAAGCAATTTCTTATAAGAAAAACGATGACTAAGCCGATAGAAACTGCGGACACGCTGAGAGCGACAAATACTAACGAGAGTTTAGATGAATTAACAGCGAGATCTCAAGCAACTTACCATGCTTTCACTGACAGGTCAGGCATGGCTTCGCGCCGAGGTGAAGAGCCTAAAGTGAGCGATAGCAATGCAGTGCAGGCAGCAGGGAAGAAAGATCTGATAGACAAGCCTATGAATATCGAAGTGATGATGAAATTTGCTGGGATAATCAAGAGATGTGCTGCGAAGCTCAAGACACATCATTTGACTCTGGAGGAAGTAACTTTGTGATTTGGTTTAGTAATTGACTTTTAATTAAGGCTATAGAGAGAAGAATATTCATGACGAAACCATTCGGAAGACAAGGAGCTGAGGAATTTATAAAGGCTTGTCGTGATGGTGATTACGATCAAGTTTCTGCACTTCTAAGCAGGAATAAATATCTCCTTTTTGATTTCGATTGGACCAATCTCACTGGCTTGCATTGGGCTGTGATCAGAGGTCATGACTTGATCGTGGAGTATCTAATTCGACGCAAAGCGGATGTGAATGCACGCGATGTGGTAAGGTTAATGTTAAATTTCCTTTGTAATTATTGGTGTAGGCTGGAAAAACACCGCTTATTTTTGCGGCAAGAGGCGGGAATCTTGAACTAGTAAAATTCCTTTTGAAGAGTGGAGCGGATCCAAGACTCAAATCGGATGGGAAGAAAATGGCGTCTGATTATACCACAGATCCAAAAATCCAATTCATTCTCAATATGGCGGCAGCAGCGATGAATCGTGAGGAAATTAGAGTGCATTGGTCGAGACTGAATACGTTGAAAAAGCAAAAATCAATTTCTTCGAAAACTTTCGCGTAGAAGCGTATATTGAAAACAGTCTTCAAAGTCTGAACATCCTTTTTTAGTGTGAGATAATTATAAAATTTTTGGGCATTATTCAATAATTCATGTGTATATCATCAGCTATGCTACTAGTATTATCATTCTATATCTAATGGTATTGACTCAACAATTTTTTTCAATCAACAGCGCGACTCATTATCTTCAATGCATTTGCTATCTCTGGAAACATTCAAGAGACTGAGTTATCTAGAGTTCAAAATACAAGGCATTCAATTTTTCACAACTAATAATTTAGTAACGAATTCGCGTGCAAATTTAAATTGTTTTAAATACACAGTACAGTGCTTCAATTCAGCCACAATGAAGAAGATACATAAATATCAGCAGACCGATCGAAACAATAAATCAAAATTTCAATTTCCAAATGAGTTTCTGTGAGCCCATATTCTTCAAGGAGGAGGAGGAAAAAGATTCAGATTCAACCTTAAAGTCTCTCAATGCGTTAAATAAACCATCCGTCACCAAGCCTGAGCAAGTCACACCAGATCATGCATTCCTTAGCACATCAGAAAAAGCAACAGAGGATATAAATCAAAAAAAGAACATAACTGCCTACGATCAGACCACCAAATACGCTCCTCATCTCGCAATAAGCTGCGAAAACACTCTTATCAAGTCTGGAGTTACGGATGAGTCAGCTGATTTGACCCATATAAAAAAGAGACTCTTTCTTTCGAACTCCTCCCATCATAAAGAAGAAACACAAGCAGAAAGCAAAGATGTCATCGATTCTAAATCAGCCTGTGGACTTACTCTTGTAATGAGATTTATTTTCACTATGAATTTACATGCATAACCCTAACTAGAACACACCTCAACCAAAGGACATGCATAATAAAACCACAGCCAAGCAGACTAGTCACTCAGCAAAACGAAAGCGCAGCGACTTTGAAAATTTCCGTAAAATTATTTCCATTGCCAGTCATGACTTACTCTATTTTAGAAGAGAAAATCTACCTCAAGCGCTCGAAATGTAAAATTGCCAACCTTTTTATGGGGGATATAAAGCTAGCTGATTCTCTAAAACATAAGGACCTAACTTTCAGACTATTTAAAGATAGAGAGTTAGGCATTTCCAAAGGATTTCAAAAGATCCTTCACAACTCAGTAAATATTTGCAATTATTGTAGAAAGGAAATAACTCATTATGATTAGAGTTTAGATGATGACTGTCCTACTGACTCGCAGCAAATGAAGTTGGCGTACTCTCACACGAAGAGAGAGCTTTTCGAGGCAATCAGAGACCAGAATAAAAAATCCTGTGACCAGAAATCAGAGTTTTCGCTCAGATCTTTCGATGAGTCTTTTCTCTCCTCAGGCGAATATCAAGAGAGTGAAAGCTCTGAATGCAACACTGCTTGCCAAGAAAGTGTGGTAAGGAGACTAAAATGGGAAGACATTCCAACTCCAAGCCTCAAGCAATGTTTCCAGCAATATTCCGAAAGTGGTTTTATAGATTTTTGCGATAGATTCGAGAACCAAGATCACAAAAACTAAGATACAGTATAGCTATATGTATATGGATTTATGCCTTCTTAGGTGTTTATATTTATTTGTCCAAGCTTTCGTTGCGTTAGGTTGATTCAAATCCAAATTATATATCCAAAACAATTAATTTAAACGAACTTGGCCAAGAAAATGAAAGTGGTCTGAGAATTGGTTAGTAGATGGAATCGTTAGAAAAACCTACCGAAGAAGAAGATAACTGGTCATATTTAGCTCCTGTTTACGACGAGTTATACGGTTTAGTGGAATATCCTGACCCAGTTCTTATAGCTGAAGAAATGGTTCGACTTAATGTGAGAAAAGAAGCTACTATCGCTGACGTGGGCTGTGGAACTGGACTACTTGGAAAGGAGCTACTGTCAAAAGACTTCAAAAATTTGGTCGGGATTGATGCTTCGACGAAGATGCTTGAGCAGGCCAGGGCAAAAAATATATATACTTCGCTCGTAGAGCATCGATTTGGTGAAGGTCCATTAGCGAAAGAACTAATAAACAAGTTTGATGTAATCGTTGGTGCGAGTATATTTTCTGAAGACTTGATGCCAATAGAAGCATTTGATCAGTTTCATCAAATGATACCTAACTCAGCACAAGAGGCCCATATCATTATCAGTGGCAGGTCGGCAGCGCTCGAAGCGGTTCCTTTTATTGAAAAATTTAACGAGCTAGAAAAGGAAAAAAAACTCTGCGTTGTATCGAAAAGGACCTTTATCAGATATAAAAACGCGCCGAAAGGTATGATGAAAGGGTTAGAAGAAACTGAAGCTATGATAATGGTTTTCAAGAAACAGTCACGAGAAGGAGAAGAAGAAGCAAACGCATGAGGCTTTAAATGAATTTCTGTCAGAGCAGGCAAGAATGAATTTTTTTGATACTTGTTATTTTCAGCGTAGAAATCTCTGTTAAATAGAAGATTCATTACATCTAGAGGCATTGTAAAATGAAAAGCCTGCTAGCATATGAACTCATCACTCAAACATCAATTCCTACGCTAGATAAACTGGATAGCACATAAAAAGGCGCCCTCGAAGTTCAACAATAGTTAACTTGAAGACGCCGAGATTGCAATAAACAACATAATACAATATAATTCTTAAGCTGAACCGATCTTAATCCAAGACAAAAACAAACTATACATTGAATGAATTTTTCACGTCCTTAGTGTTGATACTTTGAAAGTGCCCCCACGAGTTATTATTATTTCAAGGTCGAAGTCGTTTTCTGAGTAAATGGCTCTTCAAGCGTGCGCTGAATCCATTTGTACCACTAGAGGAAATAAAGTCAATTTGTAACCAAAGCCAGGCTACTTTACCTTATGGAAAGGGATTTTTTCTTCTACTAACTGGTCGTAGTACTGCTCTGTTGGTAGCTAATTATAAGAGATTATAAATGCCTTTTCTGCGCAATCAGAAGTTAGTTACATGAATGATTTGATCGAAATAGAGAGAGTTCAATTTCGCGCACTGACAGGTCTAACAATAATTATTTTTCAATCACAAGAGGCCGAGCATATTTATTTACCATCGAGAAAAATTCCCGAATGGGTTCTCTTCTAGTTGGACCAGGTCTTTTTCGAGTCTTAGCCGCCACATTCGATGTCGGGGATTGCTCAACAGACTTTGTTTCCTTATTGATGCTAGGTTCCAAGTCCACAGTTTGGGTACCTATCCTTCATTATAGCGTTTTGCATTAAAAAAAGATTATATTACCGACTGAAACTTTTTCTATCGTTTTCGTGACTCCCGAAATCGGGATTCTAATCGAGACTTCTGGAGTCGAATTTTTAGCAGTATGCACGTCTAAATCAGTTGCCGAAGTGCTTAGATTCGGCAGTAAAAACGCGCTGGTGTCTCCATAAGAAAGATTTCGTGCTTTATGTTGCCCCTTAGTGAGCATGAATTGCGCTTCTTTCTCTTGCTGCTCCTGCACAGCCATTGAAAGAATTCTTCTGTGTTCACGTCTATGCCTCACGGCTTGTTGTTTATCTGAAAAGGTAGTATTGTCATCTTGACTTAAATTTCTTTTCCTAGCAAAATGCGACTCTCATTATTTCAGCCACGAGAATAATTTTACCCTATGAGTCTCACGTTTTCAACGTTCAAATTTCGGTTAGGAGTCGTCGCGTGATCATCACCATCATCGTCGGACTCACAATCATAGTCCAAGACTTGGCTAAGGTCATTGACTTGGATGTTCCTGATCTGAATTTTCTCATTGAAAACGCCTTTACTTTCAGATATGGACGGTGTTTTCCTTTTAGTGGGAGTAGCTTCCTCAATTTCCTCAATGATAAAAGTTGGCTTTCCTTTTGTATCTGCAGTTAATTTGAATTAGCTGCTTGTAGATGGACGAGAGAATAATACATGTTCCTGAGCTTTTTCTCCTCCTTCGCTCTGGGTTCACTACGCTCTTCCAAGCGCGATCCATCTCAGCATTAGACACCGTTCGTCTCCCAGCAGGGACCGGACCAAAATCGGCCAATCCCATCTCTAAATCGACAATAAGATCTCCAAATGCTTTGATTTTCGCTTCATAGCTCGGAATCTCATCATCAAACACCTTTCTCATTTCATTCAATTCTATAAAATAAAGTTGATATTTCAAAACAATGAGTTTGGACTCACCATTTTCGGTTATTTGATAAACTTCTTTATAATAATCCTCCTGCTCTTTCTTCAATTTGAGACGGTTAAGTTCTTCAGTCAAAAGAAACGCTGTCTCTATTTAATGCAGGTCACCACAGGTTATGTCTTGCTTTAGTCAATATCTTTTACTTTCGAGTGTAGAGTTCTTTTTTTGCAGAGTTTTTGCATCGAGTTGACGAAGTGCGGGTCCGAAATTACTCACTGTGCTCCTTCTCTCGATCTAAAAGAGGAAAATAACAACTTCATCCCAATAACAATTACTCTCTTCGACCCCTCCGCTCTTTTCTCCGCAGTCATTACATCCTCTATTTCTTTCCGTATCATTTCAGCTTCTGCCCTCGACTTTTCACATGCTTTATTCAATTTCTCGAGTTCATTTTCAAGTTTTCCATTCCTTTGCTCGAGACTGGATTGTTGCTCCTATCATTAGAATCATATTAGACTGATTCTCGATATTAGAATCGTTTTGCCTGTAGTTTTTGAATTTGATTTCTCATATTTTCATGCTCGAGAGCTGCATTTTCCATTTCTGCTTCAACTGCTTCTAACTCACCATTGACTTGGTTGATCTGAGCTACTCCTACCTCCGTGAGAGAGTCTAAATGATAATTAATCGGATTTTGATGCGAAATGCCTGGGAATACAGAACAGTTGCAGCAGCATCGATATTTGCTCCTCTCTTCCTTCAAGCTCGTTGATCAGTTCATCGCGCTCTTCTAAATTTATGGTGAATCCGATGTGAGATTTAAACGACTCGTGAAGTGAGTACCAATCAAATCTTCTTTGAAACCATTTGCAAGCCGCTGCTCAACGAACGGAGTCTGAAGCTGTTGGAGGATGTCGCCAACCAGCTCCGCAAGTAAGCTTTCATCTTCAAGGAACTTGGCAACATCAAACTCGTCCATGAGTCGAAGTATATATATATAGTTTTAGCTTTAATTAAAAATTCTCTTATGACTAACGCTGTATTAACTTTGCTTTTGTCGTAATTTTTAAGAACAAAACAGTTAAATGGGGGTGGCCTGATCATAACCTTATTCGATGCGATTTCACCTTGTTAGAATAATCTAATGAAATCATTGATAGTTTTAGAGCTATTTATTTGGTCTTCACTCGGGAACAAAAATTGATTGAAACGTTGCTCTAGAATTACGCTTGATACGTCAGCCCAAAAAATACAATAACTTCTAATTCAGCCGACTCCTTTAGATGCGAGTAAAGACACGCATTTCGTTTTTACTTGGATGCATGGATGATATGACAGAAAAGATCTTGCATTGCAGTACTTAGCAGGAGGCTTTGGGTCTGTTTAAAGTAAATAGTTACCTTTGGAAAAATAAAGTCTTGAGGTATTATGGTCTGTACTCGACGATTGAAAAACAGAGAGTCTATGGGCTATAATATTGAAAACGTTTACACCATTTCTTGCTTGTTGGTAAAATTCTTATTTGGTAATATGGAGAAAACCTATTTATTCATGCAAGTACTTGGCCTTGGCATTAGGCGGAAACATTACTTAATTGCAAATGGTTCTTCTCCTATGAGAATTCACCTCTCATAGGAGTATTAAACGAGCGAAATTAAATTCACTGGTTGTTCCGAAAAGAAGAACTATCTCTCGATAGTAAAATGAAAGGAGCAATGTGAGGTCCAGTCAGGTGTAGGATTAGCAGATTTTTTATCATGTGTGCTTGGATTCTCGTTCCATGTTCACGATTATGATTATCTTGATGATGTTAGCAAACTCCTAAACGAGAACCTTGCTGGCAACAACTTTTACAGAGAGAACTGACCATTCTTCAAACATTGAGTAATAAAACTCGCTCAACGTTTCTCCTCTAACTTTCAGGGCTTCCCTTAGCATGTTAAATTTGCAACCGCTTGTGATTATTCAAAATTACCAGTGCGGAAATTTTGAGATCAGAATTTGATAGTAAACAATCCTAAATTTATGCCACTTTGAAGTGCCTTGATTTTTCATGAATAGAATCCAGTATTTACTCTCTCAAAGAGAATAAAAACTCCGGTACCGAAGAAATTGAAGCAAGAATAGATGTATTTATTCATACCAGATTCCGAAAGCGTCACAAGATTGCCGAAATAGTAAACTCGTTTTAAGTTATGAATAGTTTTTCATATATGTATGTTGATTTCTTAGTGGAACCAGGGGGAAAAAACTCTATCAAAACATTCATTCTGTGAGGTCCAGCATCAATATTTCGTTAATAGCATACTCAACTTTAATGAATTTATATTTTACAAAGAAGAATCTACTAATGTTGATTGATCCCTACCGATAGATAACGTTGGAAAGATTATAAAAATGTGAAGGTTCTAGCACGAATGTGTAAGCAGACCGTTCAAGTTTTAACAAAGGCAAAAAATAACGCGATTAAATAACAAGGCGTTATTAAATCCAGGATTCAGTTTCGTGAAGACAGCTTCTTGCCTTAGGTTCTTTTATTCACTCTGTATCAAGAAAATAACGGGAGTTAAAACTGATTTGCTAACTTTCCAGAGCAAGTTTCCTGCTGAATTTCAGTTTGATAATATGACGTCATCAAAGCAAAGATGCTAAATTGGCGAAACTGGTTTTCTAAATTTCTCAAGTTCTTCTAAAATAGCTCATCTGGTTATTTATGAACAACCAGTAATCATAATTCCAATATAAGCAATATGACACTTTAAACTTATAATTAACAGACAAAAGGCATTTCAGAGAGTATCATATTATTACAAATACATATGCAGAAGCCAGACCCAGACCTATACAATCTTGGTAAAAAGATCGGAGTCGGATCTTTTGGGCAAGTTTATTATGCTACGAACATCAAGACACAAGAAAAAGTTGCAATTAAAATTGAACAAAATAACGCAAAAATCCCTCAGCTTGAGTATGAAGCAAAGCTCTATGACTATTTCCACAGCGATAATTCCTTACCTGTGGTTGGTATTCCAAAAATGAGAAATTTCAGCATTACTTCCAACTATAGTATGCTTGTTATGGATCTATTGGGATACAATCTTGCAGACCTCTTCAGGATGTGTGACTGCCGATTCTCTTTAAAAACGGTCCTTATGATAGCGGATCAACTCATTACCAGAGTAGAATTTATTCATAATAAAGGAATTGTTCATCGTGATATCAAGCCAGAGAACTTTGCCATTGGAACCGGAAACCAAAGGAATATCCTTCACATGATCGATTTTGGACTCTCTAAAAGGTTCATGAGAGACGGGAAGCATGCTGATTATGTTGATGGCAAGAAGCTAGTTGGCACTGCTCGGTATACTTCAATAAACACTCATAAGGGTGTCGAGCAAAGTCGAAGAGATGACCTTGAGACACTGGGATATGTGTTGATTTATTTCCTTAGAGGGAATCTACCATGGCAATCAGTTAAGGCTCAAGTGAAGCAAGACAGACATGATAAAATCGGCATTGAAAAAGCGCAAACTCCCATCGCTGAACTCTGTGGGAACCTGCCAAAAGCATTTGCTCAATACATGGAGTATGTTAGAGGTCTTGGATACGACGAGAGGCCTGACTACCAAAAACTTAAGAGCCTCTTTAAAAGTGTGTTCGTTCAGAATAACTATGTTGAAGATTTCGAATTTGATTGGGTTATAAAAGAGAGAGAAGGGAAACTCAAGTCAATCAACAAAAAGTTTTCTTCATTGGAAAGAGAAAAGCTCAATTGTTTTGATATATCAGATTCCTCGGAAGACATTAGAGCCAAGGAAACTGCCTGCACAGGAAGGAAAAGCGAAAATGCCAAAAAGTCCAATACTGCTTTCTCAGCTTTTTTCGGTTGCTTTACATAAAAGCAAACAATTTTTCCGAATAGGCAAGTGTACTCATATTAATTTCATTTCATCAGCACTCTGCGATTTGCAGATGTGAATGAAGTTTATTTAACTGTCACTATCGATATTAGATACATTGAGTGTTTTTTTCATAGGAGTAATATATGGCTCCTTTTTTCTTTATTTTGAATTCATATATAATATTTGCACGGAAATTTCATTAAGACAATGAATAACGAAAATGCCTTTCAATGGCAGGAAGTATTATTATTAACAGAATACAAGAGATTTGCCTCTTCAGTTCATTAATAACAACATGTTGGAATCCCAGATAGAAACTTAGACAATTGATAGAAATCAGCTTCTTTGCCTGACAAAAGCTTATGAAAAAGAGGCTGATAGCGTTTTGATTTATAGAAACTCTTCTTAAAATAATACCCTGGACTTAGTTAATGCAAAGAAATAGCTGCTAATGGAAAAATATACCCCTATAAGCATAGCACACACGCAAAAAAAAGTTATATTTAGATTGCTCAGGCCTTGTTCAATCTGTCTTGAGTTGGTTATATAGCATAGAAAGATATTTTTACCTCATAAGCCCTCTCGATCTTCACTTCTCAATCACGAGTAATTAAAAATACTTTGCCCAAAAAAAAAAACGACAACAGACAAGTGACTTAATCGCATAGTAGCCTATCAATCTGGCTATGCCTCATTCAAAGAGACGAGAGATAACAACATTCTTTGTCTCCAAATTTTCTTCCACCCAGCAACTTAATCCTACTGAATTGATAAAATCTACTGGATAACCATTTCTACCCTTAATTCAATTTTACGGTTAGAACTCTCAGTATCTCTTGCCTCTCTCAAATATAGGAACTTACTCTTGAGAAAATATGAAAATTTCAAATTAACTCGAAGAGATTCTATTCGTTTCGAACTGATAAACAAATGTAGACATTGATGGGAAAACTTCAATAATTTATCAGAAGTCTCATATTTCTATATAACCAAGAGAAAACAAACCCTTCATTAAAATGTGTTCGAACTGATTCGTCATTAACATTTCTTACCCAGAAAAAATAATTACTGTTCGAGCTGTATTGCAGTATGGAAAACAACCTTATCCTATTTTGCTTAAATAGGGTCTATGAATTTAATAAAATTTATCTAATACGTAAAACTCAGGCTGATATTATAGATCGAACAAATGAGAACAGCATTCGGATTCCTTAATATAAAAATAAAAAGCTTCTCAATCTATTCGATCAGTAGATTATCAGCTTCTGATTCTGGCACCCATACTAAGCGTATGAGATCCTTTTCCATTGTATCTGACCCAGACTTCCATAATTATCTATAAAAAATCTCCTCGCTGTCTTCAGGTGGTTTCAGCATTCCCAAAGCAACAAGAACCATGATGAAATTGATAAAAAATTGATTTAATTCTTTCTATACAATGTATTTTACGTGTCATCAGACACTAGTCTGTACAAATTAATCAAGAAACACCTCACAAATTTAGGTCCTCACTGACCTTTGCGTTCAAAATGGGTAAGTGTTAATTTACTACATGTAAATTTGAAAATCGAGATTAATAAACCTTGTTAAATTGCTTAATTTAATGATGTTCGATCAACCAGTACTCATTTTTCCTTTTTAAAAGATATTCCTACTGTTTAATTTAAACTGAAAAGCAAATCCAAAAACCTATCCTAGCTCTTGGAATATTTGTAATATTTCACAAACAATGTCATCTCAAGCCAAGTTCAAACTCGGACAAAAGATAGGTTATGGCTCTTTTGGACATGTTTTCTCGGCCACTAATATAGACACACAAGAGGAAGTGGCAATTAAGGTAGAAGCGGCCGACACAAAAGTTCCTCAACTTCATCAGGAAGCAAAACTCTACGAAATTTTCCACAGCAACAATTCCGTGCCTCCAGTAGGGATTCCAAAAGTGAAACAATTCAACACCAACGCTCATTATAATATCCTTGCGATGGATCTATTGGGGCCTTCTCTTGGAGAACTTTTCAGGATGTGTGATTACCAATTCTCTCTAAAAACAGTCCTTATGATCGCGGATCAACTTATTGCCAGATTAGAATTCATTCATAATAAAGGATATCTGCACAGAGATATTAAACCAGATAACTTTGTCATCGGGACTGGAAAACAGCGAAATGTTCTTTATATTATCGATTTCGGACTCTCTAAAAGATTCATGAAAGGCGGATGGCATGTGAATTATGCTGATGGGAAAAAATTAGTTGGGACTGTTCGTTACAGTTCGATCAACACTCATAAGGGTATCGAGCAGAGTCGAAGAGATGATCTTGAAGCGCTTGGATATGTGTTGATCTATTTCATCAAAGGGGAGCTGCCGTGGCAACATATGAAAACGCAGGACAAACTGGAAAGACATCAAATAATTGGAGAAGCGAAAGAGCGTACATCCGTTGCGGAGCTATGTACAGACCTACCAAAAGCTTTTTCTCAATATATGGAGTATGTTCGAGGTCTTGATTACTACGAAAAACCTGATTATCAAAAGCTCAGGAGCTTCTTTAAAGATTTATTTGCTGAAAGGAAATACACTGAGGATTTTGAATTTGATTGGGTAATTAAAGAGAGGAGAAAGAAAATAAATCTTTTTGAGATATTAAATGCGACTCCAGAGACACAAACAACCAACGATAATGGCTTGACTATCTCTCCAAAAGTTGATGAACAGAAGGATACATCATTGGCAGAGAAGAAGAGCCACATTATTAAAAAGCTGGGATCTGGCGTAAAAACGAAGGCTGGTTATTCGATTTTCAGTTGTTTTATATGAAAACAACGCTAACTAATACATGGTGACTATAACTAATTTCATTCATCTGAAAAGATTTAATAGTAAAGGCGATTGGTTTTTTTAAAAGAAATCCTTATAATTTCTAAGAGCGTATATAAATATATCCGTAATCGAGAGGCTCGAGTCACGGCGCAAGTGCTAAGGACTCCCTCTGTTTACTTATTAAATTTTCTAAAGAAATAAATTGCTTTCAAGGACAGTTTAACTACACTGACTTCTGAAAGAAATTAGTTTCAAAACTATGCAGCCTCCCTTGTAGTGGATCATACAATAATAAAGACGTTTGGTGATAAAAACAATGATTGTCATCCCCAAATGGAAGAATGGCACAAATAGTTCTTTTCTTCTAGGCTCCAATAAATTTTGCAAAAGGATCATTAGATGAACGAAGAGGTTATGACAATTTAAGAGTTATAATTTCCCTGCTCATTAGCAATCTCATGGTACCGAGCCATTAATACATGCTATAGGCTTATTTAGGTCAAACCAACAAATCACTTTTATATCCAAAGTTTAGAGTGCAATGTCTATCGTCGTTCTCAAACTTCAGAGATTGCTATTGAGATTCGATCCAATAATCATAAATTTATTAGAAGAACCTGACCTTGAATTGCCTAAGATTACCCGAGTAGCAAAACACTCTATTGGCGAAAACTAAGCAAAACGGTGATCTAAATATGCATTTTCCATATGCTCACTGAACTAGCTGCCTGCCATAAAACTTTTTTTTTTGAATTGCTGTTTGATCGCAAGAAAAGGTAACCTTGATTAAATAAATTTAAATAGAAGAAATAAATACCAGCAATTTATTTAATAAAAAGTGGACATGTAGGTGTTTATACTTAATTATCTTAAACCTCCTCAGGCTGATAAGGTTTCTCATTTCGAATCCATTTAAAAGAATGAGACCGTCTTCTAACAGCTGACTCGAGCTCCCATATTATTGGGTGACTGCATTATATTGATTTCTTGTCTTCATCGAGAAAAGAAAGTTCGATCTAAATTATATACAGAATCCTGCGGGAACAGCCTCGAATTGTTGATTTCTATTCAATTTCTTAGGATATTTTGAACTAAGAGGCTGCTCGAAAATTCAACTCGCTAAATTAAATGGTTTTAACCAATCTGGACTCAAGCTCTCAGGGTATAAAAATACATAGCCTGATTCAATAAAATTAAAAATCAAACTTGAAAGCTGAATTTCTGAATAGCTTCAGCAAATGGCAAATTCAAAAGAGTATCGATTTGATGAAAAGATTGGAGTCGGAGCTTTCTCACAAGTATTTTCAGCCACAAAGATCAAGACACAAGAGAGAGTTGCGATCAAAATTGAAGATATTGACATAAGAGTTCCACAGCTCGAGCATGAAGCTAAGCTTTATGACTATTTCCACAGCGATAGTTCTGAACCTGCCATCGGCATACCAACAACGATAGAATTCAGCAGCAACTCTAAATACAGGATGCTTGCTATGGATCTATTGGGACCTTCTCTCGTAGACCTCTTCAAGATGAGTGATCATCAATTCTCACTCAAAACAGTCCTTATGATCGCGGATCAACTCATCACTAGAGTAGAATTTATCCATAATAAGGGATTTCTTCATCGTGATATCAAACCAGATAACTTTGCCATTGGAACTGGAAATCAAAGAAACATTATCCACATGATCGATTTCGGACTCTCTAAAAGGTTCATGAAAGACGGGAGGCATGCTGATTATGTTGATGGTAAAACATTAGTTGGGACTGTTCGTTATAGTTCGATCAACACTCATAAAGGAATTGAACAAAGTCGAAGAGATGACCTTGAGACACTGGGATATGTGTTGATTTATTTCCTTAGAGGGAATCTGCCATGGCAATCGATTTATGCCCAAAAGAAGCAGGATAGAATCAATAAGGTTGGAGATGTGAAAGAACGAACCACTATCGCTGATCTCTGTGAGGGTCTACCGAAAGAATTTTATCGATATATGGCTTATGTTAGAGGCCTTGGATATGACGAAAAACCTGACTATCAAAAGCTGAAGAGCCTCTTTAAAAGTTTGTTCATGGAAAAGAACTACGTTGAAGATTTCGAATTTGATTGGGTGATAAAAGAAAGGGAAGGCAAACTCAAATCGTTAATCAGAAAAACTGCTCCATTGGAATTGAAACGGCTTAATTGCTTTGAGATATCAATTTCTTTGGAAGAGAGTAAAGTCCAGAAATCTGCCTCAACAGGAATGAAGAGTGATGGTACGAAAAAAGCAAGATCTAATGAGAGCGTGAAGGTTTGGTCTATTTTTCGTTGTTTTCTCTGAAAGAAAACAACAACACATTTTACACAGGTAGTTTAAGAGTTTTTATTAAAGTTGACGCAGCATTGTATGTAATCTAGCGTCTATGATGAATCGAATATTAAATTTATGTTATCAAATATTTCTCTACAATTATGTGGTCATCAAATTTGATACACAGCTAATATGAATGCTCCATAATAAACTCAATAATTGACCAGGTTTCTGCAATCATCAGGTAATAAAAATAGTCTAGACATAAAAATGCAAACACATAGTCAGACCCTTGAGTGAGGCTTCAAAATTATTTATTTCACATCATATAAACACACAACATTTATATTTTAGACCTCTATAAACTGCTAGCAAAAGAAACTATTGTTTATGTTAATTTCAAAATCACTCGCTGAGTGATGCTAGAACTTTTAGATACACATACACGTAAAAAGACTTATGTAACATATTTCAAAGATTTCCTAATTGAAAAAAAGAGAGAGGCGATATATGGAAAAAATGATGATACATTCAACTAATATCCTATTAGTAATTCCAATAGAGAAACCAATTTGAACGGCCTTGAGCTCTCCTCCTTAGAGAAAGCCAAGTAGAAAAAAAGGACCTTACAAGTCCGTTTTCTTCATTTTTTTATGGTACTCGTTAAATAAGCTTCTCAATTGCTTATTGGTCATCGTCATTCCTTCCATCCAAGGATGGCCATTAAGCTGATCAATAAATAGTGCAGGATCGTAGCTTAATGAGAATAAGCTCTTGACCAAGTCTCTCAACTCCGAATTAAAGAAGTCCTTCCCTGCTCTAGGATATAAAACTCTATCTTCACATATTTTCCAGAAATCTTGCCAGTTGCCGTCCAATATCGCCTTGTAACTCTCATCTTCTGGTGAGCTGAATGGAAGAAAGCCTGCCACGAGCGAAAAGAGGATTTCTCCCATGCAAAACATGTCCACATAAACGCCATCTGCGAAAGGAAGTTCCTCTGTGGTCTTCTCCCTCAGTATTACTCTGTAGTTGTGGTCTAAATAGACATTTTCCAAAGCCAGGTTGCCATGGAATTGCTTAGCAGAATAGATCTTGGAAAGTTCTTGGAGGATTCCTTTGAAGATAGAGCGAGCAATAAATTCAAAAAAGCATCGGCTCTCGATCAAGAGATCAAGCAGACGCTTTGTTGAGGAAAAGTAAGGCGAACTTGAGAAGCTATCCTGCGAGGCTTCTGATAGTTCGTCCATTGAAACGATTTTGGATTGGTCCGTCGATTCTGCAATTAGAGATCCTTCAATCGTCGATGCAGAAGTTATAACACTAAGGATAAGAGGATTAGGAAGGGGGATATAGGAGGAACTTACTATGTAGGACTTTGGGCTTGGGTTTGGTCGCTTGAGGTTTCTTTGGCAGTCACAGTAGAATTTAGCATTTCTGTCATCAAGTCGAGACAGCTTTAGAGTTAGTGGTAATTTATAATAAGGTAGAACGAAGTTTGATGAATATAAATTATCGATATAAATACGGAAGAAATATCGAAAAATATCCAGATTCTTCATATGGATTAATTAAACTTGGTTACCGTTCAACAACTTCCGATAAATTACCAATGGTTCTTAACGTTCGGCGCCAGAGTCTCTCAGTAGGATTTGAGATAAATAAGAAGAAACGATCAAACCAAATGGTTGTGTCGGCTAGACTTGTCATTTTGCTGATTGATCTTGGGATTAAGACATCTCAACCCTAAATAGATCAAAATAATTGAGTTACAGAGGCTGAATTGACGACTTGTGAGAGTGAATAATGGTGTGCGCCAGAATTTTAAAAGAGTGCGTTTAACGTTATTTAATCACCTCAAGAGATAGTAAGTTAAATGTACAATTTTTAATTTTTTTTTTTTCTTTTAACAATGCGATTTTGAAAATCATATAAATATTTTTTTCTTTTTAATGTGGTATCGAACGCGCTCTTGAGACTGCTGATCTTCTGGTTTGAACCAATATAAGTGTTGCCGAATGAGTTTGACTAACTTGAAAGGCTAGATCGACTTAGGGTTCGACACATCACAAAAACAAACCACTTTCAGAAGAATACAGTGATTTGTTTTTAATTTATGACAATTATGACCAAAGTCCCTCAAGAAATTCTAATTTCTTTGTCAGTCCTCATAAAATTAAATTTGAAACAGTTTGGTTCAATTGTAGGACTTAGAAATATGATAGAGTATTTGTTAATGAGGATTTTATGTAACTAAATCAAAGATAAAAATGAGACTACCTGGATTTTTTTTAGTGAACTAAATTAGAAAAATCGACAAATGGGTAAAAAGAAGCTAGTACAGCATATTATCATCCATATCTCTTTGCCGGTAAATAATTTCAGCCTGCGCTGCAGCAGTTTTTCTTCTCCACAGCCAATAAACGAGCCCAAAGCCCAGCCCTGCGAATGCTAATGCAATCCAAAGCAAGTCTCCGACGCTGTGTTGTAGACTCTCCGTTAGTTCCATGATTTCGCCGAACCTTGAGAACAAAAATTCATTTAATATCTTATTTTCAAAACACTGTTCAGCTCCAAATCTCTGCAAATAGCTTGCTTCCTCCTTACATACTTGTTTCGTTGAACTAATCGACCACAATTCCCACCCGATGATAATCGCATAGGCCAAAAGGATCCCGCTCCATGCCACTATGTACTTCAGGATATGCCTCGCGTAAAGCGAAAAAAGCGCAACTGCTGCCCCTACGGCCAGGAGCCAATAAGCATAGGATTTAAAACTCAGCGAAATATTATGTAATTTCTCTAAAGGTGCCTGAAGCGCGGTCGGGTCTTGTTTTGAGATCGACATACAGAAATCAAAGTTCGCGTTCCTTGAGATCTTTACTTTATATCTCGCCACCGAGAGGATCGTTTCCGAAAAAAGCGCGTTCCCTAGCAAAGGGGCTTTGCTAATATTTGCTTTTAACTCAGGGTACTGAGAAAAAAACGCAGTACCCTCCATTCTGTCTAGTTTCTCGGAATCTTCATCAGTGACTTTACATCCTTGAGGTTTCTGGATTAATGGCAATGTAGTGTTCATAGAATAAGCCAAAGGCCATAGAAGGTCGCTGAGGCAGGGCAGCGCGTGAAGTGAGATATCAAAGAACACGAGATGGGAGTTGCTTGTTTCGTTATTTGTTGCTGTGATGTTTATAATATTGTCATTTGAATCCTTTTGCAATTCGATATGGCTGATAGGGCATGGTTCGTCCTCTGGTACGCATAGAAACGCTCCGCATTTCCTATATGAAGCAGAACAGAAGGAATCTGATTGTGTGTAGCCTTGGCTCAGTCTTTTAATGCAAAACTTGTTGTTTTTCCAGGTGTAGAATTCATAAGGAGCTATTGCTGGGACAGTAACCTCTTGTTTGTGCAGTGTACATTCACCAAATTGAGTATATTTATATGAAGAAGGGTCCCAACATGCTGTAACGGTTCCTGAGAAATTCCCTATCGGGGTTTGAATGAAGTCGTCTGGACAGTCTTGTTGGGCGGAGACAACTTGCAAATTGGTTATAGGGTTACTTTTCAAATTTTTTATAACGTAGCTAATTAGTCCGTTCGCTTCCTGCATTTGGAAGGAACTTTCATCGTTCACCTGCCGAGTCATGTAGAAAATGAAACCATTCACCAGAAGCATCAGCATGCTATAGAAGCCTCTACTGAAAAACGACTCACCCATAATAAGATCGATTCTTGAAATTTATTTCTTATTAGCGCGTCAACTGTGTTTTATTGATTTTCTATATACAGTGTTTGAAACTATATCAAGTTAGCTAATGTCCATAAGCAAAAGAATTGTCGTTAATGCCATTATTTTGATAACAAAAGATCAACTCTCTTTCTTACACAGGGCTCAACGCATTTCTTCTTTAGGAAAGCAAATTTTATTCGCTTTTTTTTTTTAATTCGAAGATTTTCGACTGTTGTACTCGCAACAAACAGTATGAAAAGCGTTACTTTTTTTTAATGAAAAATTTGCCAGCGATCCTTAATGAATGTTTTTCAAAGCTCTTGCCGTCCAAACTAATATGTTAAGAAACATACTGACGATGCTTCCTCTATAAAGAGAACAAATATATGATTTCAATTAATTGTGTGTAGAGTAAGGAATTATTACGTCTATCAGCTGTGTGCCATTGATGTATTATCTTTTCAGTGCTCAAATCAAGGACCTTCACCACACAGTCAGAGGAAGCTGTAGCGAGCATTTTCCCGCAAGGACTCCATCGTACAGAGTCAATGAAACCTGAAAATGCAATATTATAGTGAACTAAATTATAATCGCTGAATACCTTTATGCAGATTGTCATAGATTTTGACGATTTTTTCTTCTTTAGGATCGAATATTTTAACCGTTCCATCCCTTGAACACGAAGCAAGCAGAGATCCCTCAGGGTTCCACTCAATCCAAGTTGTCCCTTTTGTCATTAAAGAAATCATTCATAACCGCAAAATGTTACAATCATTGTGCAGCTGATAATCATCAGCCAAAATCATAACTTGCTTAACAGGATTCAACAGATTTAAGCGATTCTTGTCGTAGCTAATTGCAATGTTGTCGGTGCTCTGATTCCAACGACACTTCGTCCATCCTAAAGATTTTGTGAAATTTAAGACAACAAACGGCTGAACTGGCTCTTACCGGCTTTTGTCTTGCCTATTCTCTTTTCATATAGTGCTTTATTATTATTAACATCCGTGATTAACATAACTCCATGGGCGTCGATCAAGCAAATTTGATCTCCGTCTCTATTAAAGCTGAGACTTGAAATCCATTCTTTAGATAAGCCATATTGAAATTATCCCTCATTGAAACCAAATTTACCTGTTTGGCACTCGTGCCATTTTGCTTTCGCTATCGTAGATTCTTGTAGGTTATTTCCGTCTAACAGATGGTAAGCAGCTTCTCCAGCAATTGAAAACAGCGCGACTCGATTAGTTTTCTGATTGGTAGCGATATCCCAGACACCTATGATATTTGAGGATGATGCGTAACATTTTAAAGATACTGCTGTTGTCCACGAAATCCTTTCTCAATATCTCCTTGTTATTCTTCGAAACATCAAATACTTGGAAACTGCCTTCATACATATAGTAGCAATTATTCGACGAGACTAGGTACGGCTGATTGGGCACCTGCTGTACCAGTGTGTGCACTCCTAAAGAGAAAACCCAGTTTTACACAAAAACTCATTTATATAATACCTTCTGTGATTTCGGCTCCTTGCACATGTGATAGAGTCTGAGTTCCCATATCATAGATTGAGATATTATTAGTGAACAGCGAGCACCATGCTACTTTCAAGCGTTCACTGCATTGCATTAGATTTTCTGAATTGTTAACGGCATGGCCTAACTTGCCGACCTCCTCTACTAACCCTCTGAGAAGGCTTTCTGTTGGAGTATCCGCCGCAGAGAATGATAACTTCGCCCAATCACCAAGAAAGAATCTATCATCTGTGCGGTACACATCATCACAATGAACATCATTGACCTTGAACTTCATAGAATTTCGAAGGAAGCTGAGATCCCCTTTGAGATCATCGAGTAGCTGCTCGATTTTGTATTCTTTTCCTTGAGAGACACAATCTTGTAAAAGAGACGCTGGAAGCGTAACAAACCCGATTTGTCCACCAGAAATTGCGAAGTGTTCCAATTTGATGGCGTCAAAGTTGCCCAGTTTTGTGCAAAGAAATATTATCTCTTGGAGAAAGAGTGTTACAGCTCTGTCAAGATCGCCTTTTGTGAATTCTGACTCTGTATCGAAAACTCTCACTGAATATGTCAGGCCATCTGCGTTTGATTTCGCAAGGTAGTTTTGGCTGTAGCTTGTGGTGTGCGAGAGAACAAAATCGCTGTAGTTCTCTCTAATTTTTTGAGGAATCAAGTGAAGGGAGACGGAGTGTTCAACATTCGAAATCATCTACACAGGGGCTGGTAAAGTTTGCGAAAAGCGATTCCTGAATAAATTCTATTTTGCAAAATCTTGAGCAAATAGCTAAATAAATGGGGGATCTGAACTAAAAACTCATGAAAAAATGCTTCTGGCTTTTCTGTCCTTGTGAATATGTAAACTGGATGAGAATTAATTGACGAGATATCAAGAGCCCTATGACATATCTTCTTTATGCTCCCAATCCCAATATCTCGAATTTTTTCATGAAAATCGATATGCTTTTTACCATTAATTTATAACATGTTTGGATTGATTGACACCAAAATCATTCTATTATTTGATTGTCATCATACATAAGGAGGAAGGAGAAAATGACATACAAGCCCTACTTTAATTCTGCAAAAAAAATATTGATACCACGCCCAACTCGAGACAAAGCTATCCGTATATCAAGAGATCATTAGCTTAGCATCATCGATTTGCGCTTTGAATTGAAAGGGAATTTTTTTTAAAAAAAAAAACCTATCAATTTGCATGTGTTAGTTAGCTCAGTTATAGACATCAGCTATCATTAGCGCTTTTTTCTTAGAATCCAATGAAAATAGCTCCTGATCATTAAAAATTAATTTAGGAAAGTTCAAAATTCGCTATGGATTATGCTCAAGTCCTCGACGAGGAAGACGCTCGAAATCATCCTGCCAACTCCTTTGATATCTCAGGCCTCAGATACAACGCAATTAATCATGATTACCAGCTCCCTCAGGGCAAGATTATCGCTTCAAGCCTGATTCACGAGGTTGTGAATGTGCTATCCGCTCGTGATGCAACTGAAAACCCTAGAACAGTTTTCATATATCATGGCGTCGATAAAAACGCAGCACCACAAATTGCTAAGGATTGGAAGAAAGTCGTTCGAGCCCTTAACAATGAAACTGTCCCTCACAGACTTTACCATCATAATTGCTATCTAAATTTCCAGCCTGGAACAGAGAAACAAAATTTATATATTGTTACAGACCTCATTCACGGTACTCTAAGCTCAGTGGCCAACGAAACACCCTTCACGGTACTCGAATTAACCAAAATGCTGAAAGACATATCTGAGACTTTAAGTAACCGATTAGCTTACGAGCACAGAGGTATCAACCCTGATACGATTACTGTGTGCATCCAGGACAGCGGAATTAAGGAATTTCAACTATCCAACTGGAATTCGTGGTCGAATTTGACCGAATCTAGAGAAATTATCAAAGATCAGTATAGAGTGTATCAAGCTCCAGAATTTGAAGAAGAGAAATCAGATCATAACCCGATCGCGAGTCAAATCGCGAATAAATGTGACGTATATTCCCTTGGCATTGTGTTTTTGGAAATGCTTGGCTTTTCAAAGGAAGAGCTAATGGCTTATCAGACAAAACAGATTTTTGTCCAAGAGGAAGGATTTGGAAACGATTGTGAAGGTCATCTCAAAAGGCTCCTCTTAAACGCCGTGAGTTGCGATCAGTCAAAGCGGCCGACTATTGGTCAGCTCCGTTCAAGGGTTGAAACAATTTATAAAAGACAGGATGAGTTGAGTCAGATCACAGTAAGTACCCTCGCTCAGGGTATAAGAGACATTCCTTTACAATACTCATTCTTGAATGGCTCTTTCATGAATGCAGGAATTGAAGTTGGGCTTCTAGCAGCGCAGCATGAGGAGAATAAAATAGAGGAGGATATTCCCCTTGAAGGCAGGCGTAGCCGCAGGGGAAGATGTGATTGCTGTCGGAAACTTGGGTTAGCGTGCGCTACCTGCTTTTCTATTAATCGAAAATGCTGTAAGTCTTTGGGACAGTGTTTCCTCATATCGACTCTTCTGTCATTAGCAGTATTATCTATAATCGTGCTTGTCAATCGCTATGAATATGGTGCAGATGTAATCGAAGGTATTCAAGGCGGGGTGAATGGTATTAGCAGAAATATTGGAGTTCCACCGTTTGTAGATATCCAATTAACAACCACTGGCTTCTGTTATAATAATTCCTACTCCCTCTTGAATTTAGGATATTGGCCTGGTACTCTCAAATTCTGCTATGACAACTCTGTGATTGATCCTGATAACACCGGTCAGAGCTGCGGCTTGATTTATCCTTCAGCTCCAGGAGAGAATTTTACATCATGGAAAGGCTACTCTTTCTGTGTCAAGTACGCTAATTCCTACTATCCAATCAATTCTGGCAATTGTCCATCAGGATATTCAACCTGCAGCCAAGGGAAGCTGTGCGTTTCTGGAAGCATCTGCCCCGTGACAAATATATCGATCACGAACTCTCCACTCAACGGCACAAACGCCACGTCCTCGCCTATGTCGAACGGGCAGTATTTTAATTTCCTCAATTTAGTGGACCAGACTCCGATTGGAAATATGCAGGTGATAATTGGGCAGGACACCCCTTGTCTCAGCGAAAATGAGTACCCGGGCCAAATGGCTTATCCTGCTATCGCACAACAACCAGATGGATGCAGTACATACGGTGTCTATCCGAATTCCTCAATGATTGACACTGTGAATGCTACTACCGCACTGGATTACCAGAGGTGGGGACCATTATTCAGTTGGCTTCCTCAATTCCTGAGTACTTATAACTCTCAATCAGCCTACCTCACATTTTCTCCCAGGCTACAGCTGTCCAACAACTCTAACTGTACGGGATTTGATCCAACTCTCCTTAATTCGGTTCCAGATTTCATGCTTTATTCAAATCGAATCACAGCCGGATTTGCCATAACTATTGTGGCACTCGTTTCAGCAGGGTGTTTAGGGAGCCTTTTAGCATGCTGTTCAGGGTTTAAGCCACGAATGACACTTGGAGGGTTGTCTCTGATCGCGGCGATATTGCTGCTACCTGTTGCCATAATAACAAACGTTCAGAAATCAAGAATGGTTAAGTCGATAGCTGGGAGCTCTCCTGGAATCAGCAGTTCGAGTCTATCACATTGTTTTCAATCAACTAATGCAAATCAAGTAATTTCGGATTTGCTGTCTGTTTTCAACAATATGAGCTCAATAAGCTCACTCTGGCTGGCAATGGTGATCGTTGCGTGGGTGCTTGGAGGACTTGGTATTGTTATTTTGCTTTATCTTAAGTGTACAAAAAAGAAGCTTATTATATAAATCCATTTGCTGCTCGAGTTACGATTTCGATCGATATAATTATAGAGCTCCATTATATTCCTTTCCTAAGTAACAACAATAATCTCTCACACATATACGCTCGTGACAGCAGCTACCACCCTCGATTTCTTCGATATTAGATTAAAAGTGAGAAATTTTTCACATTTCCTTTCAATTGAAACCATCTCTTTGATTCCCAGCTAGAATTCGTCACTGAGCTTTAATTACATAATTTGCTCATCGAATAAACCAAAAAAAAAATCCAAATCTGAGTTAGAGTAAGGATAAAATTTTTTATTGGCTACCGATCTCTCACACAGAATGGGTAATTGCACTGAACGTCCAAGGGAAACACCCTTTGCGATTGGTTATTCATCTGAAGCCATATCAAGAGGCGAAGATGGCCTACAACGTGGTTCCACAACTATTGCATGGCGCTCAATAGGAAACAATGAGATTACTGTTCAGGACCTGAAATCCAGCAAATCAGTTGTTACTTTCGAAGGGTGCAGTGTGAGTCCTACAGGTAATTTAACAAACCGGCTCGCCCATGAATAATCAAAATAGGAAAATATGAGATATAGGTGATCCCAAACACACAGCTGTTAGTTTCAGCGGCTACTGGCCGGGAAGATCAGCATTCATCTGAGAAGACAAACTTTGAGGTTTTCGACGTCGGTAAGCAAAGACGAGTGTTTGAGTTCGGGAAGACGGTAGGATGTGAGATATTCACAACATTAATTCTCATGTCTAATCGATAATCTCGCATCATAAATAGGTACGAATGAGATTGCCTACAACCACAGACATAATTTTCTGCTTCTCACTTCAACAAATGATGTTTCGTATCATGTATTTGATTGCGACTCCCTTGAAATCGTCAAAAAGCAACAATTAGCACAAAAAAGTGCCCAACCTCTCCTACTTTCCAGACTGAAAATATATTCGTAGAAATGATAACTACTTTAACTATTGATCCTCTTGGCGAGGCAGTCGCAACAATAGATGCTCAAGGATTGTTCACGATAACTCATCTTGAAACAGAAAACACGCTTAAAACATTCACTACAAACTCTTTAGGCAATTCGCATTTTTTCCCTTGTTAATCTTCTTCTTTCTAGCCTCATGGTCTAAGTGTAGGTGGAATTCGAATCCTGATATTGACCTAATTGCATTAAAGGCTGGTCGATGGGAATTAAAGCTTTATGATCCTGTCAAATTTTCTATTCGCGAAGAGCTTAACCATGAAAATAATTGTACATTTAATATTTTATGGGTTATTCAAGCGTTATTAGTTCTTTTATCTCTTGATTGGCACCCAGAAGGGAACTTGCTCGCCATAGGAGGTTCAGAAGAGATCGTGTCTATTTATGATATTCGTGCTTCCTCTGACAAAGCTTCTGTGAAAATGATCAATAAACCTTTTAAAGGTAAGAGTACCTAGAAACGTTCTTCTTGGACTGAATTATTTCAGGTTGGCTCAGGTGTTTACGATGGAATCCTGATGGGAACTCTCTCGTTGTAGGGTCACAGAGCAGCACTATAAATTTAATTGATTTTCGTACAGAAAAGGTACTTTACGAAACGAAAATAACAAATAACCGTAATATATATATCTCTTCCTTTCTTTGAAGTCTCATTGTCTTATTAGAATGGCCTAGCACGATCTGCTTCGTCTAGGAGCATGCACTGCTTAAATGAATAGATTCGACGAATAAATAATTGTAAAGCTAGTTGTTAAGCATTATTTTTCTCGACGGAGGAGATAAAAGATAAAATCAAGAAATAATTCTAAGTTCAGGCTATGCTTTTGGTCAACTATCTGGATTCGAGTTAATTAATAATAATCAGATAGCTATCCATATCGACAGTTCCGATCAATTATTGACTACAGAGATTATACATAATTATAAAAAGATTATAGATCTTTTCTAAATGCATTATAATTCTATGACTGAAATTATAAAGATGAATTAACAAATGGCAAATTTTTTCCATAAGCTCTTGATCAAATCATTCGCTCATTTCTTCCGATGAGCCATCCAAAGCCAAACTTGACTCTTCTTATCAAGAGCAACAACCAAGTTTCCATTGGCCAATTCGACTGTTGCAGCAATGTTGCATGGAAAACCTGTATTCAATGTTCGCACTTCAGGTATTTTGGTATGCGCTTTTTTCACTACTATCGTGTTTGTTGAGTCACTTGCCAGAATAGCGTTGTTATACTTCAGAGCATTTATCGAAAATGACTCTTCTGAATAACCGATCAACTCGCGGAAAACAAGCTCCAATCGATTAGTCAACCGAAAGCATGAGAGCTCCCAGATGCGAGTTTCGAAGAATTGGATATTTTCTATAAAGAAAAAGCAGTCATTAAAATCTGGGCCTGAAGTCATGCGAGGTAGATTCAAGTCCAAAATCTGCTCCAATTCTCTTCGATTTGTATTGACGACAAAAATTTGCAGATGATCTTGTGTTTGGAATAAAACCCTACCCTGATTACTCATCTCCGAAAAATCTTCGCTGACACTCCTTGGGAAATCAATCGATCCAGCTCGATGCCTTCTATAAAGCTCCCAAAACATTACCCTTTCGGAACTCCAAACGAGAACTTGGTTATTGCTGCTGCAGTAAGACAGCTCCGACGTATTGTCAAATACTCGCATATCTATCTCGAATGCTATTTGTAAGGTAGAAGTTGAATAGAATTTCAAGATGAAATCGTTGGTTTTTGTTCCAATAAGAGAGTTTTGTCGGTAGTTCAAATGAATGAGGGTTTGTTTCTCTTTGGTATCAGACTGTAATAGATCGATCCTTTCTTTGCGTAGTGGTCTCTTTGTAAGGATGTTCACTTGTGAGAGGTAGAGAATTGAATGATAGATAAAACAGCAAAGAATGATAGATGGCTGTATCGCAATGAGTTTGCTAGCTGTGGCTTGCTCAGAAGTAATGTCTTTTGGAGCAACATTGAAATATCTGAGCATAGATCGCTACTATTTGATAATTGAAACACTGGATAGGCATCGTTAGAAGTTGGATTTAAATTAATTAAAAAGGTAAAATTATCGATTTGGAGGTAAAAATATCGATTTCGATCTTCAATTCGCTTCAGGAGTATAGTAGGAGAATGAATATTTTTATAATATCCTTATAGGAAAGTACTTCTGTAGTGCTTTGCTAACCTGACGAAAATGAGTAAAGTGTGGATAGAACTAATCTCTGAGGTAGAATCGAGTATGAATGCCCCATATTGCTGATCTGTGATTTTTCGAGATATTCACTGATAATTTTTAACCGCTTGATTTCTTAGCCGTTAGTGAAGTCCCAATCGAGCCTTTCTATTAACCAAATAAATCGATGGCTAAGGAAAAGCAACATCCAGCAGGATTGTCTGAAGACAGTGGTGAGTTGTACTGATTCCAAATAGTTAGTGTTTTGAATTATTCTTCTACGTACTTTGACTCATGAGTTTTGAAATCTTTTTGGGTTATTGATAGAGAGAGCGAGAATGCCATATAAAGAGGATCATCAAAATGTAGTTTCAGGACATTTGAGATCAGATTGGTTGATAGCCCTGCTTGGTAAGGTAATATCAAGCCCGTGTTCTTTTAATAAATCTACTGTCATCATAATAATATTAAGAGCAAAGTTAAAGAGCGTAAAGATTTAGAAATGTAAATCAGACAGTGCTGACTTTCGGAGTGAATATCTGAAAACAAGATGTTAGTTCAAATGAGACTAGAAATGGGCAGTTTAAGGAAAATTTTCTGTGATTTGAACTATACCAGTGCCTATCTTGATTTTTTTGGGGTTTTATAGCCAAGTTTGGAGATTTTATTGGCCTTTATACAACAAAAAGAGATCATTTTCCGGGAGAAACGGCTGATACCTGAAATATTAGAAGTTCTATTAATCACATATGAAGAACAACAAATGAAACAATTTGTTTCATAAAAGTACTCGATGCATTGAATCTTTGTTATTTTTCATGCACGGTCTCATCAAGCATATGAAAAGGTTCCAATTTGGAAAATTGACTATTGTAGAGTCAATTTAATTCATTAAAAAGTATCAATATCTTGTTAATTTGTCTTATTTCATAAGCAATCCGAAGAAAGCAATGAACAAATGTGATACATCAGCATTCCTAAAAAGAATTCAATATTTTCTAGGTATATATATATCATTCTCCATCATACCTTTTCAAACTATGACATCCGAAGAAAATAGAATATTCAATTCATCGCAATTCACAATACAGAGAGAATTTCCATTTTGCTAAGAGAAGAAAAAGCTTAGAAAGACAGATCGCAGTTGAAATAATTCTAGTATTTTGAAACAAACATATAAATCGAAGTTTGAGAGTCTAAGTAAATCAATTTAGTGGAGCTAATCCATTTGTCAGGATAGCATCACTAACTTTTTCGTAATTTCTATGTCTACAAGAATCGCAACCTTCAGATCAACAAACCAAACTCTGAAACTTTTCTCAAGAGCGAGTGGCTTTACAAGAAATAGAGAAGCGATGCAAATATAACAGCTATATTTGTTGCTTCCTTCCAATGAAATGCTCGACTGGATTTCTTATCCTTCCAGAGATCTCGATCATTTTTATTCTGTTCTGAAAACTAAATTATAATTCGAGTGGCAATCGGCAAAACTGAAAGACATATTTTTTCAACGAATCATATTTGACCTTCTCCAATTCTGTCAGAAATTAATAATCAGCAAATTCTGAGTTGGATGCTTTATTAAATATTACAATATAAATCTGTTCCTGATTTCTGACGATTTATCACTCCTCATTTACTCTCTATCATGCAAAACCGTGATACAGACTATTCAATCGATCTGCCAGTAGCCATCTTTTCTAGCAGTCATCTTATCCTTTCTCTTAGGCTACCATGCTCGAATTTGACTGGAAGTATTCTGAATTCAAGCCTCAGGATGCAGGTGAATTAGCTGATGACCTAAAGACTCTTCAAGAGGATCTCTTTTTGCAGAAAGTCTTCTACGACCGCGAGATTATACCCAACCCTTCTCAATATCCCAAGCTTGAGAACGCAAAGACTCAAGCTCTAAACCATTGCATTTCAGAACTGCAAAATGCTGATGAAGAAAAAGCTAATCGTCTCGCAAGAGTCATTAAAGAGATATATTCATATGAACGCTATTGCCTTCACTCGAAGATGACCGTCCCAACTCAAGTTCCTTCCCTTGATTTATTCTACAACACTCAGAATGCCACTGCAGTCTCGGCAATCTTCCACCATTTAAGCTCTGGACTTTTTACTTTCGAAGATTTGACTCCTTTGCTAACTTTTGCGCTATCATATGTTAAACCATATGAACTGGTTCTCATGTCATTTAAAAATAATTTCGCCGAGATAGGAGCCGCACTACATAAATGGTACCAGAAGGATGCTAATCAAGCCCAAAGCTTGGCCTTTAGCGACGTGTTGAAACAATTTGAAGATATTTTTTCAGAAAATAAATTTTGTATTAGCTTTTCAGAAACTTGGAAATCTGCTGCACATGGAATTATCAACAACATTATGGGAGAGCAACAGTTTGCCAAACAAGTTCAATACTTCAAGCGAGAAGGCATAGCTCTGAAAGATCTTGCGATGGATATTGGTGGGCTCGCGTTCTTTACAGATTTAGGCCTGATATTTCAAGGCAAAGATCAGGTTGCTGCCGCTAATTTTCTACGCAAACTCTTAGCAATTCATGGGTTCTTAGGTAATTTAAAATAATCACGCATTGAAAGTAAATTTTGCTAATTAGTGAAACTCCGAGTGGTCATTGCGAAGATACCCAAAGAAGGAGTCGATGCTCATAAGGAAACACTGAATACTTTGCCAATTTGGCTTGACAACTCGGTGGTCGATGTAGTTCGTGATCTTATAGGAAAAATCGAAGGAACGACTAGTGTTGAAGCAGAATTACTTGAAGATTGCTGTCTGTTAATAGGAGAATTTGTCATGTTAGGCTGCAAAGAAGTTCTCTGCTCTAATCAAATCAATTCTACTTATTGTATCCCGATGGATGTACTCACTTCCCATTTTAACGAATTCCTTAAAGCACTCACTGCTCTAACAAAACAAGAAGATTCAGGCTCTTCCGTTTTTCAATTCACTCTCGAAGCTCTTGTCCAGCATCTTTCGAAAGGCAGTTTTGCAAACCAAAAAGACCGAAAAGCGGCACTTTCCAGAGCTTTACATTATTTATTGAGATCTCTAAAAGCTCTCATCCGTCGAGATGTGCTTGCCTACCCAGTTAAGGGGATTATGGCTAATCAAGGTTTTCTTCTGAATATCACTCATTTCGCGATAGAAACAATCGTAAGGCTTCCTTATTTAGACACATGCTTGAATAACTTCGAGATTATTTATCTGATTTACATTGCAGTGCAAGGAACAAAGTACAATTACTGCCTTACAAACTACGATTTCATTAAGATCTATGAAAAATTCACTCTCATGATCCTTGAACTTCAAGACTCGAATTTGAAATGGCTGCATGAGCCTCCTCTTAGTTTTCAGTACAACCGAGAAGGAATAAAGTTGATCTGGGGCTACTACTTCTTCGCTGAGCTCGTGTATCTCTGTCGAACAAATAACTTGAATCAGAAATCAGCAAAACTCGGGGAAATGATATCAGATATTTCTATCTTCGCAGCTATTTTCAATAACAAAGTCTATGCTTACTCCGAATTAGCATACACAGCGATAAAGTTTCTGATCTGGCTTTGGTTCGAAAACGTAAAAATCTTAAGTATAGGGAAATCCAACTATCTCGAGGTGAAACAACATGACAGCTTGTTTGGATATGTCCTTACCGTCTTCGAAGACTTTTTTCAAAAACGTTGGGAGAATTATTGGATACTTCCAAGTGTGCTTCAATTGAAATCCAGTGAACATTTGACCAAAAAGTGCTTACTCGACAAAAAAATGCTGTATACTATAGTCGCTTCTTTGTTCAGCGGGGTCTCCATGACTCGTTTTAGAGGGGATATTTCAGAAACAATTAGGTTGCTTGAATCTAAGCTAATTGATGCACATTATGATAATCTGAAACAATTAGCCCTATCGGAAGCAGTGATAAAAGAAGAAAGAAATTTGATAGAACTCACTCAGAAATTATACGCAGAGATCTCAAAAAAATCTCAGCTTGTCTCCAAAGATTACAAGTCTCAGAGGGAGCTCTATTACCAATCGCAACGACTTTGTAATTTAGAGTTTTACTATTCCGCGCTCAGTAGATTGCAGACAAAATGCCAAATCTCTAGCGATGTTAAATGTGACAAAAAGATTGAATGGATGTCTCAACCATGGATAATTCTCTATCCGAAATGCGCCTACTTGGGAGGGTACTCAGATATAAACTTGAATTTGACCAAGTTTGGGTCAAATACCTCCATTATTGAAAAGCATATCGCCAATTGGGTTCGAGTATTATCTGAAACCGTGAAGATTAAGATCGAAGAAGCAGATATTCTGAGTGGTGAGAACTTGTTGAAGTTGCTGGATCATTATAAAGCTCAAAAAAATCTACGCTCAACATATTTCGATGGGATCTTTACGATTCCTTCTCTGAGATACTGTCATTACTTACAATTCATTATAAACCACAGCTTTCCAAAAAATTCTAATGAGTACTTTGAGGATACGAAAATTAAACTAAAAGCCCAGATTTTCAAGGAGGAAATCGAGCGGCAAGGTTTTACGATAAAAGATTTCCTCCGCGCCGTACTCAGGACTTTCTTGCAAGTTGCTGAGAATTACATGATGGCTCTGCTAAAGCGAAAAAACGCTGAATCTGACCCTCAAAGAGTGTTTCAAGATCTATTAGCCTCATACAGTTATTCTGATTTCTTCAAAGAATATTCAGTTCAAACATGGAGGATTTTACAACTTGTATACTCTGATTCGACAAAGAAAGAATTTGAGGTCTGGGATGACTTTCCGCTGCTTGAAGAGCTTGAAAAGATCACGCTGGAAGACCTTTCTGACCAGTTGTTGTTGGCAAAAAAGGCTTTCCGAAATTTGGTCTTGATGCGGATGATTTCCTCAGGAATAGGGACCTTTAGTTGGTATTCAACCCCAATAGATAAGGCAGTCTTTATAATAAGCATGATGCAACGAGCTGAGTCTCTTGCAAGTGTATTCAACTGGCAGATAGCACTTTCCAGCGAGATTGAGCTATTTCAAGTCATTAGCAAAGAAGATAAAGAAGGTTTTCACAAATCCGTCAAGATGAGACTCGAAAAAATGCAAGTGAAGGCAGTAATCTTAGACATCCTCAAATTAAAAGAGGATAATGAAGACTCTCTAAGCCGATACAAAATGTGTACAGATGCATTTGATAACTTCATGAAAAAAATAGCGACACATGCCTGCCAGAGTCTCCTACTTTTCAGTGACGTTGAGCCAGTCGGATTCATCTTCCTAGAAATGCTGAAGGTACTCTTTAAGGATGTTAACAGTAATAGTCATTCAGTTTACCTTTGTTCATTAAAATAAATTCTCTAGGAATCACCGATGATTTCCAAATCAGCTCTCAACGAAGATTGCAACTTGTGTCGATGATTCTTCAGCTTCATTCTTCCTGCTACCAGTTTAGAAAAAACAAAGATATCGACCAATACTACAGAGACCACGATCTTTCTAGTTATCAAAGGGCAATACAAGAAACCCTTGAGTCTAGCCCAGAGAATGTAAAGGAAGATGTGTCCAACAAAGTAGAACTAGTATCAGGGTGCTGTAGATACGTTCAGTCCGTAGATCCCGAGCTCTTTGGTTTGTTGAAGTTTTCTTTGGAGCTGAATTTCCTGATAAGATCGACGATATTTAAGCAGAACTCCACTGTGGAAAATCGGATAGTGATTTTCCAAAAGATAATAAAGCATATCTCATCGCATATAAACCTTGAAAGGCTTGCTGAAGTCCAGAAGAAGCAAGCTTTTGCTCAGGATCACACAATTGCCAAGATCTATGGATATTACCTCCGTTTAACACGATTGTTGCCGATAACAACCTGCCAATACTTAATCCCTTTATATCTTGAGACCCAACAGAAGAAGAATAAGAAGCAGATCTGGGAGTTACTCCATCAGGCCGCTATGTTTAGTTATCGATTGTGGAAGTTCAGTACTGCAGCAGACTCGATTATTGATAGTTCAGACGGATATGCTAGCAGACTGTTTGGCACGCTGAGCTTTTTGACAGAAACTCACTCAGAGAATTTTAGTGAGGGTCATTACTTGGACGAGAAAGAACTGAGAGAATTACTGATGATTCCCAATCGTAGCTATGATAATGCTCTGGAACTCGAGGCATTGTTCCTCGCACAAGCTCTCTCTGGATATACAGACGAGTCAACCTTCATGGAAATAAAACTTAACCGGCGAATTCATAGTTATCATCCTGCACCATATGAACTCTACAAAGCAGCCTTAATTGCTCTGGTGAACCCAGAGGATCCGATATCCATGTCATGGATGACGGAATTTTTCTATTCCAAGTTCGAATTTGAGACAAGCAAAGCTGGAGGGGAACTCGTCATCAAAGGGAAAATCCCAAAATCAGGTGAATTGACAATTTAATCTCTTTCGTTTACGATTTTATTTTCGAATAGAGCCATGGATGTTAAAGCATTCTGTAAAGAAACCAATCCCAGTTTTCAATCATCTGAAAGGAGCGGTTGGTTCTAGTGTGGAAGATGTTATTGAAAAAGTCTTCGAGTCGCATCATAAAGCGATTTCGATCCTACATCAAGACCCGAGGAGCAATCAAAAGATGTTGTTGAGCTGGTGTCTCGTGCACTTGATAAACTTGGTCGATAATTTTTCGCATTTAATTCCATATATAGTCTCCAAGAAATTCAGACTGAAAGGTGGCCAAGGAGAGTCTGAATCCGAGGAAGCCACATTCATTGATCTATTGATGCAGTCTTTTATCCATCAGCCGTATCTCACTGAGAATCTGGTTACAGCGCTATTGCAAAAAAGCAAAGATTATATTGTAGGGCCTGGAACAACAGATTCTTCATTTGTAGATTTAAGCGCTGTTCTCGGTTTTCAAATTCTTGAAAGCATTATCCAAGCAGTCAAATCGAACTATCAGAAATTCGTCAGAAACCCAAGCTACTATCTTATCCTTGTGATCAATAATTATTTCACTTTCTTGGACCCATTACAGAAGGACGTTGAGTCGACCATTAAAACACTCCCTAAAGAAGAGAAGCGCAAGTTCCTCAAGCTGCTGGAGTCATTAGCGAATGAAATGTACTCGCTTTATTGCGATTTGGCCCAGAGAAATGACCATTTGGATCATAACGTCCTTAGGATATCCCCTTGCTTAGAGTTTATCTCAAATATCTATAACTATTGCACCGGGTACACAATACAGCAGCAAAAAGCTTGGAATGAATCGAACTTGTATTGTATCCTGGGTCAATTAGAAAGTCTTCAAGCTCAAGCTCAAGCTCAGACAAAAAGCACAAATTCGACGATACGCAACCCTCTGAATTTGAAAATTTACTCTGAAGTTCCCGAAGACAGCAGCTCAAAAGTAACTCATAAGTTTTCATCCTACTCCACCGGGAAAAATTATGCTGGAGTCTCTCGCGAATCAAATGCCACTTATTACCGATCCGTCCCGGAGTCGGTGATTCCATTACTTGAAAAAGATGACGCAGAGCTCTGCAATCAAGCACGCGTTCACTCTGTCCAGAAGAAGGCGTTGAATTTCAAAAATGACTGCCTTGCAGCGTTCATTTGGTCATACGCGGAAGCTATGGATTCAAGCATAGCTACTTTAATCGAAAAGAAGGTCGTTAAAGCTCCAGTCACGCAAAAAGGAGATCTGTCTCAGCTACGTAAAGACTTAGAAAGGGAAATGCTCGCAAAAATTACCGCTGGAGTAGAAAAGGCTCAGACTATTCCCGCTCAACAGACATTCTTCAGTGGGTTCAGAAACAAAATGAATGTACAAGAAGAACACAAGAAGCAACATGAAAAACCTCAACAGATATTAGAAAGAAATGATCAGATAGCCAACGAGGAAATAAAACTTAATGAAATAAAAGAAGTCAAGGCCAATCAAATACCAAATACTGCTAGTACGGCCAAGAAGAAAAAAGAAATCGATACATCATCAGTTGATTTGGACGTCGGCTTGCTAACAGAAGGATTATTAGAGGCTCTTTTCGAATTTGAGAAAGAAGTCGTGCTCGCTTACCTCGAAGAGATGCTGAAACAGCAGAAGCAGTTTATGGAAGCGATATTTATCGAAGAGCTCCCATACTGTCTCCCTAACGCTGCGATCGACCTCTTTGATATTTTGGAAGTCAGAGGAAAGACGCTCAAGAGGTTTTTAATGAGACTTGACCTCTACAGCATGAAATTTTTCTGGTTGTTCTTGCCTGAATCATTCAAAAACTTAGTCAAACATTCAACTCAGGACGACGTTGACTACTACAGCCTTTGTAAGGACACTATCAGTGAAAGAATCAACAATCCTGACCTTCAAAAGTATATAAACTCAAGTCTATTTGAAGTTTTGAACGAATCCCTAAAGCGATATGAGAATCCTACAAACACGGGTGCCAAGCAAGATAAATCTGCAAATAAGCCAGTTGATAATGTAATTGTGGAGGCTTCAATCTATACTGAGGCAGATGAGGAGGAACACTTCGAGAGAGCCAAATCATTTAATCAATCAGCAGATAATGTTGAGAGAGCGATTTCTGCTATCTCATGGCTTTACCTCTTGGATTCACATATTGAGACTCTCGTGCTCAAGATAGCAAAATCGAAAAACATGGATACCGTTTCTTTGTATGGTCATATGCTAGTGAATCCATTAAATGAGCTACGATTGTTCGGCTCGCTCTTGGCGCTGTTAGAAGACGTTTCTTTAGAAAAGATGAAAGCGCTGCTTTCGAAGCATGGTCAGCAAATAAAACTCAATTATCCGAGTGTTGTTTCAAATATCCTGTTTACAGTGAACCGAATATACACCTACCAGCCCGAACCGATTGCAGCTTTGAAAGTCGCTGCTTCCTTCATAAATAAATTCATAATCTCGTCGTTGAATGTCGATTACCCCAAGGAACTCGAGCATCTGAGCGGACTCGAAAGGATATTGCAATTGATTGACAATAAAACTCTTCTCGAAAATGAAACATTCCTTGAAAGCATTATGGAATTTGCTTCCAATTATCTCAAAGACAATAAATTCTATATTGTGAAGTCACCTTCTACGTTCCCATATGGCCAATTTTCTCACAAAATGATTAGCATTGAACTTGCTGAGAAAATTTGGGTCTTCATGATGGATTTATGGAAACGAGGGCATATTATCTCAAGGTCCGACAAATTCCAACCCTTAGTAAGTACTCTTATGAAAAATTATACTTTCTTCCACTTTGTCCAACCTTCAATTATTCAAACCTATATTCCGGTATTCAAAACGGCAAAAGACAAAGTAGCATCCGCAATATCCAAGCTGGCAGACTCCAAGAAGTTCGTGGACGAACTCCAAGCTGTGTACCGAGAGGAATTTGCAATTGAGTTGAAAAACTTAGAATATCTTGTCGATTTAATGAATCAATGTGTGTTGATCCAATTTAGTGGCATTGCTGGTCGAATGGAATACAACCAAAGAAATGTTCAATCAAAAGGTGCTCTGGGGAGATGGGCCACTGCTTTACACATTTTTGTTGTTGAATTAGCCCAATGTGAAGATGTCAAAGAATTAATCTTATCGATGCTAGAAATCGTTTACCTCGAGTCTGCCTCTCATGATAGTCAAAAGAACAAAAACTACTTCAAAATAACGGAGCCAAGTGTCGCTCTATTCAAAGTCCTGGTAGAATTCAAAGCCGCCCTTGTGATTTCGACAGAAATTGCAGCTCCTTCTAAAAAATTACTCGACTTTGAAACAGGTCAATTCGGAGAGGTAGGAATGATGAAGCAATATTCCTCCCTGCAAAGATATGTTTCAAGCGACATGAAAGAAGTGCCTGAAGTACTGCCAATCACTATGTCTTTCCATCAGATGAAGAGTGCAGGAAGAAACATTGAGCTTGAAGGCATTTACCTTCATTCGATAATGAGAATCAGCAAGAAAATGCTTGGAGAGCTTCTTAGAAGGTTTTCAGGATCGGACATTGCAAAGCGGCTCTTTAGCATGAAGTTTTCATTCTTCCAGGATTTATCTCAAAAAGAGGCTGGTTCGATCATACGTGTACCTCCTTCAGCTGAAAGATGTAAATTTAACTATCTTTGCAAGTTTTTCTTACTTTCACATCTGATAACATTAGGCATCACTATTGATAGAAAGACCCATTTACTGGATTCAATTCGAATGTGGACTGTTCTCCCAAGGGCTGACAGATCGAAATACCGTCCGAAGATTTCTTATAAAAATGAGCCTGGTGTAGATGGAGGTAAGCGATCTGAAAGCCTGAAATATAATAAGTGGTATTCTTAAAATACTTTAGGTGGACTGCTGAGATCGTGGTTTGTCGAGAATACAAAACATCTATTTGACCCAGCGTTTGGTCTCTTCAAAGTCGCAGAAAACGCTCGTGTCATCCATCCAAATATCGCTTCAAAGATTATTCCCGAACATCTTTCTTATTTCGAATATGCTGGATATCATGTCGCTATGGTAAATTCGCTTGAAATGACATATTGATTGTAATATCACACTTTTTCCAGGCCATAAGAACTAAATCAATTATTGATGTGCACTTTACGAAGAGCTTTTACAAAATGATCCTGGGTAAACATTCTGATTAGAGAATCTAAATTGATTTAACCCCTTCATCTAGACCGGCCGCTGACTCTCAGTGACCTGGAAGAACTCGATAGTGCCTTGTATAAGAATCTGCAATGGATGCTCGACAACGATGTGAATGATCTCTTCCAAACTTTCAGCTACGAAACCGATCTCTTTGGCGAGCGGTTCCTTGTAGAGCTTGATGAGAAGGGAGCTGATATCTTCGTTACGAATGAGAATAAAGAGCTCTACGTAAAACTGTTCGCTATGGCAAAGATGCAGAAAGAAACCGCGCTGGAAATAAATGCATTTTTGCAAGGATTTAATGATATATTGCCAACTTCAGCCCTACAAAAGTTCACCCCAGGAGAACTCGAAGCGATTATAGCTGGAGCCTCGACAATCGATATCGAAGATATGAAAGCTCATACCTCTTGCAATGGCTACAGCGATCAATTTAAAAAGTGGTTCTGGGAAATTATGGAAGAGTTCAATCAATCTCAGCGAAGTGCTTTCCTTTATTTCATCACAGGAAGCACGAAAGTACCTTATGGCGGTTTCAAAGAGCAACCAATCACTCTTAATAGGCAATCAGCTTCTTTAAAGCTTCCAATCGCTCATACATGGTAAATTTATCTTCTCTCGGCGCTTCTAATGGTTGTATTTTTTACTATATATAGCTCGAGATCGATTGACTTGCCTGAATATGGATCTAAACAGATTCTTAAAGAGAAACTTCTGAAAGGAATTTATGAAGGAACAGATTCCTTTATGATAAGCTAAGAGTGGGATAGATTCGGAAAGGTAGATGATGTTAATGATGAGCACATATCTTATTCAATTGAATAAAAATGCCAAGTGATCATAAGTTTGAATATTAAATAATACAAATCAATATAGAAACCCTTCTTTGCTTAATGTATCTTTGTGATCTCATCATCATGGACAATAAAACTATTAAAAGATGTATCTTGATGTAATAATATAGATTTAATAAGAGGTGAGAAGGTAAGGAAAATGAGGAATTAGCTTGCAAATATCTACAAAAATTGACCATCATCACAGCATAATACTTTATGAAGCTCTTCAGGCGATACGTTTGTTATGTGAAAGTCTCTTACAGACTCTAGTACACCATAATAAATCTCCAAAACGAACAGCAAAGAGGTATCAAAACTTCATGAGCATGCGCTAACTTCTACTTTGAAAAATCTGTCGAACAATTACATGATCTGATATTAATTTTCGAACAGAAATTTTATTCCCAATACTTCACGCTTACTTTAATCTATCAGTTTCGATATGAGATAGCAAGTTGCTCTCATCTGACTTGCTCTTTACTCGTTTTGACATAATTCAGGAAAAAAAAAAATTACTGTTGCTCGAAAAACGAGTTTCCATTTTGAAGCTTTTAGTGATTCATCAACAAAACTTCAAATTTCGAATTTTAGATCCTGAATGAAACAATAATTAAGTCAACTCAAATAAACTCAGGAGGAAAATGGATCTCTTCCATTACCAGCCATTACAGCTCCAAACCCGACCTACTCACACTCAAGACGAGCTGAATGCATTGTTAATAACAAGCTGTCTCTTCTCTACCCTCTCAATCATCGGCTCAGTCCTCAATATATTGTTCATCTCCTTTCTCAAAATTAAAGGACCGACAACAAAGATGGTTATTTGGATAAGCGCAATGTCCATTGCAGTGAGTTTCCCTTCAGCGCTTCAGCTTCTCGCTGTTACTGAAAATATCATCTGCCAATCAGAATCGTTCATCAAATTCTTCGGTCTTGGAGCTTGTTTTGCCTGGTCGTGCTGCTTTGCTCATGCGTTATATACAGCAGCTCGAAAAGGTGGTGATGTTGATATTCTGGAACTTTTTTTAAAAAACTATATGATAATAACTACGACTTGTGGATTCGTATATGGCGCGCTGGGAGTTGCATCGGTTGGAAAAAAAGTTGATACTACCAGGAAGGTTTGCCTTTTCATGATTCTCAAGCAGAGCTGCATCCAGGAATTTGCAGTAAACACAGTCCCTTCTATGCTCGGTGTGGTAATTTGCTGGATGTTCTTTAGAAAAAGCAAAGAGAATTTGAAGCTTATACCTCGCAGGGTATATCCTGAACTGTTCCTATTTCCGATCATATTCTCTATTTGCGTCCTACCGAGGGCCTTTAGAGAAATGGGACTGTTTATTAATATTGATGTTCCATACATCTTCTATCTTCTTTCAGAAATATTTTATGAATGTCAAGGGTTACTAAACTCAGTAGCATTTTTAATGTCGCAAAGAGTTTTCGATGCGTTTCGAAAATCAAAGGAAGGGCTAGCGGGACAAGATGCAGCATTTTCCTCAGTGAATTATTCGTTAGCGAACTCGTATTAAAACTTTGAGATGGCAACGAATCGATAAGGATTGAAGAATTATTTCTCAGTCTAGTTCACTCGGATTATCCATATTTTTAATGGGTTTTGCATATTATCGTTTGTTATAAATGAATACCTCTTGAGAAAATACCCTTTGCTCTGTAATCATCTCGCTTCTCATTTCCTTGCAAAAAATAAGTCTCTTCAACAAAAAAAAAGAAAGCAGAAAATAAATTTGGAGATTATTAGAATACCAACTAGCTTTCTTATCAACGAGTATTTACTTAGATTCTGTAAATCACATGTACCATTGTTCAGGGATAACTTCAAAGAAACGCAAAAATTACTGTTGAAAGTATTTGAGGAATAAATAAACATTAATATCATCAACACAACAAAGCCAACGTTAAGATTAATAAACTGATAATTAATTAGGAATAATACGATGGGTGGACTCTGTAATATTCTGCTTTTGAAGGCTAGGACCGCTGTTGACTTCTACATTCTCGAAAATTAGACCAAAATCTTCTAGGTTCGTTGATTCATTATTTTGCAAAGTTTCTTGAGCAGTCTCTGCATCAAATCCCTGTGGATTCAAGTTGGTGAATTTTGCACTGCACATGAGGTTCTGATCAGCCTCAACATTCACACTTTCGGTAACAGCTTCTTGAGCAGAAGATCTATTTATTGGAGAGAATTGATTTGCTGCTTGGTGAAAAGTATTTGAAAAATCTTCTATCTTCTTCAATGATGTATTTTCAAAGCTGTTAGTCGCTTCGGTTCCCTCCTCCTTTCGGCTTAGACTCACAATTTGATTATGAGCTTCTTTCAGTTGTGACATTAAACTTTGGAATTTGGAATCAGGATTTTTATTCTTATCCGCGACGTTAGGTGTCATATGTCCAGCTTTGGGCTCTTGAATGTTTTCTTTATTCTCGCTGATTCGACGCATTTTCGGATCCCTAATGCCTTGAGCCGATGCATATGGTGATTGGTGACTGATCGGATTTGAGACGATTCGACCTTTGGTAGACCGCCTTGTGTTAGATGAATCGTACTCATCTTCGAGCTTCCGTTTGAAAAACTCGGTATTAATATTCAAAGGACCAAGCACATTATTTGAGATGGGACCTTCAAGGGCATCTGAGCCGTTAACTTGAGAATAATCAAATAACTCAGAATATGAAGCTCTTCGGTTATGCTTTATACTCGCCTGAAGACTGTGGTCCGTCTGAGGGAGTCTTATTTCATGGGCTGTATTAAAGAAAACAACTGGGTCTCCCTGCAACTGTTTTCCTTGTATTAGTGCGTTTTCGTAGGGAAGGGGGTTGGATTGAGGTAAATCTTGCCCTGTTTTTATGAAAGAATTCAGGCGACGTCGAAGATGATTTATCTTTGAATTGAGGTACGGATATAAAATTTAATTGTTGAGAGAATATTACCTCATCCTTGAGAATTTTGTTTTCACCCTCAATCATCCCATTAGTCTTCTCAAGCTCGAGAACTTGAGAATGGCTCTCAACCATTTTCTTAATCTTCTTCTCCATTTCGTGAGTGACCTGCTCGCCATTAAGAGCCATCAGTACATAAACAGAGTCTTCCTGTACGTATAAAAAGAGAGAAAGTTAGAGCCTTTGTATAGAAATGTTGAAGAGGATTTACCTTCGCTTGGAGTTCTTGAATCTTAAGCCTGAGCTCCTCTGCTTGCTCTCGATAATCCAGGATTTTTTGGCTCAATTCATTAGAAGCATCTACAAGCTTCTTTTCTTGTGTTTTCATTACCTCTAATTTAGTTTCCTACGAATTTCAAATTAGAACAAGGATTGCGCTTATCTTACCAGCTGGGTCTCCTGATCAGTGAGTATAAGAATACTTTGATGAATACGGCTCAACTCCGCCTCAGCAATTGCAAAGTTTTCTGCAATTCGTTTCAGCTGATCCTCCTTCAGGATAGTCTCCTGTTCAATATTTTCATAGTTCACTGACATCTCGCTGCGTTGTTGAGCCAATTTATCGATATCTACAAGCAAATTGTGATATTCATCTTCTTTCTGCTTTAGGTCTTTCAATATCTGTTCCAGAGTTTCTCGATTTTCTTTGATAACCTTCTTGTATTTCTCGTCATTCTCCTCGATTATTTCATCAAATTCCTGCACATCAGCAGCCTTGTTCGCAATTTCTCGGTCCAATTCCTCCAATATTTGTTCTTTAGAGCGACCCAGTTCATTCAATTCAGATAATTTTAAATTAAGTCTTTCTATTTCCTTCATTTTTTCATTTATCTCTGTCTCGGTTTGAACAACCTCTTCCCTATTTACATCGTAATAATATTTGTCATTAGTTTAGTTCACAATTGCTAAAAATACTGTTTGACATTGAGTGTCTGCTCGATTCTGTCAAGCTTAAATTGAGCATCTTGACCCTTTTCAATAGTTTGATGAATCTTCTTGTCTAATTGCTGAAGCTCTAGTTGCTTTTCTTTGAGATGACTCATTAAGCCTTCGCTCTGTTTTTTCAAAGACTGGAGTTGGCCTTCTTTCATTTCTATTTTCATCTTATTTTCTTCTAATGTTAGATTCTGTTCTTCAAGCTGCAAGTAGGCGTGAGACAGAACTTAAATAATGATTATTCACCTCTTTGCTCAAGCGAAGTGCATCTTGCTTTTGCTTCCAGTGGAGTTCTCTTTCTTTTTGGATTTCTTGGAGATGGAATTCGAGTTCAGTGATTGACTGTTCTTTTAAAGTGAGCTTATCGTTTATTTCTTGAGCTCTAATCTCTATTTCATTGCAGTTTTTCCTTTTAAAATCAATTTCTGAATCTAGTGCCTCGAGAGTTTTCTTTAGACTTTTTTCTTGGGTTTTTAGTTGCTGAAGTATCCTATATATATATTCATCATAAGCAGAGTTTCTTTAAATTTCTTACTCCTTATATTCATCTCCAGCTTCATCCATGCGCTTTTTGAGACCAGTAATCTCTTCTTGCAGTACCTGTCGGTCCCTTCTTGTTCTTTCCAGTTTTTTTGTCTGTTCTTCAACCTCCGTCTCAACCTCCTGCTTTGTGTGGAGCAATTTTGCTAAATCTTCTTTTATGTCCTAAAATAATACATCATTCTCTTCTGATATCAAATTAAAATTCATACCGCATGTCTTCTGAATTCAAGCTCGCTTAATCTTTGTATTTCAGTATGTTCAGCTTTCAGTTTCTGTCTCAAACTCTCTTCTTTTTCGATTTCTGCTCTGAGGCTTTTTAACTATTCCCAAATAGCTCCTTTATGCAAGGGGTTTGCAGTGTGGTTTACCTCTTTCTCGAAACTTTGGACTTGAGTCTCAAAATTTTTTCGAATTACATCCTTCTTTTCTTGGTCTCTTTTGAGACTATCGCCAATAACCTCGCGATCTTCAATCAAACGATGAATTTCTTCTTCCAATCCTCGTTTGTATTGGCTGATCTTCTCCTTTTCGGTTCTCCAGACTGACCTTTCTTCTTCAAATTTGTTGTACTCAGCTTCCATCTGGCGTTTAAAATCTTCTTTTTCTTCTTGAATTTTATTTCTGAACTCGCTTTTGCGTTGTTCCAGCTCCTTCCATTTGACGGCGAGCTCTTTGGTTTCTTTCTCAAACTCCTGATTTTTCAATGTTAAAACTATAGCTCGCCAGTTATTACTTCTAAAAAGTTTCTTTTAGCTACGTCAAACGATTGAACTCGCTCGAAAGTATTATCCAAGTATTTTAACACTTTGTGAATCCAGAAAGCCATTTCCCTGGTTTTTTCTTCAGTTTGGGAAGCCTTTTCGATTTCGTTAGAAGCTTCGAAGGCTTTTTCAAAATCGTCAGTTTGAGTGAGCGTTTTCATCTGATTTCTGTAAGCAAGAATTTTCTGGTATAAGGTCTTTGTGGTTTCGTAGAGATTCGTATGGATGTTGGTTTCGTTGGTAACGGTGGCATTCATTTGTTCGAATTCATTACGTCTTTGCTCTATTCTGCTTCTAATTTCCTTTTCCTGTCTCTAGAAATTTGAAATACTATGAAACTGGAGAGCTTTAGTTCAGCAAATTACGATTATTTCTTGAAGTCGCTCTTCTTGTTCTGATAGTTTTTTCTCATGAAGTTCCTGGTCCATGATGCGCTTTTGAAGGAGCTGACGATTTATCTCTTCATTTTTTTCAAAATAGTGTATCATCTCCACAAAGACCCTTTCAAACTGATTAATATCACTTGATTTCAGAGCAGCATCCATTTGTGGGATTATTTTTTCAGTAGAGCAAAGCTTGGTTTCATGGGCTTGGAAAGCAAGGATCTCAGATTTTTTCAACGTCAGTAAGAGTTTCTTTAGGACAGTTAGTATTGGTGATAATTTTTCTGCAATGTTATCTGATTCCTTTTGAGTCATCTGGTTGGTGTCCTGAGGGGTTTCTTCACGCTATATTATCATAATTTCAAGTCATAATGTTAGAACTTCTCATTTTCAAATATTATTACCTGGGTTGATTTCGAATAATATCTTTTTGGAACATCTAGCTTCGAATCTCTCTGTGGCTCGCTGTCGCTGTTTTTGATTTCCTGGAATTTGAGAGCTGCCTCTGCTAATTCATTGTCCACTTGGCTATATCGACTATTCAGCTCACTTGTTGGAAGTATTATGAGGGGGTCTATATTCATATATGTACTCGAGAGTGGATTTAGCCTCTTGAATCAGGTTTGAAAGTTCTTGTTCTTCCTGACTTTGAAGCCGATGAGCTGGAACGACAGAAGTTTTTGTGTTTAACATTAAGAGGTCCTCGTACTCCTTTTCTTCAAAGTTGCTGTTTTCATCGTTCAAAACTTCAATCTAGAAAGGAGGCAATGCATATTAGTCAGAAACTGTCTACTCTTTCTTGTAATTACTTCTCTATTGCATTTGCGAAGCTGTTCAATCACTTCACTATATTCGCTTTCAAAGTCCTTTTGTCTTTGGTGGAGTCTTTTGAGATTATTTTCCAAAAGCAAGCGATCGTCCTTCGCATTACTAAGGATCGGTAAATTCTGCGCATAGAGAGAAAAAGGGTACCCGTATTCATTCGAGTTTAGTTGTTGTATCATCTGAGTTGATTTCGCGATCTTATCCCTGATATCTTCGATTCTTTTATGCAACTCCAAAGATTCTTCTCGATATCTTACAGACTGTTGTTTTGTTGCAATCAATAGATTTATTAACTGCTTCATTGAAATGTAAATTACCTTAGCTTGTAGAGCTGCCAGTCTTTCACCTTGTTGGAAGGAATTATTATAGCTGGTAACTTTTTCAGTATCACAGTCAAGTTGGTTCTTTTGAGGGAAATTTTGATATTCTTTCTCAAAATTTTGTAGTAGTTCGCGGGTTTCTTGGATCCTTTTGTCAAGCTCATCTTTTTCAACTTGGAGCTCACTTTTTTTTTGCAGGTTAGAAATTGCACCGCTTACAAAATAAAAAAGTTACCTCATCTTTTTAACTAAGCTTGAGTCATTTCCAGACATTTTGTTTAAAGCAGGCTCATGATCATCTGGCTGGGTACTTTGTCCTGACACCCAATTATTTGAAGCGAATTTTCGAGATAGGTGTTCAATCCTTGAGTGAGATAACTCTTGCTCCAGTTCACTGATTCTACATAGATACCAATAATAATAAATTGTTACATATCATATATATAATTTCAAATGCTACCTTTTGATTTTCTCCTGGACTTCTTGTGTTTTTCTTTGAAGTTGCTCTTCATTTTGAACCTTGTCTTGTTCCAGCTTCTCGATCTTATTTTTCAGTTGACGATTCTCTTCTATCAGTTCACTTTTAGAGATTTGTAACATCCGATTTTGCTCCTTTAATGATTTCAGTTCTGAGTCCTACAGAGTAATTATTCCTCTTGCTTCGAACACACGATCCTTACTTTAGTGTCGAGATCCTGAGCTATGAGGTCTAATTTTTCAAAGTTAAATAATTTTCCTGAAGTTCCTTTTTGTTCATGTGTGATTTTCTTGGAGTCCAAATACTAGAAAGCGTTGAGCAGGTAAACAACTCACAGTGGTAGATTTTTTTACTTCTAAAGCAGGACAAACATAGGCGCAGAGGTCGACATGCCCAGGAAGTTTGCAGATAGGGTTCTCACTAATGTTCAATATTCGCAATGAAGCAAGTGCCCTCAAATTAACTAGTCCAGAAGGATCTTCAATTCGATTTCTTGATAGTTTGAGAGTGTTGAGCTGGGTTAAGCTCCTAATTGACTGCACGAAAATTATAGTAAGATATGTGTGTGACGTTCATCCAAGATGTACTTCTGGAATAGACTCGATGAGATTGCCATTCAGATTCAATTTCTCAAGATTTCCAAACCCTTCCTATTCATGATGTCAATGAAATCAGCGATAAATAAACATGTCTACAAGATTTTCAATTCGCTTGATGTTATTCTCGGCCAGATTTAGATCCCTTAGTTTAGTTAACCGCTCCAGATTCTCCATTCTGCTTATGAGATTGTAGCTTAAATTGAGCTCTTCCAGATTCACCAGTTGATCTAACCCTTCGATTTTCTAATTTACATTGTAGTTTAGTCTCCAACGAAATTGAAACGGAAAAATGATACTCGAATTTTGGAATCTCCTTTCGTTTTTGTATGGAAATTGATCACTTTTATGCCCTCGAAGTAGGTTGTCTGAGTTATCTCACGAATTAGTGCTGCATTAATCTGAACGAATCCTCCATTAGACATCTCTTGTTTAGAAAGTTTGGCGTTCTGCAAATATTTATTGCGCTCAATTTTCTATTTGGAAAGCTTAATCTTGTTTGGACATACTTCTGATTACCTTGGTTGCTATATCACTCTGTAGCATCTTTTTCAAATTTAAAATGAATAAATCTTTAAATTCAAACTTTTTAATTGTTGATCGAATACCAAGTCACACCTTCAATAGCATTTTTTATTTGTTTCTCTCGTGAATAGATATGAAAATCACATTTAATAGACTTAATGACGTTTCCAAAAGTATTTCAATATACTTTCAAGAAGTGACCTTTTTTCTCAGGGTTCTTCTCAATACAAATAAAATGAAGGAAGCTCTTACTGTCTAAATAATTAAAGGTGAATTAAATTCTTTAACAATCACTGGAATTCATTTCTCCTGCGTCGTTTTTGTGAAGATCGATAGTGCATCTCAATGAGAATATCTTTCTGAATACTGCATTGTAATTTTAATTTGAGGTGTTTTTTTAATAGTGAAATTATCTAATAAGGCAAGCAATGTACCAAAAAGTGACTTCTGCAGGAGTGGTTGCCAAAGGTCTTTTGGAATATGTCCACCCAAGTAAACAAGAGCTGGTGATGCAAGGGAAACAAATTAACAATAACTTGATTAGATATTGCGCACCGAGTTATCTCAAAGCCCGTTCGACAGCAAATGAAGGAAATCAATGGTCTTGTCGAGTTCGACAAAGGGCTCTACCACAACCAAAACTATGAAGAGCTCATCAAAAAAATCTCACAGACAAGAGGCACTTTCAGGTGACCCTAACTTATAGCAGATTGTACTTAAAGCCAAATACCAATTTAGAAAGGAGAAAGCTGCGAATGCTCGCAAGCAAATCGCTGGCGAAGAAATTCAGGCTTGGAAAAAATACGTCGATGAAAGAAAGCAGCAGCTCACTGAGGTTTTCTTATAGAATGGTCTCGAACTGACACAAATTTTGATAGGAATTCAAGATAACAGAGGAGATGAAACTCGCATTCAAAGATTCATGGGATAGATCCAAAGTAACAAGGTTATTATAGTTGAATATCTGAATTTGTGGGATTAGGAAAGAAATACGGATTTCGTCAAACCAGCCAAAGTCCTTGATGCCTATTCAGTAACCACCAACAAGTTCTTCGCTAACTGATTAGAATTTTGCTAAAGCCCGAAAATTCTTGATTCCTGTTGACCCTAAGAACCTAATGAGAATGGTTCACCCTTATTTTGGATATTTATCATATTTTCCAGTATAGAGAAGCCATTGAGGTGCTGATATTCTGACTAAATGATTTTTCCCTAGGCTCCATTCACTTTCGACGGAATCATGGACCTCTTCGAGCATAAAGTCGTTTCAGGCTTCGAGAACCATCTAGGACAAGTCAGCCTCTACCGTTAAAATCTATCGACTAAATCATATTGGCTAGGACTTGCTTGCCTCTGAAATCGCGGCTTATACGTATTGGCAATACTTTGATAAGAACCTTAAAGGTTATATGACAGTTGAGGACTTTGCAGAATTCCTTCAGGCAACAAAGCGCATTTCGTGTCTGAATTTACTCATTTTTTTTTTTGGTATAGATTTTTAGAATCAGTTTGGATCCAAAGCTCGAAGTCTTAAAGAAAGAATTTTCTTTTGCCTTGTCTAATATGCACGGCGAGTTCTCCAGAGACGTTCCAACGAATGAAGAAATTGTGAGATTCGATCTCTGGCGTTACATTTTCTTGGAAAGAAACCTCTAGTGTAGAATTTCCATGGCATTGTTTTATTCACTCTGATTGTTCGCTGTATTAACTGTCCTTCGAATTTAGAAATCAACAGGCCAATAAAACGATAAACCAAAAAGATTTGAGTATTATTTAAAAAATGACTTTGTGATTTGACCTTGCAGGTATTGAGATCAGCGCTAGCAGAAAATCTTCAAAATAGGAATAGCATGCAATGGGGTTACTTCTCTTTGATCTATGGAAAGCAAACTTCTTCAGGATATTCTTGGTATGCTATGTACTTTTTCAAAGTCCACAAAACGGATGTTGTTTCAAAGTATGAAGTTTAGATAATGCATTTTTGAGACTAGGATTTCACAAAAAAATAATAAAAAAACTGATAATAAATGTCATGTTGCTTCTGTTATAAAGCAATTGACAGCACCAGTTGATAAGTAAAGTCAAATTAATGACAAACTAGAGTTGCAGCTCTTCGAAGAGCTCCGCATTGTTTTTTCTCAAATATCTAATCACATTTTGGATAGTAATAGCGTTTTCTAATCGATCCACGTTCGAAAATCCTCTCATCGAACGCACGCCAACCACACTGACTCTTTTCATATTATCAAAGGTCACGTAGTCATCAAGAATTCTGAATCCATAGCCCTTTAAGATCTGAGCTAAGTTATATTCTTCAATCATTGGCAGACCAACGAACTTTCTTGTTCGCTTTTTCTTTTCTCCAGGTTTCAGCTGCTTAGGCACTTTCTTCCAAGAGATAGGCTCCAAAAACATGAAAACACCGCTTTCAATACACTCTTCAGGGCTGAAAACTGTCACTTTCACTCCGACAGGATAGCCTCTGACACCAATTAATGTGAAAGTCGTTGGGTATCTAAAATCGTTGCCTTTGAGAAAGTTAGATGCATTGTCTCAAGTAATTTTGAAAAATATATACCTTTGAAAATTCGAAGGAAGCAACCCTGGTCAACAGGCATGTGCACGATGGGGTTAGGCTCATAAGAGTCTTTATCCTCATCATCAATAGCTGTAGTAAATTTGGAAATCAAGTCTTGAGAAATTAATGGAATTTATTTACGTTTATCGTGAGTTTCGAGTTTGAAGCAGTCCGTGACCAACGAACAGAAAGCAATGCGGTCTTCGAGATCAAGTCTGCGATAATGCACACCAAAATCATGGCAGAAACTGTCAAATTTATATTCGCAATTCCCTTCTGCTTGGATCTTTGCACCATCGGGAGCTTTAGAACAAAGTTCGATTATTGTCTCACAAAAAGCAAGCGTTAAAATTTTACCATATGTTTCGAACAAATTTTTCATGTAAACTTTGTATCTCTCTGTTTCAGGAGATTCAACCATGAAAGATAAATTTCGTCGTTTTCCGTCTTGGAAATATCGAAGCTTTGTGAACTTTGTTGTTGGTGACAGTGCGATCTTCGCAAACGAATCGCACCCAAGCGACTCAGAATAAAAAGCTTCTATTTCTCTGATTGAACTTAGCAACGTCTCAGTAAAAGTTTTTTCTTCATTAGGCCCTTTAAACTTGCAGCTTTGTATCTCTGCATCAATCCTATCATTGCTTTCTGCTTTTTTAACAAGAGCTGTTAGCTCCTGGAGCTGTTCTGCGTCAGCTTCATCGTCTTCGAGAATATCTAACGCATCGAGGATTTCTTCGCTCTGATTTTCAACAGGTTTCTCAGAAAAACGCTCAAAGAATTTATCGAACGAAGAATCCTCGAGGTTCACTTCTATTCTAAAACTTGCTCCACTATCAGCATATCATGAGTCAACCTTCAATTCATTCAAAATCTTACGTAATCAGATGCGTTAGCACAACACGGAAATTCGTATGAGACAGGTAATGTAATCCCACCACACAACTCTCTCCAAAGAAAAGTTGTGTGAAATCTTCGTTTAAGAGCCCTTTTGCTTTCGCTCTTAACTGGATGAGTTTTTGATCGGAACCAGGACAAATCTATTGAATTTATTACGAGAGGTCAAAGCATTGTTATTTTACCCATACAAAAGGCACGAAGCAGTATTTCATAAAACTTGTAAAAGTCTTTATCGTTTTAAGACTTGCGGTCAAAGGCAAAACGTCTTGGTACTCGACGTGCTTAAGCACTTTTCGTAGGTCCTTCATTTTCACGATCTCTATGGCGAGAGGAGAACTAGACTCTCCTGCCGTTGAATCAGCTGCGGTTAGGATGATTTTTATCCACATCTCCGTGTCTAACTTCTCAAGGATACACTCAATCTTGTATTTTTGGGTCTCTGAAAATTCAAAGCAGGTTTTCGTAATCTTCGAGTTGTCAGGGAATTGCAGCAAATCTGGGTAGTCAAGCAAGTCGCAGGGTTTAGGAGATTCAAAATCATCATTCGGGTTCAGGATAGAGAAACTGCTGTCCTTCTTCATAAAAAACTTTTCATCTCCGCTATCTTCGTCTACGTCTAACTCTCGAACAAGCTTTGATAAGCTTGTATTGTGTTTGTCTTGATTCGACTGCTTTTGGTCTGTGAGGTTTGAGATCATTGACTTCATGCTTTCCTTCTTATCTGAATCGCTAAATCGTTTTCGTCCAACGATAGGGACATCTTCGATAATACTATCTTTGCCTGCTCCATAATTTCGACCTGAGTGCGACACTTCGTTAGATTCTGTTTCTTCTCCGGTCGGAGAAAGATGCCCTTTGCCTATCATTCTGGAATAGACTTCATCAATTTGCGGTAGTTGTGTAGTAAAAGTCTTAGTTGTGACCTTGGAGTCTGCTAGGAGAAGATGTTCGGCTTTACTAGGTGTAGAAGGCTCATTAGCCAAAGCGCTTTTGGCATTTCCTATGGAAGTCTCGTGATTATTTGAGAGACCTCCATAGATTGTCGTCATTCCGGAGTGCGCTTGTGAATCTGCGTTATTTGTTGATTTTCTGAGCTCATTGACAAGCGCGCCAAGCATGTTAGAACCGAAGGTTTCAAGTTTGTAAATAGGTTTTGCATCCTCGTCCTCTAAATGCAGCGAAGGAACGTTTTTGCCTTGGGAAGATCGACCAGGGAACTGAATCGGACTTGTAACGCATGAAAGTTTTGGAGTTGGCATGCTTGTTAGGCTACCACCCTCAGTTTCTTTTAGACTTTTAATGGCATTCTCAGTGTTGGTATTTGAAACTGACTCACTTTTAAATGCGTTTTCAGTAAATGCTGCTGTTGCGTCGTGCCTCGAAGTTTTAGTTTTCGATAAGTTGTTTGAAGTTATGCTTGCACTATGTTCCTTTGTTGTAGTGCTAATGTTATGATGGGTATTTTTATCTTCAAAGTCTGTTGTTTCGAATTGAGAAACACTTGCGCCATGACTTATACTTCTTGGTCTCTGAAAGTAATGGGACAAACCCCCTTGAAAGGGGGAGCCAATGACGGGATTTGAAAGAGATAGAGGATTTGTGATCGAACCCGAATTCGTCTGTATACCACCTAGATGAGCTTCATCAGTCGGCTGTGACAGCATAAAGGGATAGCTTGAGTAGTGTGGGAGGTAAGCGGGGTGCATTGGAGTCGGTAGCCCTGGGAAAGAAGAACCATGGAGCATCCCCGGAAAAGCCAATTCTGACGTCTTTCTTAGTCGGAGCCTCTCGAGTTCGATTTCCCTTTCAAACTTTATTTTTTGATGCAGCTCATTTTGAGTTCTCAGCTGCTGTATTTGTTCTTCAAGTTCTCTATATTTTTTCGTTTGAGCATCTTCTTCAACCCTTTGCGACATTTTCAGGTTTTGTTGTAGCCGCTTCGTGATTCTGTCTTCCAGTTCACGCTGCGCATGTAGGAAAAATTCGACAGCGTCCTCGAATTTCATACTTTTGCTTCTTCTTCTTCGATTCGTACTTGAACCAGACTTTCTGTAAGCTACCACCTGGTGACGAGGTGCGTTTTTCCTGGAGATGGAAGAAGCCATCGCGTTTCCCATCTCAGAATTATCTGTATCGATTGAGTCAAAATCTTTCGCTCCAGCTTTTTTATGCTAAATTAATGTTCTGTGAGCGCGAGTTGGATGAAAACTATTTACCTCTTTCATCACAGTGTTAGATTGGGATCTTTTTCTGATAATGAATTCTTTCGATTGGTCTCTTTTTGATTGAGTGAGGCTCATGTCGTTTAACACTTTTCCAAAATCCAATTTAGCAGGCTTGCTGCTGGAAGTTTTCGGGGGAGTTTTTGGTTCAGGAATATCAATTTCCAGTCTCTGCAGACATTTTTTGAATTTTTGAGTCAGTTGATGATGTGGACCATTGAAAATATTAGAAATTTTCTCGCCGTTGATGTAGAGAGTTTTTTCATCTGCTACATCGTGCAGGATATTGCTTTGATGATTGGATTGCTTTAACGCTTCAATACTTATCCCACTTAATAGATAGCCCACTAGCAACACCTGGAGCTCCTTCATAAATTTTGTATTCTCTTTCAGGCTAGCACTATTAGATCCTGCCTCTTTGATTGTTGAATAAACCTATGATAGCTATTACGCATTGGTACAGATAGCAACTTTACATATTCTTCAACCAAGGCGACTGCTGCTCTGCAATATTTAAGAGCCTTATCGAAATTTGCATTCTTGAAATAGAGCGAGGCAAGATTGTTATAGCATATCGCACGACCAAGATCAGGCACTTGATTCTCATGTTGCATCGCATTTTTCAGAAATTTTACTGCTAACTCTCTATTATCGAGCCTGCAGGAAGTAATAAGAACGCCAAACCGAGCAAATAGCTTACTGATGGCTGTAAATTGAAAGATTGTAGTAAATCGAAGCTTTTAAATAACTTATATCCGCCTCGGCCTGCAGAAGAGGAGAACCTACAGTCTTTTTTGCACATTCAAGGAGATCAAGAGCTTTATCATTCCTTCCTATATTCATACTTTGGATAGAGAGATAGTTTTGACAACTATTTACCTTGCTTAAGCAAATTGCAAGCATATTTGTTACACATTCTGATAAGCGTCCTGACTGTCTGAGGTTTGCTAAGATTTGAGATGCCCGTGCTTTTTACTGTCCGCACTATTTCCAAGAGGGAATGAAGAGTTTGGTTTTGCCGTCCCTAAAAATCGGTCACCACATTCTTTCGAGAGAGAGGGTTCTTACATTGCGGTCATGAGTCTCCATGGTCTCGATGGACTCTTCTAGTGAAGAATGCGCTTTAGAAGACGTAGATTCTCCGTGATTTTGATAACTCCTATGCATCCAGTAAAAAGACAGTATTTATATAAAAGGTATCTATTCACAAAAAATAAGTGTTTATTCTTAAAAAAATTAAAAATTTTCGAAAGCTTTTCGGTTTCATTGAAAAAAAAGAAAGATTCGAGTGCTTATCTCGGCTTTTTTTTTTTTGGTTCAGTTGCAAAAATCATGAGCTGTCTCTTTCAATTCCAGCATCTTAGCAGTGTAGCAGAAAGATGATTCGTTAACCAGAGTTGCTCGTCTTAGCTTTGCGTATGAGAAGAACAAAAACAATTTCATCTGATGAAAATAATCAATACTCCTTGAAGCCAGTCCAAGTGGAGGAGAAAAGGATTATTGATTAATGGCATTAACCATTTAATTTTGTTGTCAAATACAAAATTTTGTTATTATTCAAGGCGAATGGAGTTCTAGATAAATCTCTTTCTAAAACTTTTAAAGATCTCCTGGAAGATACATGAATCAACAACAAACGAATCATCTATTGATAGTAAACGATTAAGGACGGAGTCTTTAGTAGCCGAACTCCAAAAGTTTGTGGTATTAATGGCGTCATTTCAAGAGGATCGAAACTTGAAAAAAATTCAAACCAAATTGTCCTATTAGTCTTGAGTCATAGGCATAAAAACTTACTTACAGATCCGAAGGAGTTCGAATGAACCGAAAACAGAATAATTGATAATATATCAATATTATTAAAAAGGAGGCTCCGGAATCATGTCTCTTAATAGCAACTTCATTTTGGTTACCGCTTCATTATGCTTGATCAGCTTGAGCCTAGCTGAGAGCAACTTCTTCATCCCGAAGAGATGCCCACAAGTTGGAGGCATCATCCCTCAAAGATTCGGACCTACAATCTCTGGATGCGTATGCTACCGTGACGGAAGATGCGAGTATAGCACTGACAAATCAAGATCAGAACTCTGCTTCTACTCAGGAGCCATCTCTGTTAACGAGAATGAGCAATGTCCAACTCTCAACGGAGGAAAACTATTCGTATGTCGCCCACGTAAACCTATATGGCCTCCTCCACCAGCCACTGCTACTATGGAGATCGCCGACTTTATTTACATAAATCCCGATATAGTTCTTTGTCCAAGCTACGTGAAGAAAGGATGTATTTGCTATAACAATGGAACATGCACCAATAGTTCCAATGTTAACCGATGCGAGAACTGCCAAGATGAGAGCATTCTCTCGGTAGTTGAGGACGGAGATTGTCCAGTTGTCGGCTCCTGCAAATTGAAAAATGCTCCTGGAGCATACATCTGCACAGAAAAAGATCGAAATTCAAACAAATTCTGTCCAATGTACAATGCCTTAACTGGATGTATCTGCTATCAAGATGGAACTTGCAAAAATTCTTCAACGAATCGATGCAAAGAGTGCAAAAATCCTAACGTACTATCTGTGTTAGAGGGTATGCCTTGCATATGCGAATAATCTTTAATATATTAAAATATTTCGATATATTTGATAGATAGGAAGAAAATGTTTAAGAGTGAAATTATATTTACTATCAAATTCAACTGAGCATTATATCTTAAAGTATTGATAGCATTTAACGTAACACCAATTAATTTTCTCGCATAATGCATAGAAATCAGTCCACTCAGAACCACCTTCTCAAAATTTTTCTGCAGATTGCTTTCAGAAAAGTTCTCAGGGTCACTTTGCTTTATGCCCTTTTCAGCAAGAAATTTGTGAGATTTTTTCTGTTCTGTTGCAAACGAGGTGATGGCGCGAGATATCTCTTTTGAATATGTTTGCCCCCCCCCCCAAAAAAAAACGATTTGAACGGAGCCAATTCAGGGGTTGTCATGTTTATTTTTGCCAAGTCAAAACTTTGTGATGTTATTCGCAAAGCGCCTTGAAATAATCCAAACAAAATTCTCCTCCATTATTCCTAGGTCATAGGCATAAAAACTTGCTTACAGATCTGACAAACCTTCAAATGTTCAAACAGAATAATTTACAAATTATCAATATTATTAAAAAAAGAGACTCCGGAGTCATGTCTCTTAATAGCAACTTCATTTTGGTTACCGCTTCATTATGCTTGATCAGCTTGAGCCTAGCTGAGAGCAACTTCTTCATCCCGAAGAGATGCCCACAAGTTGGAGGCATCATCCCTCAAAGATTCGGACCTACAATCTCTGGATGCGTATGCTACCGTGACGGAAGATGCGAGTATAGCACTGACAAATCAAGATCAGAACTCTGCTTCTACTCAGGAGCCATCTCTGTTAACGAGAATGAGCAATGTCCAACTCTCAACGGAGGAAAACTATTCGTTTGTCCACATAAACCTATCTGGCCTCCTCCACCAGTAACTGACGAAGACGCTGCTACGGAGATCGTCGACTTTAATTTCAAGAGACCTGATTTCAAAGTCAATTGTCCAAGCTACGTGAAGAAAGGATGCATTTGCTATCATAATGGAACATGCATCAAAAGTTCCAATGTCAATCAATGCGTCAACTGCCAAGATGAGAGCATTCTCTCGGTAATTGAGGACGGAGATTGCCCAGTGAAAACGTCCACTACTAAAGTTGGCCCTTGCAAATTGAAAACTGCTCCTGGAGCCTACATCTGCACCCCAGACGATCGAAGTCTTGCCAAAATGTGTCCAATGTATATGGCTATGAATGGCTGCATCTGCTATAAAGATGGTACCTGCAAGAGTTCTTCAACGAATAGATGCACAGAGTGCGTAAATTCTAACGTAGTTTCTGTGTTGGAGGGCAAAGATTGTATTTGCGAATAATCTTTAAGATATTTGATTAATTTGATAAGAAGAAAATTGTTTAAGAATGAAAATCCTTGCTATCAAATCCAGCTAAGCATTATATCTACAGTATTAGCTACATTTAACGAAATATTTATCGAACCTCTAACATATCTCGTATCTATAGAAATCGTGCTAACAATACAGAATTGTATGGATTTCAATGTAAAGTATTTTTCAGACGATGCTTCAACTTCTTTGTTGTGAAAAATATCAACTAGTCACGATGGCTTCATACAAAGAAACCATAAATATATATCGTGAATGATTCTTGCTGAAGTAATTCAAAGCGATTTTATATTGTTGAGTGCATCTACCTGAGTTTATGAAAGACATTGCTGAGAGCGTGTTTTAAAAAAGTTATTTCCAGTTTGGAGTCGACTAGAAAGAATCATTTAAGTAATTGGAATTTCGTTGGGAAATCATTTGCATTGATATTTCTGGAATGCAATTGGAAATTATTCTACTTATGCAAACACATTCACGCTTGCGTTTTCTCTTTGGCTGAGCAATTTTGTGGGTAAACTCTCACAAGAGGCAAATCATTCGAGTCCAATAGATTTTCATTATTCCATTGATATATTTTTCTCTCAATTTTTCGCCTGTAGTTACTATTCTTCATTGAAGTTGAATAACATGTTTTGGACGTAGTTAAAGAGATGAATATGAGCTCATTTTGAGAACTGAGAAGATGATTCTCCAGTGACAGTTGTCATTTGAAATAAAATGACCGAAATCAATCGATTGATTTTATCATTGTTTGTTGCAATATGAGCAATAGAGTTCAGCCTTCTGATTGATCTGAATGCAGCATACAAGATTTCTTAAAGAAAATTTAAAGACTCATAATATCGATTTCTGCATGCGATTTCAGTTCTTTTGTTATCAATCTCATGCTCTGGCAGTTTTATTCCTCTTCTGACTCTTGAAACGCTTTCACAGGTACCTGCTATTCCCATCACCCTAACAACATTTATCTTCTGAAGCATTCAACAAGTCCACTATATTCTTTGAAAAAAAACTCTTATGAAGAAAATCAAGTGTCGAAACAAAGTAGACTGCCTGTGGGTTACAAGAAAGGAAACTAATTGAAGATGGCAGTATTAATTAACTGATCTGATTAAATTTCCATGCAGGTTTTGATGAATTCGTTTTCATCTCTCTCGCTTTAAATGATATGTATATTTCTTTCTCAGGTTTCTAGACATTGCGTTCAGATTCCTTAGAATCGGTGAGCTTCCTAAAGCCGCGAACCTTCACGGTTGATAATCAGTGCTATACAAACTCCTTCTTGGAAAGCCCATGGTAATGATAGTTTGAGAAGAAATCTCCACGTTACAACCTCTTTTCCGGCTCCATTATTTTGTTAGCTGGTGTTCGCAAACAAAACTTCTCTTATTGTATGCTAAGGAAGCTATTCTGCGCTAATAGTATTTAGTACGTATTCGAATTTAATTTGCAACAAAAGCCCTAATTAAAACGATTCAGAACATGGTGTTTCCGACATGAGGTTTCTCACAAAGTTCTCGCATCAAACCGGATTTGGCTAGGAAAGGTGGCTTAATCTCTTCTGCAGATCATGCAACTCTTGCCAAACTATGATTTCTCCCAACAAATTCACGAGATGAGTTGGAAGGTTTTTGTTTCAATTATCGTTTGTGTGTACACCTGAACTTCAAGGTGTAGTCGTCAGATGGTAGCTTACATGAACTGTTGTCACTTCTTATATCACTTACCCTGACTTTAGTTTCGGGAAGTATTGAAAAATTATCAATAAAAATATTAAAGTCGGCATTTTATCTGAACTTTTTGTTTAAAAAAACGTTTTAATTCCTCGAAAATTGCTGCTTCGACAACAGTGCGGCACATGAGATTGTTAATACAATGGTGGGAAGATTGAATACATATCAGCCTCCTTACTCAAAACATTAACTGGTAGTACCATTATTAATAACGGTAAACAACAAACTCAATTTTTAATCAACTAAATCTTGAAGTTGAACTGTACAAATAGCTCAGAGTAGCTCTCTAAGGGAGACAGCGATTTATCTACTTGTAGGTCAACAAAAAAGTAAAACATTCATTCAAATCTAAAAAAAAATAATTAGTTAATTATCTCACTGAAGTTACTGTCGAATTTTTTCCTGTTTCTATAAAAAAAGTTACGCTCTAAAACTAATTTCTCTAATTTTCTTGTTCGCTGAACTTCGATAATTTGAGGAGATAACAAACTTAAAGTTTTTAAACCTGGGTTTCTGATTACAACGATCGAAATTCTCGAGAGTTGCGTTTTTGTTCAAGCTAATTCGATTCTTAGTTCCATTTCGAGAAGAAAACCTTAGGAAATTATTTACAAGATAAAGATGCGAATGAAAAGGAGATCTTTTAACAATCTTTTGATGCCTGGTTCTTTTAATGAATGAACGCACAATGAAATATTTACATTAATGCAAATTTTATTTGAATATTTGGGTAAATGTAGAACCTCTGAGGATCATTCCTATTCATTACGTGCTGAACCATTATTAAAGATTTTATTATTTTGAGAAAAGTGGGAGTTATTTTAATTCGAAATTTTAAAAAAATCCCATTTAGGGAATGTGCCAGGAGGAGAGCGTATTTTTCTTTAGTTTAAGGTCTTGATTTTAAATACACTAATTAGATTCTATTGGCTTTCATTATAGCTAACTGACTTGTTTCATCTCTTCCTTTATATTTTCTATGCAACTCGATTCAATAGGGAATGTCGTGTTTGTTTAATATTTCTTTCAATACCTTAGTGAATCTATCCAAGAGACAATAACATTTGTAGCCATCTCGGCTTTTCTCAATCTAGCTCTGAACAACCATCTAAGCCTATCCTCTTAAGTTTGTTCATCATTTAGAGTCTAATTTGATCGCAAACTAAATTAAATGTATGATTTCAATGGTTTATTTTATTATAAGTTATTCTAGACCAATCTCGAAATACGATTTGCAGTCTTTCTGGAGCCGTAATCAATACACCAACGTATTTAATAGTCGATTAATTAACTTGCAGATTTAATGCAGAGTCCCGACATAAACGAGCTTGGAAATAGATCACCTGTTCCCCATAGTTTTGAGGGGTTTTATCAATACTCTAATGAAGCTTCTCGCGTTAATTTAGCGCCTCGAAATGAAGAAATTTTCGAATCTTTCTCAGAATCTAATATATTAACGGAGATCAACAGTGCTGAGGAGCAATCATTGAGTCCAAGTGATAAAACAAAAGATTTATTCCAGATCGAACGAGCCTTGATTTATAATTGTAATACTTTCTGCTTTTCAAGAGAAGAGACAAAGTTTTCGGAAGAGGCTCTGTCTGAAGAGAAAAGCTCGGTAGCTTCAGATTTTTCCGGCGATGTACCAACCTCGATAGAAGATTACCTCAGTTATTACTCATCTGTCAGAAAGATTACCTTGAGCAGAGCAGGCTGCTATCAAGTTCCTCTTATCCACAAGAAAGATAAGAGTTTGTATACTTCAGACCACTACAAAAATCTGCCGAAGAAACTCATCGATGTTTACTTGAGAAACTATCAGCTCACTCAGAAAAAGCGAGTCCACGAGCCTTACTATGAATGGATAATGAGCAAATCTCTCAAAGATCGTGCTTCTATCAAGAAAGTTAGCGATGCTTGGGCTGAGAGTCCGCAGTTTAGAGAAGAGCTAGCCAATTGCATCTTGGAGCTGCCGCTGGAGGAAATACTTCCGAAGCATCATAAGCGAAATTTCGATCCAAAACAGAATTTTTGCTATTCATCAATTCTTCTTGGGTTGAAAATGTTAATTCAGAACTTCAAGGACACTAAAGTGTCCTTGGGATCCGTGAGGTTGACAGGCTTGTGGCCGGAAGTCGAGTTCTGTGAAGTTCATGATTAGCTATGCTATTCATTATCTTATCTGATTCTTTTTTTTTTTGCATTTCTGCATTTGGCATGTTTGAGGGAGAACCAACAATTCATGGTTGTGGCTCGTTCTATATTCGTATCTTTCTTTGAAAATCGTTACAACGAGAAAGTACATTGCATCTCTGGCTCGGTTTCGATCGCTGTAACACAGTCTATTCTGTTTATTATAAATAGGTGAATTTCTCTAGTAGACTGAAAATTTGTTAACTTTTTTTGTTAGCTTGTGCTGAATTCGATGAATAATAGTCTAGGGAGAGAGAGAGCCTTGAAACATTTCCCAAAAAAAGTCAGGTAATGTGCTCTGATTCCTTTATTTTCCTCGATTCAAGTCGCTTTAGCCGGTTTTACACATAACGGACTTCAAAAAATCGAATAAACAATTAGACTACTACCAAAAAAATTCATACGCTGGTGCTTTGGTGCTTGAGAATCGCCAAACAGTTTAATTATTATAGTTATTTCTTTGAATGCTCCTCAACTGCACTTTTCTTACATCAAATATTTGAATTCTGCAATCTCAAATTTATCCAGACAATATTGGAACACTGGTGAATCGCTAAATCATAATTGTTTTTGCTTGTTTTCTTCATTACTTGTAGGTGGGTTGCTATTAATTCATTGCTCCAGAAATAATAAAAGAGGCATGCGAAATTAAGCGGATTAGAATTCAGCAAAAAAATATTTGGACCTTCGATTCGTAAACCAGGACACAATCGGTTAGCGTATAGTATGTAATAGCGAGAAGTCGAATCGAAGACTAATTATTAGAAAACTATGGAAAAAAAGGATTCTGTGCTTTTCAATTGTATCCTCAAAATTTTTGTACCAACCCTAACTATATTTCAAGAATTTCGATTAAGTCGTCAAAGCAAGTTTTCGAATGTCATTTGGAATTACCATATAGTTCGCATCACTCAAGACAATGAAATTTTGTTAAAATTGTTGTCTATGGTTTTCACCAGTTAAACACTGGTGGTTCCATGGTTTTCACTGTAGAAGATTCAATTTTTAAATGTTATAATAGAATATATGTTTTATTGTTTAACTCTCTAGTTCTTCCTTCATATCAGGAAAATTATTCTCAGCCTCATTTATTTCTTTATTAGAAGCCAATTTCGCATGTTCATCAGTAATCTGCCTATTCAGGCTCTTTTTCGGGCTTTCTATAACAAAAGTCAGTTCCTTTGGCAATTTGTTTGGCACGCCTCGGTAACTCGCACTCGGTTTATAGATCGCATGATATGGTTTCTCTTTTGCGACTGGAGTCATACTCTCGATTTTCTCAATTTGAAGATTCCCTCCGCTCTTTACTCTTTTGAGAAATTCAGAACGTCGAGGGGAACTCACTTCAGACCCTGCGACAGAGAAATCGAGAAAGCTCTTTACATTTACTCTTGGAGTAAATTCATATTTCTGAGAATAACTCTCTGCCGGTTCCGTCATCGCCACTTCTAACTGCTTTAGGGCTTCGAGTTGTAGTGATTGTGTCGCTTTAAGCCGCTCTATTAATCTGCTTTCTGTATCTTCAAGCTGGATTATTTTCTGTTCTTTTTGCTGCTTGAGTTTCTCTTCATTTTGAATGCGAGTTTGATATATTTCTCTGACCATTCGCGTTTTTTCTCCAAGAAGTTCCTTTTTCCTCTCTTCTCTGACAAGATCTTGGGCTTTAATGGTTTGTTTGCGATAAGCGTTAAATCTTTGGATTTCCTCGACGTAGCTCTTTTTCTTTGAATCGTTGTCCTCTCTTTGCTGTTTTAGCTTGATAAACTCTTCATGCTTAATTTTCTGTATATCATTTCTTATCTGTGTAAGATTTTCCTCCTGCTTTCTTTTCATGTCGTTGACAGTCTGCTTAAATCTTTCGAGTTGAGCATCAAGCTGAATTTTCAGCTTCGTTTTCTTTGTAACAAGAAAATAAAGATTAGCAAATGAATGGAAAACTAATAGTTTGTACCATGTCCTTCTTTTCCTGAAGTTTTCTTTTCTTTTGGACGATCTCATCGGCTCTGGTCTTGGTTTCTTGAATCTTTTTAAGGTTTTTGAGTTCTTCTTCTTGCAGAAGGGCCACTCTGTTGGCCAGTAGCTCCTCATCTTGTTCGAGCTTGCGTTTGGCTCGCAAAATTGATGCCAAGTTCTTATAGTTATCGTAGTTGCCGACCTGAAACATGCTGATGTGAATCTGTCAAATTTAATTATTGCTGTGGTGGCTGACGATAATAAATGATAAAAACCTCAAATTTTAGGTTTTAATGTGAAGAATTTATTTAGAAAATATTTTCAAAGAGCTTGGTTTCGAATGGCATGATGATTCTAAATTGGAAGAAACCAGACAGAGAAAATGGGCTTTTCGTTCCAGAAGGAATTATCCAGGTGATCTCAACTGCTAAGTTAATTTCTTTAAAAAGTGTGTTTGTTTCCAAAAAGGCTTTTGCTCGGAAGCGAACTTGGTAGAGCGGATCTAAATATCAAAGTTTTGTTGGAATTTGTGAAACCAACTGGAAATTAAGAATGTGGTTCTTATTCCCCTTCTATTATTGAAATAATTCGGGTTGTTTTGGAAAAAAAATTATAATTATTCTGATGGCATTCCCTATTTTTGATTTCGATCGATGTTTTGATGAAGCCAATTTCCCACGCAAATTCTTGTTTCACACCAAATGCAAATAGTTAACATGTACTTTGAGTTCATAAACTGAAAATCATTTCTCATTCCATCTGGTACTCTGCAAAACTTGAGCGACACATGTGTCTGGCCACTTTCACTAATTATTAATAAATTTCTCTCTGAAGCAGCGCCTTTGAACAAAACAAAGAAGTCGAAGATATTACGAAGTTTTTATTTTTCAGATAATAGTTAAATATCAAATGGAAGTTGAACAAAAGAAATCCGCCGAAATAATTCCGGTCTTTTGGGATATTGGCCAAGCCTCTTCATATTTAACTTCGGCCGTGAAGATACCTTCAGCACTGAAAGTAGACGAAAACAATTTCATTTACCTTGCAAGCGAGGATACAATATTGGTGTACAAATTAAAAAAGATCGCAAAGGACACCATGTTTTTCACTCATTTGATAAACGTGAATGAATTGTATGAGCACCTTCTTTGTCTCCTCAACCTCACCTTATCTGCTTCATAGCGCAAAAAAGTTTATCACAGATCAAAATTTTCAAACCGAATACCTAAAGCGCAAAGGTACCCCATGTCTGACTTATATCTCCTCTAAGATTCAGTTTAGAATTCCCAAAAAATGCCAGCGAGCTGAAACTTTCTACGAATAGAAATTACACAACAAAATCAGAAATTGAATGGAAGTTAAAGATTTCAGTTCTTTTAGAAGAGAGCCTTCAGATTTCAGCATTTGAAATTTCCAATGGGATTCTGCAAGACAATCATCCTCTGCTGGCTGTTAAACTCTCAAATGATATGCTAATGCTATTGGCCAGGCATTACACTGACGGATCAAGCGAATATCGTTCAGTACGTTTTTTTTCGCGCGTGACAATCATGTGAGCTTTATTGAATATAGGTTTGCTCGTTGACTGCAACGAAGGACAGCCATTCAGACTTTCCATTTTATTTTAATATCCAAGGGTTGGGATGGCTCCAAAGGGATGAGAAATACTATGGAGATTTCGCTTCATCAAGCCTTTTAGTGTTAAAAGAGCTTACAGTGGTGCAGATATGGGAGTTTAAAGAGACTCTAGACGCCTCGAAATTATTTGAAAAATCGTACATTTCCATCTCTAACCCCACCAAATCCTGATTATTACCCTCAACAGGTTGATCTATGAAGAGCAAACTGATATTCATGGTGTTTGTGAAATCAAATTTGCTGTGAATAAAGTTGATAAAGAGCGAGGCCAGGAGTACTTTTACTTGGTGATTTCTGACAGTTATGGAAGAGTTACACTCAAGGAATTAGTGAAAAAAGCCCAGAGCCGTTCTTTAAGCTTAGAATCCTCAAAGCAACTCTTCACGGAGAAAACTAGCATTCACAGGCTTTACATTGAGAAGCTCGGAAACGTATTCTCAAAACTGATTGTTTGTGCTCCCGGAAAACTGATTGTTCACCCCTTGGACACGAATGACTCTTCTGAACAACAAACGGTAGAATTATCCAAACAAGGAGCTCTCACTTCAGATCTGCAAGTAGCTAATGGTCAGCTAACTGTCTTTCAGACTTCGGGCAAAATATGTCAATTATCAATAGAGGATGGGACTGTCCGAAACCCGAAGAACTCTTTTGTGGAAAATATTTTCGCCTTTTATGGTGGCAATCTCACAACTACAAAGATTCTTTATGCAGTAGCAGGGCCTCCAGACTATTTCTCCATGTTTAAAACTAATTTAGCATTAATTCCGAGCCTCCCAATCCAGCAAGATCCAAATCCCAATGAATTCAAGGTCATCGGAGATATAATTATCACAATTACTTCCAACCTTCGAGAGAAAGTGATTGTGCTGGGGACAAAAAAGAATAAGTTTCTAACATTCTCGCGGCCTGCGAATTTTGATGATCTCTACTTCTTATTTGTGAGCGGACTTGTTAATTACAGCAAACTCTTCAAGATTTTGATATCGATGTTTGATGAGTCTCTTGCTAAGAAACGTGGGAAAATGTACGAGAAACTTAAAGAATTGATTGCCTACATCAAAAAGAATACACTAGTGGACACGAAGCTCAGCGATGCACATAAATCGTTCATTTTCGAAGGGATTGTTATCAATCTGATGCACATGAAGCCCGAAAAATCGAAGAAAGAGCTCTTCCAAAAAATTGAGCAGAGATCAATTGCGAGGATATTAAACCTCTATGATTACATCTCTGAATACAAGAGCCAATCAGACCCTGCTTGGATACAAAAAAGCGTATTTAAAAATATCCCTTGGTACCTTCAGAGACAGAATGCATTGGATGAAATGATAGACGAATCCAAAGTCCCTGAGCCTCTAGAAAGCTGTGCTCTTTGCAACACAAAGGTCGAAATCGGAAAAGAAGAATGTTCAAATGGACATAAGATTCTTTGGTGCGCGCTCTCCAAACGGGTGATTTATTCTCAGAAAATTCTTCAATGCAAGACATGCAAAAAAGTGATCCTGAGGGATGCAGCTGAGGCACTTCTAGAATTTGGTATTCAGGGCCAGAAGATTTGTTTGTTTTGTGGGAACCTTTGTAAATCATCTTAAGTTTTTTGATTAATGCTTTATAAATGAAACGAATTTATAACAATAACGCTGCTGCTTCTGCTGAAATATTGAATAATAGAGTGATCCTTTTTGATAAGATGGCAACCAGCTATAATGTTATTTGTTTCAACACATATATAAACAGAATTTTAGTTATTGCTTGTTATTGTTCGATTATAGAAGATGTGTGCGTTCTTTTTGCCTTTGAAAGACTTGAAAATTTAAATTTTTATCTTGCTCTCAGAAACTTTTTTGAAGAAATCCGACGAATATGTCTTTAGAAGGAATGATGAAATCGATGGGGATAACAGGGTTGTCTCCCCAAGAATTAAAGCAGGTTAGGAGTCAAAAACTTCAATCTGATTTATCACCGACTATAGGCAGAAAGTTTCTGGAAGATATTAGACGAGATGGCGTCCAGTAACCCAGAGGTAGTTCAACCACTCAGTGTTACAGATCTTGACTTTCTAATTCACAGGAATACAGGAATTTCATAGACAAAAATCTAAAAGAAGGGTCAGAAGCCCTGAAAAAAGAAAAAGAAAAAGAATTGCAGGATCTTAGAATCAAGCCGAAAGAAGGATATCTATTGTTACTCTATGCAAACCTAAAAACATTAAAAACAAAAGAAGAGCTCACGCAAATTCAAGAAAAGCTCAATTTTTTGAACAAAGAGCAAAAATTTCAACAGAAATCTGATGAAAAAGTCTACAGCAAAGTCAAAATCTACCTCAACGTCTGCACTCATGAGCAGGTTCTCCAACCAATTGACGAACATGGAAACGTTGTCGCTGATTTAACAGTATCTACCCTTAGTTGGTCAATCACTTATCGGTTTCTAAAATAGAATGAAAAAACCTGGCATAGAGTACCCTACTCAATCTCAGGTAATATTACTCTTTGTTGGTGCATTAGTCAATTGTTTTTGTTGAATTAGACTCTGCTTTCCATTTCTCTCAATCAGGACAGCCCACATACTATTTTTTGGTGGTCATCAATGATAAGCTCTATGACTTCTTAATGAAAAATAGCAAGTATTTCACTCATTCAAGATAGTCTAATATACACTTTCTATTGAATGTTCCAGCTCGTTGGTCAATTACAACCTCTATCTTATCGATTCGTTCCAAAATCGGTTGAAGACAGACAAAAATCCCCTTTTTAAACCAAATAGTGACAGCTATCAGTACTACGAAATCGATAAATCGACACTGAAAGCGCACAGTAAAAAACGATTCAAATTCAAAGGGAACAAATTTCCGCAAGAATGCTTGCTGGAGTTGGAAGCGGACTCCAAGTTTTACCAAAAGACAAAACAAAAAGCCATAAATAAGCAAAATATCTCCATCGAAGAAACTCTCAAAGGCCTCAAACTAGACGCTGCGGGAGGCATGCAACTCCCTGATGCGTTTCAAGGAAAAGATCCTCTCGCTCAGAAGAAAACGGAAGCTCCTAAAAAGATACTGATTGAAGAAGTAAGTTCCACAAGCAATTTAGAAGATCCCTCGTTTTTTAATACGACAATTACAACAGAGTAAAGTTTTGATTCTCGCGGTTAGCCTACTATATCTTAATTTTTAGAGGAGGATCCCTTGTACTGGATGTATTCTGCCAAGATGTCGACCTTCTTGTGGGCTCTGATCTTGATATGTCATCAGACACGGCAAAACTGACGTTGTCAGATGGGTAAGGACTTAGCCTTTTTTAAACCAATAATTTTATCTGACTAATGACAGATCAATTAAAACGATAAAACTTCCGAAGGCCGTGAATAATGACGAAGTGAGCGCTAGTCTCAAGAAAAAGAAGAAGATTCTTTCCATTAAAGCTCCGTTGATATAGTAGTCTTGATGCTTCTTATTATCTTGAGCGATTGTATCTTCAGAATATTTAGTTTTACCAATGGATCGCTGCAACGAATTTTCGTAGTATTTGTTTCATAAATTGCAAAAAGCTAACACAAATGATGTCGTGAGATTGCCAATACTTCATGAATAGATTGTTATTTTATGCTTTTCGTGGACACAACGGAAAAATACTAAAGGCGTTGCATAGTGACTACCTGAATGGAAAATTTATGAGGATAAAAAAAAAATATCCATCTTAGGAGCAGTAAAGAGAGAGAGAAGCTGAGTACTGCATCAATTTATGGCACTTTTGAAAAGATTATCTTGATAATACAACCTGATGTTTTTTGAATTGTTCTTTAATCATTCTGAAGGGTGCATACTGAAGTTAAAATTTTAAATTGTTTGCTATTCTTGCCTTCAGCAGAATACCTTGATTGATGTTCCATAAAAAGTGCAGGCCAAAATCAGTAATACTCTGATCCTTTCTCCGAGAATTCATTGAACCCTTTAGTATAAAACATGAATATTCATAACTAACCCTTTTTTTTTAGTCGTTTGTTAGCGTTTATGGTATAAAAACTCGATTTTGCTATTTTTGAATAATTAAATATTGTATCTTAATTGTTAAAATGCCTATTGACGCGGAATTTGTGTCCTCTATTGCTGGAACTGTACTTGGAGTGATTGGAGGGTGTTACGCCTTCTGGAAGGAGACAAACTCTCGGAGAAAGAACGAATCTTCCTTCTTCATTGCTTTCTCTGCTTTACTGTTATCTCTGCTTATTTTGCAGATTTTTTGTCTGGTTGAGCACGGACGCATTGCATCTTCCAGCGAAAAAGCCCAAAGTCCCCTAGCTTTGCTAGTGAATGGATTAGAAGTATGGGGATTCTTTTCACTTTTAACTTGGACATCTATTCTGTCCTATGCAACCTATCATGAATCCAAAAAGTCTCAAGCTCCTTCCACAAAAGTCCTCGTTGCTATTGGAGTTGTCATCCCACTAGTAATAACTGTGAGTGGGGGACTAGCACAACAAGATTTCCTCATTGCGATGCAACTTGGAAATCAAAGTCAACTCGCGGCAAAGATATCGAACACTTGGATAAAACTGGGACTAACGATTCCGTTTATTTTAATAATCTACAGTTCGTCGCTCCTGACAATTTTCTCAAAGAAAGATGGCTCGAACGCAAGCAGAAGAAAACGTTTTGCATTTTATGCTCTTTGGATAGGCATCTTAGCCGTTCCATTGATAATAAATCAATTCGTATTCAATCTTTCAGAGAATTCGTCTACGAGTCTTGGGTGTCTCGAGTGCTTTTTCGTACTTGGATGTGGAATCTCACTTGGAGCAAATAGTGCACTTCAAGAAGTTGAACCAAGCTATAACACTCTCAACAACAGCCTCAACGAAAAATTGATAGCAGAAGCGCATGGCTCCCTGGATGCCATCTGTAATACTGACCCGCCTCAGATTGTCAATAAATCAGAAGTTTCCATCGAAATTAAAAACTCAAAAGAGGACCACTCACAACTTCTCCAACAAAATGATGATGATCAAAATCAAAGGGAACAATGCGTTGTGAAGCCTGAGGATCCAGAAGAAGTCAAGGCCGAACCCCCTGTGGATCTCCGAGAAGACAACGCAAATATGGGACCAGCTGCAGATCCAGAGATCATTGTAGGCGGCGGTCCTGAAGATTTCGGTCCAAACGCTGATCCAGAGAATTACCCAGGAGATGACTTAAATCAAAATCAAGGGGAAGTAGAGAATTTGGGTCCTAGTGCCGATCCAGAGAATTACCCGGGAGATGACTCGAATAAAAATCCAGGAGAGGTTGAGAATTTCGGCCCAAGCGCTGATCCACAGTTCATTCCGAGTGAAACCACAGATTTCAATCCAGAAGAGTCTCAAAATGAAGGTCCAAGCTCTGACCCAGGGTTAAATCCTGCAGATTCTGAGCTTATTTCGGGTGCTGACGCAGGAATGTCTGAAGAGGTTAAAGAGAATCAAAAATCTGGTGAAGAGAATGCTTCGCAGAAACAGGAAAAGCAAGAAATCCAACCTGAGATTCAGTCTTCACCAAGCCTATCAGAAAAAGCTAAAGAAAAGGAAAAGGAAAAGAAAACGGAGAAAGAAACGCCTACAAATAACCCACCAACAGTAAGTACTGAAGAATCAAAAGAAGTGTCGCTCACGCTCACTCACACTGAAAGCAACGTCAGCAATGTTAGCGAGGATCCAACCCCATCAAAATCAAGTACGACTGATTTTGGTGCAGTTTCAAAGATGCTGGAGATTGCTGCGAAGATCAAGGATGTGTCGAACGCGCTCAAAGAACAGGGTCTACGAGAGATACAACTTATCTTAGCAATTGACTGTACGTCTTCAAATCACTATACAGGCAAGAAATCCTTCTTCAACAAATGTTTGCATGAAGTTTCAAAGAAAAGATTAAACTTTTATGAACAAGTCATCAGTATTATGGGTTCCGTTGTCAATGACGTTAGTCCAGGTGGAAAAATACCTGTGTATCTTTTCGGAGACACAAAAACCAAGGACAAATCTGTGAGACCAATGCGTGTTAATAAAGATGGAAGTGAGTATTGTGACAGCCTGGAGCAAGTCCTGAGTGAATATCGAAGAGTGATACCTAAAATCGATCTTTCCGGTCCGACTTCCTTTAAGCCGATTATTGAAAAAGCCATTTCTCTCTACAAACAAACGAAGAAATTCCATCTGCTTATTATTATTGGAGATGGTGCCGTGACAAATATCTCTGAAACAGCCCAAGCAATCTCGGCGGCTTCGGAATACGGATTCGCTACTGTGATGGTAGGAGTGGGAGATGGAGATGTGAAGCAAAATCCTCAAAATCCTTGGGAGGGTATGGAGAAGTTAGACTCTGAACTTCCTGATAGAAAATTCGATAACTTTACCTTCGTACAATTCACAAGTTCTATGGGACCTGCCGAATTTGCAGAACAGGCTTTGAAGGAATTACCTCAAGCCTATAAATACTGCGAACAGAACGGATTGGTTGAATGATGACATTTGGAGAACGCTAATGGAAGAAGACAGAGATTATGGGCAAGCTTCTGAATTCATATTTTTTGAGGGTTAACAAGAGGCCTGAGCTTTTTTTTTTAATTGATAGTAGTAATAATCATTGTCTGTGTTTTAATGAGGATTAAAAAATTTCAATATGATAATATTTACCCACAATGCCGTTGAAAATAAGAGGATTTACATAATTATTGCCTTGTCAGTTACATGATCTCTGTGCTCATTTTTTGTTTTTTAAAAAAATGGATCATTTGCTAGTTTTAAAGTGAAAATATAATGAAATTGACTTTTGCTATTTTCCAGTATAGACCACATTTGGAAGCATAAAAGCAATTAAGAAAGTGCTTAAGCTCATATAAAAATGACTATTTCCACCTATCGATGATGATTATTCAATAACAGCTCTAACCATCTTGAAAGTTTTTCTTGCCTCTGAGGACATGGGACTTTATTGCATTGAACTGAGAACAGAAGACCCTGGAAACTTGGGAGCCAATTGCGTTTATTCTACATATTCGCAATTCTATATATATTCAATCAAAAGATTGTATTTCGAAACATTAAAACTAAACGTTAGCTAAACTTTTTGAGCGCAAATGAATTTATTTATCAGTTAAGGTTTCAAAAAATAATTAAGTGTCCTCAGCTTCTTCAAACGAAATCGAAAATTCCTATGGAAACCTCACAAAGCGAGGAGCAGTTTCTTGAAGAACAAATCAAGCAAACCAAGATCCGTAAATGCAACGCAATCTTCGATCGATTAACACCCGATCCAAACGACTATGTCCAAATTGACAGATTGGTAATCACTAACTCTCTCGCGCGCAGCCTGACCTCTTTCTTCGCATATTCAGGAAAGTCATTTGAAAGGTCTTCCCAGCGAACTTCGAGCTTGTTTGCAGAAATTTTTTGACGCATTTTCTCGACAGACTAAGAAACCATCTATGAGTCGCAAATATTTCACTGTGAATGTCCTTTCTGCTCTGGAAAAGAACAAGTTTCAGCTACACAATTTTATCATCGAGTATGCAAACCACTTAGTATTCACCATTAACTTTGTTTTAGCGAAGAGATCGCAAATTTAATAGATATGCAAAAACGCTTGCATATAAGCTCTAGAGACAAAGTAGAACTAAAGCGGGGTGGCCCAGGCTTTTCATCATTTGAAAAGAATCGTTCTCCTTTGGCTCAAATCAATCACAGCAACCAGAGAGGACTAATGAGCGGCGGGACAGAGGAATCGAGAAAGTCAACTTGTCAGGAAGAATTGGGGAGCTATTCAGCAAATACATATTTTCAGGGCGCAAAGGATCTTGATTTACCGTTCAAAGTTACAAATGTGGAAGTAGTAAAGAAGAGCGACTTGAAACTCAATCAAAACATTTTTACACTCAATCAACCCCTTGCGAACCTTGTGGAACCTGAAAAAATGTCTCCTTATAAAAATGAGAATTATGCGCCTCGTAGGGTTGAGAACGTCACCCCTCCTCATCAAAATCGCAGAGATACTTATGGAAAGGTGTTTCGTGACTCGATGAGCAAGCAGTTTTGTATGGACCTTCTTGACCCTAACGAAAGCAGTCTCTGCAGGAAAACAAATCGTATGCTCTAGCAATATATTCTTTCAGAAAAGGGCTAATTCTACTTTTCTTATAGCTGACAACAGCATTCAGACTAGTTTTCATCTAGATGTTAATGACCCAATAAATACTTCCATGAATCGAGGTGATTCTAACAGGGTTCAGAAAACTAAGAATTGTTTAACATCAGAAGAACGCGCCCTCGGTAATTTTATTGAAAATGATGGTGATTAATGAAATGAATAGAAAAATGCACGTTTCAGCCGAATCTGTATCGACCTCCGAAAAGTATTTCAAAGAGAGATGTATGAATTAAAAACCTTTCTTCCAACAAATATATCTTATGGATGAATAGATAAAACCTAAGATCTACAACTTCTTGAAAGATAACCAAAATAACACCTCAATGGACGAACAAAATTCTATGAGTCAAATTACTCTACAAAGAAGTTTACAAGGAAGCAACTCTGCAACCAATCGATCTTACAATAAAATACCGTACTCTACGAATTTCATCTTTTGTTTTCTAATGAGGCCTCACTGAGATAGAAAAATGGAACAAATGCACGAAGAAAAATCTACCGATGGTTCAATCTGCGGCTATAGCTACTTATTTAAAGAGAAAAAGACTCTTCAGCAGCAACAAGGGCGGCACGAAACAATGCTTGAAAAAATTCAAAAGAGGAGACAATCATCCGTTTCCTTTAGAAATAGTCATAGAAATTCTATTGCAAGTCCTCTTCTTCAAACGCACGACCAAACACCAAAAAAAGCATCACCTCGCAAGGGAAGAAGCAACTCGTCATTTGTGCTTCCAAATAGCCATTCAGTAGATAACGTTGCTACATTCAACCCATATGAAAAGACTCCTCAGCCCAAAGTCGGCTGGACTGGATCGGATAAGCAGTATCCTAAAGTCACATCGCATTTCATCGAAGCAAGTTCTGAAAATACAGCCCTAAAATTGGACGTACACCTTGAAATGAGGAGGAGATTTCATCTAGCCCTTTCAAACCAAAAGAACAATTCAATGCCCGGACACAGCAATAGCATGATAAACCAAACGCCTGTGCGCATGAACTCGATACAGACTTCTGAACCAAGTATTACGAATCGCAGAAATAATAATAGCTCTTCTGCCAAATTTGATGATGTTTCGTATCGAGATACTAACCACAGACTTGAAGAGCACTCAGTGGCTCGACAAAGGAATTTTTCGCCTGCCTTTGCAAAAGGTGAAGAATCGAATCAACAGAAAATTGACTCTTATACCCAGTTCTTCAACGACTTGGAAGAGCACGAACAATGGATAGCGAATTTTAATGAGAAAGTTACCGATTATAAAGGAATACATCAGCAAAGTGACTCTCGAAGGAATTTGTTTGGCAACATCCTGCCGAAATCAGACACTAGAACTGAGACTACGGCTGGAAGGAACTCTCTCTCAAACGAAGATGCTTCTTCTAATCAATTCAGAAATTTCAGACCTTTCCACGTTCGTAGTCACAGCGGCTTACAAAATGCTGACAAACTCAGATCAAATTATTAACTAGGGTGGATTAAAAGTAAAAAGCGAAATAGCTAGTTATGTATGATTTGATTTCATTATTTTATCCGCAATTTTATATTCTGTCGATACTGCTGAATGGTAAAAAGCAAATACAATTTTCCTTTGTTGTGAGACCGTACATATCTCAGAAAATATTTTTTCTCCAGCCAAACCCAAATAAAGAAGGTGACGATTAAATGTGAGACACAAATATTTTTGACTCCTCTTTTCAGGGATTTTTGGCAGAGCCAAAGATTGAAGATTTATATACAGCACATAGAAACCGTCAATTTACAGTTTATTTCTTTTTCTTCTTCTCGAGTTTATTGCTGACGCTAATGTATTTCGGGTCAATTTTGCACTCTCCTTCGAGATAGTCTTTAGCTTCTTGTACGAAATTGCCGTGGATTGTGACTTCCTGTTTTAATTTATATCTAAGTTTTGAGTTCTCGAATTTCTTGATTTACTGTTTTTTCGGAGGTCTTTTCCTTAACCACCTGAGTTGATACACTGCAAGCGAACAGCAATTGCCATTTGTTAACCAATCTCGGTATATTGAACAAGAAAGGTTCAAGTCCACTGATTCTCGTCACGTTCTTATTGTGTGTCTTTTCCCCAATAATAGTGAGACCTTTGAAAGTTCCAGGCCTGTTATTGATTTTAATTTAGAAATGTCAATGTGTTATCATACTTCATTTCAGATCTTCCAGTCAACAAATTCGTAATTCTATGAGACACAGCACAGTAATCTTCGACCCTAAGTGATTTTAAATTTTCCATATCAATTGGATCCTTTTACCTTTTCATAAAGACATCTTTTGGAAGTGTCCGTGAGCCATCGCTTTTCGCTACATCGTTTTGTCTCCAAACTAAGGTCGTCCAAATCGTAAAATAAAATTAATCATGTGATTATACAGAGCGGTTTCAAATCCTCAGTGATGATAACTTCTCCCTTCCCCAGCAGCTTATTCTTTCCCAGATATTTGTTGACTAGATGGTGAATATCGCTTTGAGAATAAATCTTGTCTTTTTCTGCTTGAGCACTTTTTAATGTCATTAACAGAAGTTGCGAATGAAAAATTTACTTCTCCAAAAAATTTTCAACCAACAATGGAAGAAGGGCGATTTTTGGCTTGTAAAGTTCTTCGATTATAATTTTCGGCCATTTGTCATCTTCATGAACTTCTTTGACTTCTTCCTTTTCTTTTCGAACCACTTTTGTCACAACAGGCCGAAATTCAATCAATCTATAAGACATGCCCATTTAGGAAGTTGTAAAGAAAGTTAGAGCAGACTTTGGATGCTGTCGATTAATTTTGGTGACTTGAGGTGTTGGATTTTTCTTTCCGGCCTCTTGAAATTCAATGATACCCAATTTGTCCATGTCTTTCAAGAATTTGCCCACTTTTTTGTAGGTAGTACCTTTCATTTCAATGAAAACGCCTTCTCTTTTACAAGCAAGCACATGATTGTTTAAGAATTCTCCAGCCTCGATTGGAAGATCTTTATCTTTCACACTTATTCTTAATGCAGTTAAGAAAGCTTCCATCAAATATTCATCCATTTGTTGAGGTGAAATTTTATTTGGATCCTCTGATTTTTTCTCCTCTTCATTTTCGTCATCATTGCCTTCCTTCTTTTCCCCATCCTGTGTAGACGCTTTCTTGTCTTGTTTTCCCGGAGATTCTTCCTCATCATTTTCATCGCCATTTTCTCCTTTTTTGTCTCTTCCTTTCCCCTTTTTACCTCCTTTCTTTTTCTTTTTATTGTCCTCTTCACCCAAATTTCCGACGTTCTTTCCGATCATAATCAGAGGTTGTGGTTCTTCCTTATCAGCATCATCATCATTGCCACCCTCTTCTTTTTTCTTTTCGTCTTCTTTGGAGATTTTTTCTCCTGCATCCCCTTCGTTTGCAATTTTTGTCTCTTCTTCTCCAGTCGGATTGGTAGATTCTGTCTGTGTTGTTCCAGATTCAGGGTTTTCGTTTTCATCTGCCTTAGGAGTCGCTACGATCGGCTCTAGCATCTTTTGAGGGCCTGATTCCCTATTCAAGTGTGATTAAGAAAATTAAATCTCTTCAGCAAAGCTGCTACCATAATTTGTCGCCTAGTACATGTAGCACAATAGTTGCTGTTCCCACTGGGCCTTTGTTTTCCAGATCCTTTTTTGAGCACGCCATTGTGCCAACTGCAACGACCCTAAGGTAAAATTTCTTTTTGAATGCATATATAAATCAGCTCTTTACTCATTATCTGAAGTAACGATAGACCTGACATCATCAATGTTGAATGGTGGTAATGAGCTGGAACCTTTTACACCTAATATATCAATGAGTTAACAATGTAGGCGGACTGGGAGGTTGTAACCTGGCCACATGAGATTTGCACCATTAAATATGAAATGTTCAACGCCTTCTTTGAGTGTCAAGCATTGAACCAAATTGGGACACATTTGGATTGCGTAAACTATTATTATTGTTATTGACTTTATAGCCAAGAAAGCTGTAAAACCAACCTGTTGGGAAATAATTTCCTTTTCCATTTTCGTCTACGAGGATTGGGATGTCGTTCCAAGTATAAATGTATGTTTTTGATCCTGCCAGTTTGTCGCAGAAAATCTCGATATCAGATTTTCCGAGCAAAATATCAACAGATGCAGGATCAAACTTAGCTGAGAGAACCTGCCGCATTTTCTTTCTGTCTTTCCCTGACAAGACATTATGAGTTGCAACCTTGAATGACTTCTTAAACATTGTCTGAGTGATTATGTGTAGATTTTTGAAGAAGAAGAGAAAAGAATAAAATTTGGATTTTATTTATACCGTGGTCTTTTGAATCGGATTCTGTGTGCATTAATTTGTCAAAAAAGAGTTCTGTGAATTAGTTCATGCAGTTTCCGGATTTATTAAGTATGTGAGAGAGTCTTTGCAAAGGCAAACCTGCGAGCTATTAATGAACGACCCAAAAATAGAAAGTTATGTAACCATCAACAGACTAAATCAGTAGATCATATGGAAGTATCCCAACTTATTTATGATTTATTAGAGGTTTCTCTTCGATGTATTGAAACACCTAATAATGTATTTGGTATTCCAATTAGCAAAGTTCTTCATTATCGTAAGATTAAACTTCCCCATATTTCATATTGAATCTAAGTCTGCTCACTCTCAGCATAGATAATACCTGCCTATTCAACAATTACTTTCCAAAAAATCATTAGAGCAAAATCTACTGAAAAATCCTTTGCATAATAATTATAATATCGAATTGTTCTTGCTCAAAATATCTAAGAAATAGCTGAGAAAAAAAGAGAGATAAATTTGTGAAATTGTGTTCGAATCGACCTTGATAATTTTTTTAGAATCTCAAATTTCTAATGCCTAATAAAAATTGGTTCTGCTTGTGGACGTATTTAGTTTTCCTGCTCCATAAGGTTTTGTCGGATATTCCGTAAATGACTGTCCAATAACCCTTGAAACATTGTTGCTAACCAATTCTCTCGTCCTTTGGAATTCAATTCTAATTTTCTCAGCATTATCTTCTGCGGCGATTACTTGTCTTTCTAATTCAACTATCCGAGCCCTAAGTGATCTCTCTACGTCCTCAGATCTTTTACGCTCAATACTAAAATCATTTCGGAGTCTATCAAGCTCCATTCTATGGCGATCTTTGGCTCTCTCAATTTCAAGCTCCAGATTCTTCAGGTCAGTGTGAAGTTTGCTGTTGAGTCCATCCTTATGAATGAGATCTCCTCTTAAGCGATCAGCATTGTTTGTCATTATGGAGAGCTGATTTCTAAGTTCATTGCATTCCGACTTCAGTCTCGTAATTTCTTGCTCAAGATATATTCGAGTTTCTTCACTTCTTCGCTCGGTCGTTTGAAGCTCTACAACGAGTTCTTCAACCCTCTTTTGCAATGTCAGGTTATTTTCTTCTGTGGCGTTCAACTTAGCTTCCAATTGCTTTTGCAGGTATAAATATTTCTCATATTCTTCTTTTTTGGTGCTGGCAGCTACAGCTCTTATTTGCTCTTCATAATCAACCCTCAATTTCGTGTTATCTTCTGTCAGCATACGATTTTGTCTCTCCAATTCAGTGATGTTCTGATAGCTTTCGTGGGTTTGCTCTTCGAATTTCCGAAGCTTAAGTTCCCATTCCATGTTCAGCTCTCTTATTTGAGCAGCGTGATCAGTCTGTAAACGTTCAATTTGGTGCCTAAAATTTTCTATCTGTGTGTTGACTTGCCTGGTTTTCGCGTTGTGAGTCTCCTCCATCTCTCGAATTCGGTTGTTATAATAAGTGTTTGTTCTCGCCAATTCTTCTTTCAGGTTTGTGACTTCAGCAGAGAAGTTTGCGATTTCATGCTGTTGAGAACGATTTTTAAGATCGGCTTCTGCAATTGTGTGATCTTTTCTTCTGTTCTCTTCCTGAACATAAAGTATTTTTTGATCAACCTGCTTGTGAGCTCGCCTCTCATCGTTGTATTCTTGAGTGAGCTGATCAAGCTTTTGTTGTAGAATATTAGATCGTTGTGACTCGGCAGCAAGAAGACCTTCGAGCTCTTCAATTCGTTTTCCAAGCTTAAGGTGTCCTTGCAAGTGGTCTTCGTACTTGTACTTTATGTCTTGGGCTTCAGTTTCATATCTCTTGTGGATTTGGCTGATTTCAGGTTCAATATCATGTTTAGAGGAATAGAGATTCTTGGCCAGCTGAAATGCTGCAGGTGAAGTGAAAAGGCCTGGGCGGTCTATCCGAGAGGGAGAGTGAAGCTGTTGTGACAAAGTCGGCACATTTGTTGTCATAAACGAGCTGCTGTTCATTCAGTTGCCCTATAAAAGTTTGAAATCGTTATAGTTAGTTTTATAATTTAATTTAGGCTGTTTCTATTGATATAGATCTGTATTAGCAGGACGGTAGAAGAAATTCACTTTATAGACAGTCCACTATTACGAAAAAATAAAGATCATGAACAAGTACGATTATTAATCTACCTAAATGCATTTGCAAAGTAGCAGCAGAGCAGGGTTAAACCATTTTTTACAAACAAAGATTTTTCGTTATTTCAGTATAATAACACGATAACAATCCATAGATTGCGATTGCTTGAAAATTCATCTGCTTTTGATATATGTGCTGAGTCTTCCAAAAGAGAATGCAACTTGCTCATATTTTGAGTACAAATTTCATATTGATTGAAAAAAAAATCCCTAACTCAATTTTCAATTACCAGAAACTTTATCGAATTTATTAAGAAGAATAGCTGACCAACATACTTTGATTATTCAATCATTCAGCAATGTGAGCTGTACTTCATATATATATAGATGTAAAATCATAATAGCAAATCATTAATTTGACATATTAATTTGACGAATAATAATAAGGGGAATAATTAGAGCGCCCAAGAAGTCGAACCATTTCAGTCTTGTAGAATGAAATAATCAGTGATCCGGATCATCATCGAGAAATTTGTTTAACTATTCTCACGAAAAAATTGATTTGAAAAACTAATTCACATAATATCTACTGACGAATTATGTCTTAGGAAGAAGAAGAGGATTTATGGAGAAATAAAAACCAATACAACTTGAGAATTCAGTTTTCGCTGATTTCTTAATTCAAGTAAAGACAATGAAATTCAACAATATCTTTACATGGACTATCGGTACTAGATCTTGCAGCTACCATTTTAATTGATGAATAGGATGTTAAAGTTGAATGTGAAGTTTGTTAGGAACGAGCGATTCCCCTCACCGCTAGTCCTTATTACTGAAAAATCAGAGTGATAGAACGATTCAGCGAAGTTAACTATTGTAAAATTTTTGTCTTTAATTTATCAGCATTGGACTTGATATTAGTTTTATATGCCTCTTTATCCTTCAACCATAGCCCATACAGGTACAAATTGTTGACGCACCTCGAATTCGGCTCTTCTTCGCAAAAAAAACGCGATAGCTCAGAAATTAAGTTAATCATCGTCACTGTAGACTTGTAAGTTCCCTGCTTGTTCACCAGATCCAAACAAATATCTCCAGAACTGTAAATATAGATATGTTCGAAGTCGTTATCAAATCGAACACGAGGAGGTGACTCTGGGTAATCCTCGGGAAAACTGATGGTTGCACAATAGAGCCCACCTTCCCAGATTGTTCCTTGTCTTCCTCTAATTCCGAGATGCCATTCTTCAAGTTTGAATAGCAATTGAATCTCATCTTTGTCGAGAGTTCCAATCTTAAAAGCGTTTTGAATCGATTTTTTCTCATTATTGATTCTCAATATACGTAGTTTGGCCTTTCTGGCTGAGTTGGAGTCCGTTTCCAATAGGGTGGATTTCGATATTTCCTTAGTTTCCTCAATGAGAGAATCATTCGTGGATTTCTTTTGTTCTTCGCTCATATTTCTGATTGTTCTTTAATTATGATTTTGTTGTTTTTGGGTTCTTAGTTGAAGCTAGCTAGGTGATCAAAAATTAATTTCGAGCTAGAGTTCAGCAGTGCTTTAATTAATCAGATTTTGAGAATTCTCATTGAGACTGCATTCGAAACAAGAGCAAATCCACAGAAGAGACAACTTTAAAGGACAATTGGTTTACTCACTCGATTAGAAGACTACTTGAATGATCTAGAACGAGCTCGAAGTCAATAAAGTTATGAGCTCTATTTTAAGGAATCAGCGAAAATCACTGATCATTACAAAATGATATCGCTATCAAATATATATAATCTCAAGAGTGTGATCAAAATTTTTTTATAAGTTTATTGTGTTTAATTATTCCAATAAGGATTAAAGGCGCAACAGTCTGCGGTATTTTGGATATTTTTGCACCAGCCAAAAATATAATGATTATATACACATTTTAAGCACAGAAATTTATGCTATGTCAGCGGAATCATTGTTACCTCTACTTCAAAACTGGCTTCAGTACAAGGAAAAAGCAGTTTGTTAAATTCTGTGAGTTAAAATTTTGGTTAATTCTCAAATTTTCTTTACATTCTAGTCTCACGAGCTCATCTTTGTTGAAAAATCTAACAGTATACTGCAATGCCTAAAGCAGCTACACCATATCACTTTTGGCCTAGGATAGGCATGGAACTTATCATTGATACCAAATCTGTATCTTTCACTGAAGCTTATCTCCATTCTTCAATGCAATCCCGATTTATGTTGAATTATTCATAAAGTCTTCGAAAACACCGGCGTATGCTTGTTGAATGAAAAAGTAGATATATATATACAAGAAAGAAACTACGAAAATAGCAATTTCATAAAATGTTATCCGAAAGCAGAATCCCTAAGAGCTATTCAGAACAATTGGTGAAAACATTGATTAATTACTTAAAATGTAGTACTAGAGTCGACATAATATTGATTTTTTTTGGTAGAATCGCAGTAGTAATCAGTTGAATATCATACTTTAAAGAGTGTAGGCTCATACCAAACCGAGAAAGTTGACAAAGCAACATCCTAAATAACCTGGCTAGGGATGATCAACATTGTTGGCTCTAGAGCCTGTAACTAGCCCATCTTCATCGTAGATGTTCTTATTCACTTCTCTTTGAGGGGGTGATCTCGGTAACCTGTGTGTTAATTCCTCTTTTCATTTTCTCGAAAATAATAATCTCGTGTATACTTTTGGTTCTGCTTGTAGGCTATTGATATCTGGTTTCAGAAGAATGAGATCTAAACCTATGCTCTGAATTCGATAGCGTTAACATATTTTTTCTTTGTCTCCCTCTTCGAAATTTGTATTAATTTCTTGCTCTGTAATTAATTTTCTTTGTTAGTCGTTAAGAAGCTCTCAATCTTCAACTTGAGAAAAATAATACTTCCCAAATAATGACCTTTAAAGATTAATACTCGAAGCTCTGATTCATTTGATCTCTGAAGCGATAAAGCGCCAAGAAGACAATATTTTTTGTTTAAAAGATATTTCAATATGCTTTCAAATATTTCATTCCGAGTTTGAGAAGATCAAGGCAATTCGACTCCTTGTTGAAAGGAACTTCAGCATTTAGGAGATTGCTTCCTAAGACCTCTACCTTATTGTTGGTATTTCTCGCGTTGCGAGCATGGATTTTGTAATATTATTGGCAGTCACACAATTTAACACAGTCACTAAAGACCATGTGATAAGTGGATCTAATATCAATGATAAATGTTTCTTACCAAATTGCTAAAGGGCTGATTGATTTACCTCAGTTATTAAGCCTTTAATAAAGCTAGAGAGGAAGTTTTTCGTGAGGTGAGGTCTTAATGTCAACTTTCTTCAATATTGAGTGATCTTCAACTTTATGAAATAAAAAACATAAAATTGTTGGGATTAATTAGCATTGCAACGACAGACCTAGGTGGTCTTAGTAGCAACACAACTTTGAAATTAAAGATGTTTTTATATCTTACACATCGCCTTGATCTCTTGATGGTTTCTTCGAACGAAAAATGAAAAACTGCCATCATCATCATTAGAGGTTCCAAGCTGAACTGAAGACTTGCATTTTTTTCCCTGTTTCAAACCCTTAGTGATACATATCTAATTTTGGATCAAAGCTTATTAAGCTTTAAACGTGTCGGATTTTAAGATATTTTAAGTGAACCGAGATTAGACTCATTTATTGATGAGCTCTTAGGGTAATTTAGAGATGGAACTGGATTCGGATTTGTAAGAGTGCGCCCTTATTTCTTCTCTTAAAGGCTGAGAATATAGAATAAAACTGCAAGTTTCTATTCAGCCTGTCCACTTCTCATAATTCTTAAATCACTTCAGTTAGGATTTCTTCAATCCTTCACCGGGACAAAACTCATAACCTCACTTCAAAATTAAATTGTTTTCGAGTTTTAGAAGCCCGATATCTCGAGCCTAGCACAATTTCAGCTATCTATAAGGGAATGCTTCCAATAACCTTCATAAAGTACACATAAATCTTGGCCTCGTTGTGAGAGATAAGACTAGTATTGAAAGTCCATCATCTATTAGCGAATTTACCCGACATTTTTGGAGTGGTCGCACTTCAATTTTTAACAAACAGTTACCCTCATTTCGAAAATTGTCATATCTTCAAAATTTTTACAAATTTGGTTCATAGTAGATGTATTTCAATTCCTCACAGTGGCAATGAAGATGGACTCACCAATGAACTTCGAAAAGTCATTTTTCTGTAGAGAAAACCGACAATTAGTTTCAATTTTGGGAAAAAACCCAGAGAAAGACATATTTTTTACTATATTTAAATCTTCGAATTGGGACTATGGCATGATGAGTTCTCTGTGTCGTAATTAATACATAAATATCGAAATTTCCCTCATCATCTGTTAGAGTTTATCAATCTTTCACAAATTTCTTAGATAATGGCAAAATTACAAAGTGGTGCGCAAATTTCAGTTGCTTTTTAAGGCAAAAAACGACTCGATGCGATCCAAATAAGACGAGTAGTCACCATTTTCACTTCAATTTTGGAAAATCAAGGCTCATCTAAGTAGAACCTAAAATTTGATTTTATTTAGGAACTCATCAGGACTCAGTCCTTATTTTTAATCTAACAAATCCAATTTTTTGATAATTGAATAAATAATCCCAGGATTAAATCTGCCATTGACCTTTTGGTTTTATGTCTGCAAAACTGTTTGTCCTTTACTTTATTTTGCTTGGTTTGACTCTGCACTACGGTGCCTGCCAAACGCACACGCCATTAGTACGCAATCAGCCTCATCCTGATGAAATTTCAACCATCCATGAAATCCACTACTATAAGTTCTCTCCTAAAGTCGCTGAAGATCTCTCCATCGAAGCAGCTCCAAGAGACGAAGCCTCGATCCCCGTCATCTACGTGTCCATGGAATACGAACAACCTAATGTCACGCATGCCGATTTCGTTGCGGGCGCTTCGGGTTATAATATCCTTACGATCCCAAGTCAGTACGTTCCCACTGATAAACCAGTTTACATCGCCGTCAAGTGCTTCTCTGTTCGCTGCTTGTACAACGTGCAGGTCATTGCAACTTCTGAATATGTACTCCAAGTGAATACAATCGTAAAACGAACCTTTAGTCAAAGAACGGCGGAACTCATCAAGGTGGAAATTCCTAAGAGTGACAACATCACTCACATGATTATATACGCTCAAGTATTGAACATCAATTCAATTTTTGAGCCAATCCACATGTACGTTAACAAAGGACATGAACCACCTACAAGTTCAACTCACGATCTCGAATCAGTCCCTTCATGGATGGATGGAACAGCGGTGGTTATCTACCCGAATAGCCGCCTATTTTGCACAGGATGTACGTACACCGTTCTGATCGAGGCTCCAGCCGAAACTCAATTGAAGATCGAAGCGAGAACGTACACCAAGGCGAATCATCTCCCCTTCCATGGACGAGTTTATGACGGCGTCACTGCGAAACAAGAGATAACTTATTTCCTGAACTTCACGGCCTACAATATTACAAGCCAAACTATCACGGTTATCTTCCAGCCTTATGAAGGTCACGCACAGTTATATCTCCACCCAGACCACCAACCAGCTCAATTACATGAATATATGTGGGAGATCAGAGACTCTGGAACTTTAAGGTTCGTCCTGACCGAAACTGAGAGAAAACATAGGAAAGTGAAAGAAGGCATTTACATCACTGTCTTAGGTGTAACCACATCGACCTTCGAGCTACACGCCACCATAAGTGATGTTCAAGGGGCTCACGTTAAATTTGGAGCAGAAGAGGTTGGCTACATTGAACACCTGGAACTTGTCCAGTATTCATTGTGGGGTGAAAAGCATGAAATGTTCCCAGTTACTTTAACGCTCAAAGTTCTGAGTGGTCAAGCAAGTATTTATGCTAAAAGCTGCGGCAAATCGATTTGTAATTTTACCAGAGAGGAAATTCACAAAATAGATGCTCACCTCATGGTTCCTGGAACCGCGAACCCAACATTTATGATCGGTTCAAATCTCACTCGTGGGACTAACACCTTGAGCTTCGTACACCACGGCTCTCTTTGCCACGGTGACGACCCAGAACCTACTGAGGATGCTTGCACCTATGCTATTGCTGTGATGGGTCACGCGCACCCTTATTCTCATTACACATTAGTGGCTGCGAAAGAAAAGAACCAAATCTACCTCAAAGAAGGTCAGCCTGTCCATGGAAGCCTTCAATACCTCGAGTATATTCCTTTTAGTTTCACCATCACCAATGAAACTGGAATAAAATCCGTGATTTTCCACCTAGTTCCAATTTCTGGCACAATCTTCACCTACTCCTCTCGATTGACAACTCAGCCATGCCAAACTAGTTACGAGAAAAACGCCTTCAATGGTAATTCTCTTGAATACCATGCCTCAGAAGGTGGGGGTATGGCTGCGACATATCATGTCAGAGTCTATGGTTGGACTGCAGCCACCTTCACGATCACAGCTACTGTCATCCGAAACATTCCTGATAGCACAGATCATACGAACCACACTCATCCTGCGAGCACACCGATGCAGCTTCGACTTGGTCAGCCAATGTCTGTGAACTCGGAGTCAGCAGATCCACACCACTTCTACTTTAACCCTTACCTTATGCATTGGCAAAGCTGGTTCCATGGCACTGTAGATATCAGACTTATTCCTATCAAAGGAAATTTCGTCATGGTGATGGACACCAATGGCACCTATCCTTCCCTGACAAACTACACTTGGAAAGCGGATCCAGATGATAACACCATCTCTCTGAATGCCTCCGATCCTGGATTTGGAATCGATCATCAATACAAGATTACCGTTTACTCACAGGCAAACTCAGCCAACAGTTTTTCTTTCATGGTGATGTACGCGCTTTCTGGAGACACCTTCTATTTGAGAGCTAACCTTCCTCACTCTGACTGGGTTGACAAAGCAAACCCTCTCTATTTCATGACGGATTACTATGAAGGTGATGGAGACCTGATCTTCACCAAACACAGTGGGTCAGACCGCTTTGAAATTTATCTATCAGTCGACACTAAGAACCCATTCCCAACTGAGAAAAATTATAATATTTCCACTGCCACTAGACATACCAGTATCATCCGCTTAAATGCGACTTACCTTACAAAAATTTGCGGTGTTGAGTCGGGAATGGGAGGTGGTCCCTGCCCAATCCATGGAGCAGTCCGAACAAGCAGTCCTGATTGGGTTGAAGTTTCATTGCTTTTAACGAAGACGAACCAAATAATTCAACTTTCAGAAGGTAGAAAAGTCGCTATCCCAATGCTAGACAAAGCGCCAATTAATTTGCTCTTCGACCCCGCCACTGTTGCCAATGGGTTGAGCGCAGTGGCTGTTTCTTATCATGAAAGATTGGCAATGATAGCAAACGTGGTTCAAACACGGCTAAACGACCGCCCTCCAAAGACAGTTTTCCCATCTTATGATAAATATGACTACGCAGCCAGAGAAGTCGCGAAAGGTGACTTCGATTTTATCAACACGTTGTTCATTCCAAGTTCCAACGTTACGATGTGCATGACTACGAAGTGTCTGCTCGCAATAACCTTATTCCCTGAAGATATTATGGGCAACCTTACTATCGCCGAAATAGACCAGCATGAAGGATTCATCCCTCACTTCTCCATTGTTGCCTCTTCGACACTTGTCCCTCTTACTATTGGAGAATCGATAAACGGTCATGTTGATGAAGGTCAATATATCTATTACTCTGTTAGGATCCATCGTCCTATTTGTCAAATATATATCTCCTTGACTCCGTTATCTAACGGCGATCCTGATATTGTAGTTGCATACGGTTCTGATAAAAGACCTACCATTGATGGAGACAACTACGATTTCGCCTCTATTACCGATCGATCAGAACAGATTGAAATCTCCAATGTAAATATTCTTCCAGATCGAACTTCGATGGAAGGAGTCTGGGTTATTGGTGTCTACGGCTACACTCAAGCCAAATACAAGCTCTCTGTCTTCTATGAAAACGACCGAGTGGTTGCGATTGAACCTGGTAAACCCATGGAACTGCTCTTACAGCACAGAAAGTCAGTGTATTACAAATTTTATAATACACAAAACAAAGATTTCAAGTTCCGAATCACAAGAGAGTTCGGCTTTGGATCCCTCTATATCAATAAAGTGAAAGACACAGAAGAATTGCTTGACCATCTTCCTAATAGTACTCATCATGACTGGTCGGTTTACACTGCCAATACAAGAGATCAAATCGATATCCTTACCACCGATCCAAAATACTGTCAACACTGTTACTACTTGATCCAGGTCGCTGCTACGGAACAGAATCTAAAGTTTGTGCTCACACTGATCCATCCAGATCAGCCAGTTACTCTCCAGAGTGGCAAGGGTCTGAGAGATTTTGCTCAAAAAGATGAAATGAATAAATACATCTTTGAGAATCTATACGGCAGCTTTTTGGACATCAATCTCGTCATCTACTCAGGATACGTCACCCTTATTTACTCGCTTGCTCTCAATAATCAAGGACAAGGAGAGCAAAATAATTATGCTATTATCACAGGCGATCCCAACAAGCACTTTATGAACATCAGGATCAATGACACAAAACCTCAAACATACTACTCGATCAAGGTGATGGGCAATGCTCCCTCAAATTACACCATTTTGGTGAATAGTGAAGGAAGATCAATCGAACTGACAGACGGAGTTCTGCAATATGGTTATCTTGATCCGGGTGCTTATGATAATTATCGATTCTATTGCGATCTAAGTTATTCCTCTCGCAAGCGCCTAAAAATTGTGGTCAACGTCTACAATGACGAATTCACACAAATTAACGCTGCTAATATACAAGGTCTGCCACGTGAGCTCCCCAGAGTTACTGTCAAATACAGAGACTCCATGAGTGGTCGCAATGGATCTGTCTTCACAGAACCTGCTCTTTTGCGAAATGACACGACGATAAACGGACTCACATCGAGTGTTATGATAAGTGAACTCATACAATACGGAGTCCAAAACGGAACTTGGCTCTTTGAGGTGAAGAACACTCAGAGTGGTTTGTTAAACTACAGTATTGTTGTCAAAACAAAGGATATCTATGTTATTCCTCCAAATACAGTCCACTTGACTAGACTTGGAGTCAATGAATATGATATCTTCGAAGTATACATCTACGAAAAGGGTGTGCTGGCTATAGAAATTTCTCAGTGCTACGGAACAGTTATCTTCCAAGCAACCTCTTCTATTGAGAAACTTAATAGAGGCGAGTTCGAATTGGTCGTAAATATTCCATATGAAGACCTACTATATGGAGAACTGCCTGTTGAACCTGGCATCGTCTATATTAAGGTGCGCGCCACCTCCGGTATTTTAGATGACAATTTTGACCCGACACAAGAGGCCCTTTTCAAGATTGAAACCCGCTTCTTCAGATCTACCGAATTGAGACCATACACATACTTCTTTGCTGGAGATGATGGAAGAGTCTTCTGGGAACCAAAAGATGGCAAGATCGACCTCAAATGGAGGCAGATGGGTATTATTCACGATAATGCGAAGGCCCTGTTCGATCAATATACCATCCTCTACAAATACAAGGTCGTTCTCGCTAAGGACGACATTATTGCTGATACTGTTGCCAAGTGTGATTGGGCACCTGAGAGGTTTGAAGGTCACTTTGAACAGAAAGCAAGTTATTATAATACAAGCGAGATATATCTTCCTAGCACAAAATCTGCAACAGAGTTTATTGCACTTTCAAACGAACGTCAAAACCACACGATCAAGATCGACGAAGAAGGAACTTACTATGTCCAAGTTGTCGGAAATATAGTCGGAGTCAAAGATGGAAAGACTGTCTGGTCTGTACCAATTGCCTATAAAAACACAGAAATCGTGAATTCCAACTTGATAATGGGAGTCCCAGCGATTTTAGGTGTTTTGGGCTTGATTACGATAGTAGTGTTAGGCTTCTTTGCTTACATATATTACAAGAAGTATAGATTAGTAAAACGACGACTGACCTTCGAGCTACAAGAAGTTAGACTGGGAAATAATGTTCTGGAGTCTGATTTCGAACCTCCTCAGACTGAGGACACCAAAAAAGGACTTCCTCCATCAGGATACAAAGACTTCGTTGAAGAATCAAATAAATAAAAGGAATAGTAGAATTTAACTCCTATTTCATTCATACATGCGTACTATGGACAGTTAGGTTGATCAAAATATATCGATTCATATTAAGCTACATATAAACGAATAAAAAACCTGAATAAAGAAAGAATAACACAGATTATTTCGTGAAAAAAGATTTCTTTCAGTGAATATATATATGATGAAGAAGATATATTTGCTTGGTAAATGATTTTTACTGTCTACGCATTGAGAGTTATTTAGCACCAAAGTATTGTTCAAGAAAGGTATCATTAATTGAGTCAGCGAGTTTTAAAATTTCATAAGAATGCAATCTGTATCGATTAAAATCAATTTTAGATTCGAGAGGGTCCGTAAGGAACGTTAATTAAGCTTTAAAGCTATGTCCATCTCCTTAAATAAACAAAGAAGCACATTCGCAGAAAAGCCCTCCTTAATAATTTTCTGAGAGAAATTGCTGAATAATAAAGAGCACTATGCTTATTAGAGTTGGCGATGAGCTTAAATCTAAATATCACTTTGTATTTATGTAATAATCTGTAAAAGGTCAGGTAGCTTTCACAGGAAAAAGAGAAAGATATCAACTTATCCTAATTATTACATTGGTTAGGAACCAACTGAGAACATAGAAAGTATGCGAAAAAAACTTCCATTCTCGTGTTCTAATTTTCATCAAATGCCGCTACTCTCAAATACCTTTTGCCACATGTATATACTCTGTCATATCTCAACTTAGTTATGTTTATAGAGCTTTAGTCTTAGAAGAACAAATTTTTCCTTTGAATTGTGAAATCAGAAGATTTTTAGAGTGCCTTCACAAACAACACAGAAAATATTGAAATGGAAGACCTAACGCTTTTTCTGAAGTGCTGATGTGAATAGCAATCTATTTTTCTATTTGATGAAACACAATGGGTTCTCAACTTCTCTGAGTTTTCTTGAGAAAAACCTTCATGCCTTTTTCATTTACTTGCTGCCGCCAACGGTGGTTTCATCAGCAACGAACTTCTTGTCAGTCTTTCTCTTTCTGGTATCGGCGTTCTTTTGTCTTCTGAGTTCTGCTTGCTTGACCAATTGTTGTTGTTTATCCTTTTCGTGCTTCTTCTTGTAAATTGCTTCGATCAGGACTCTCTTATTCTTGAACTGGTTACCCTTGGAAGCAAGGTAGAAGTGATGGTATCTATCATCATTGAAATGAAAATGCTCTATCATGCTTTCATATTTATATTTACAATTGCTTAGTGATCTTGCCAGCAGCTCTGTATTTGGCAAGAAGTCTTCTCAAGACTCTCTGTCTGCGAATCCAAAGGACCTTAGTTGGCATTCTAGCCTCCTTGGTACCTCTTCTTTTACCTCTGCCGGTGTGTCTACCTAATTAAGGAAATCCCAAATTTGTTTTTCAGTCGAAGTTCGCTTCAAGTCTATTACCTTTGGCCTTTGCTTCTTCATGAGCACGAGCGCGGGATCTAGAGTGAATGGTAATGCTCTTCTTCATGATCAAACCGTCCTTGATGAGCTTTCGAATGCTCATTCCTATCAATCAAAATATATTGAGACAGGAGTTTAACCCGAATCGTTACTGGAGTTGGCAAGAGAAATTTCGTTAGGCTCATTTGGGTCTAACCATAATCTCTTCTTTCCGCACTTGAGTACGGAGGCTGCGAGTCTCTTTCTCAATCTCAGATTAACCATTTGGTGTTTAATTATTAGGAAATCCAATAATTTTGTAAATCCCTTGGAATGAAGATATAAATATCTTCTCCTGAAACACAATGTCGTTAGTTATTTCTTCAGATATCATAGTTTTCTTTATTTATATTGATGAAGAAACATCGATTACTAATGTATGCCTATCAATGCAGCTT
>ENA-UOTX01000007-UOTX01000007.1-compost-metagenome-genome-assembly--contig:-NODE-7-length-155637-cov-10.974807_pt1 | contig 155637 bp, 99 predicted proteins | sample MGYA00238143_ERZ746982 | MGnify/ENA primary metagenome ERZ746982 (study PRJEB28758, sample SAMN06268862) | compost metagenome | isolation source: single cell | place: USA: California, Emeryville, Joint... | reverse complement strand
CCGTTTAATTTACCGGAAAGCTAGCTAATTTATTTTTCTTCAAAAGTTAATTAAGTGGCTCTCATCAAAAAACCATTAAGTTAACGATGATGAAGAACGTAATTGGTGAGTCGATTGTTAAATTTAATTTGTCAAAAAATATAGTTTCGTCTCAAAATTAAGCACATGAGTATGAAATTGAGGAGCGAGGAAGAAAGAGGGCTAACAAAAAAAATCCTCGATTGATGGATGCCGGTGTTAAATGTTCTCCTTGAATGTGAATTTATATACTAATATACTCCGAGAAAACTTTGTTTCGTCTTTTTCTCTAATATAGATGATGCTGTTGACGAACTGTGATTAAAGGGAGATTCTCATTAATTGATGCTACTGTATACTTGGAGAGAAAACAAAAATAGAAAATCCCCTCGCTCTTAGCCTCATATCAGCAAAAACCCCATCCATTTGTATTGATTCTTCAAAAACAAAAAAAAAGGGACTCAAATCGATTACCTCATCAAACTCATCAAAACACGATTAAACTTGAGATTAATTTGAACCAAAATAGTTGCAAATTATTTATCAAAGTTAGCCAAGCGGGAGGACAAAACTCATGAGATCAATTGCTTTCTTCGGAGTGATCATTACTACGTTAATCCTCGCAGCAAACGCTCAGTGCTACACAACCTGTGCTACTTGCTACAGCTATAGTCCCAGCTACTGTTTATCATGCAATTATGGATATTACTATGATATCGATGATGGAGGAAAATGCATAAGCAGTTGTAGCGGTGGGTACATTAATTCAACTGCTACCTCTTACGGTCCAAAGGGAACTTGTAGTATGTTGGCAGGAGCTGCCTTGAAAGCGGCCGGACTTGCTGTTGGAGCTCTAATTGCAATCATCATAGGTTGTTTGCTCCTCCTAGCTCTTTGTATTGTTGGCTGCATTTGCTGCATCGCTCAAGCTTCGAGCCCAAAGCCTATCATGACATATCGTCAGCCTCAAACTGCTTCAGTCGTATATATGCCACACACGAATCTCCAGAATGGATCGCAGCAATATCACGGCCAGCCTGGCTATCAACCTAATTATGGTTTCGAAATGCAAAGTGGTGGCTACCAACCACAGTATGGAGGTCAACCACAATATGGAGGTCAACCGCAATATGGAGGCCAACCACAGACTGGATACGTCCAGCCACAATTCACAGCGCAGCCTGATGGTTCTCAAAACCAAATAAGTTTTCAGACTCAGCCTGATTCTCAACCTGTGACTGGACAACCTCTGCTTTAGGTCTCTATCGAATCCTGAAGATTCCTCTGATCTAAGCTCTTTATTTCCTAGCTGTTATGAATATTCAATCAATATTAATTTGATCTTTAGTTTCAGTCTATTACAAAAAATAAGCAGTATCGCGAGGCCTATCAATTTCCAATGATAACGAAATATTCAGAAAATCGCACTAAATAGGATAATACAGCATATTTTACGACTCCAAAGTAGTGAGTAACTCTTGCCATCATTAAACCCGTAGCAGCACTTAGATAAGTAAATTAGTAAAGCAACTAATGAATCGAGCTTTTTTTCTCTATTAATATTACTTCTTGAGTTCAAATTAAATACAAACTCCAAACAAAATGCTCTCGTTGATTTACCAATAATAAAAAGACATTAATTTTCCCCCTCTCCTCTAGCCGGAACAAGCAGAAGGAATTTACTTACTCATCAAGCCATGAATCCTAACCTAAGTCCCTATCTTCAGGCTTTTTGTACTCGAGACCAAGTGCTCTAAATATATCTTCCTCTGTGTAGCATGGAACAGTTTTACCCTTCCATACACTCTCATTCTTGATTCTATTCGCTGGAAGTAGCCCGTAATCCCCTAGCGAATATCCTTTCTTCCTCGCAAAGAGTCTCATGCTTCTATTGAAATTTTGTGAGCCTGTGAAATACAGCACAGCAAACGCAAAATGCTCTCTGGGATAAATCTTTATATCTAAGCGTCGATGTATCCCCACCTCTTTGAGCATAACCCAACCCATGTATGTTTCGGATCCATGACTTCCCATATTTGGCAACGTGATATGATCAGTGATCAGTTCATCCTCAAGACTCTTCACGAGCTTGTAAAGGAAATCTCCCCAAGGCTTGCCGTCTTTTCTGGTGATAAGCAGATCGATATCACCAGAAGACGGTTTGCCTCTACGATAAGACCCGCATGCAATCATTTCATAGGTGCCTTTGCGCTCGCTTAGCTCATCGACCCTTTGCTGAACTTTATTAATGATTTGCTCGACTTCAGCTCTCGGGATTCTTTGCTGCAGGTCCTCATAATATTTCAAACCAAGGGCTTGATGCTCGTTCAAGACTTCAGGGTGCTTTCTCAAATCGTCCAGCGTCCTGAAGCCCATCATGTAAAATTTCTGAGCTGTAGAAAGTCCGACACCCCAAATATTCATAAATAGATTGAGTGCTTTATGCTGTTCATCATTCTCAAGTATTCTCGCTTTACGTAGCGCTCCCGTTTGCAAAATTTCAACTATTTTCTTCCTGATTTTCTCTCCAATACTCGGTACCTCATCTAAATCTTTTTCAGTTTCAATTTTCCTTGGGAAACCTCTAATAGAAGTGATTGCCTTCCTGTAGCCAAGCATCCTTCCTTGATCTCCGACATTCGTATACATCTTTAGCACGTTTTCAAGCTCAGAAATGATAAAAGCGTTCGGATTTTCTCGGTTTTGTCCAATCTGGCACGCAAACGTCTCCTTCTTGGAGTCCCAATATGAGTCTCTTCTTCGCTGCCCGGGATGCAGAAGCTTCAGCCCTCTAACCTCCACGACATCGCCCTCTTCATTTTTATTTACCCTCTGGAAATCTTCGATCCCTTCTATTATAGTCCCTTCCAAGTCCTTCTCCGTTAAAAATTCCTTTTTCACTTCTTTCACGTTGCTAACATGAACATCTTCGTCTCCAAAAAAGGTTGGGTCCCAATTTATTTCATTTTTCGTTTGAGCTTCATTTTTTATATACTCCTGCTTCGATTGAGCCTCGCTTTTAATTTTCGAATTCGGGTGATTGATAGCAGAAGGGTAATTGTATTCTCGTTTCGGCTCCAAGAAAATAACGTCTTCATCATAGTAATTCAACCGCCAGTTGTTCATATCTTCCTCTTTCAGCACCAAGATGGAAGGTTCATGCTTAACTGTAATCTCTTTCTTCATGGGCTCAGCCAACATAGCGTTAGAATTGCTATCATTATCACCGTAACAGTAATCAAACAGCTCTCTGGAATTTTTCATTAGCTCGTATGTTTTCATGGATTGCTCTGACACCGGCTTGCAGCTTCCAAAGTCACTTGGGCTGTCTGATTGAGGAGTTTCAAGCTCACTCTCGTCAATCATAATGTTATTTTCACTGATCATTTTCTCCTCCTCATTGTCTTCATCAATCTCATTTCCTTTCTGAGAGCCGGTCTCCGAAGGTTCACGGCTTGCTAATTGGGCCATCTGTGAAGGGTGAATTGAAGAATATGGAGTTGGATCCAGATATTTTTGTGACTGAAGGCATTTGGTGATCCATTCGCAGTCTATATAGACGAAGTAAGGCACTCGATATAAATAGTTAACATGCACGACCTTCTCTAGATAGTCCCATCCCATCTCGCGCGTCGTGATGATAAAAATCTGTTTGTCTGTAGGCATTTGCCAAAAAAATATATCAAAATCGATAACCTCGGCCCTGCATTTTAGACATTGAGCTTTGAGAATTTCGACACGCTTTTTTGTGAGCTGCGAGCCAAACGGAATGAAGACAAAGACGTGATCTTCAAATAAAGGCGGAGATTCGTTGCTGTTTTTCTTAGTAAGTACCTTTTGGGGGAGCAAAGGAAGTTTCTTTTTTGGTTTATCTGAGTTAGCATTGTTTGGGTTGAGAGGAGAACCTTCGTTTTCGATGTCCATGTTTGTTTGTGATGGTTTGGTCTCGGGAGAGGATGTTAAGCCTCTAGTACGACAAATTATGAGGTCTTTGAGTGGTGTTGAGCTTTTATGGTTAATTAACTATTATAAACTTTGATTTGAACATAATTTGAATATTTTTGCTTATTTACATCAGAAAAGATTCGTCAAGATGGATTTGTCTTAGACTAACTTGAAATATCGCAGCTTACCATTTCAGAAATATCTTAGTACTGAAAAGGAAGAAAAATGAACTGTCTAGCTTATTTTCTGTTGTAAAAGTGTTTCACACAGGAAATTTAAATTTAGGTTCAGTTCGATCAAAAGAAACATTTCCTTGAGGATATCGAACACCTTCTTAGTTTTTAAGAATGGCATGTATAGGAGTATGGATTTGAACATTATCTAATACATGCTTTCCAGAGCTATGTAGACTACTATATATACCAATTTGTGTTATTCTCTCCGTTTTCCTTACGATAGCACATTCTAGCAGATGGAATATCATTGATTTAGGTATATTCCACAAGATAAGACTAGACCAAATGTGTGTGAGCTTCTCAATGCCTGCATCTCCTCTAAAATCTTTCCAAACAGCAATATGAATCCTATCTTCAGCAACTTAGCCATGTAAGTATTAATCAATTTAATAGAATCTTCATGCACCTGCTTTAGATAATATAATTTTTGATCATAGATCTCATTGTTTTCTGTGGGATATCCGAAGAAAATCATTGTTATTGATGAAATAAGAATTTGTTCAATACTACATAAGTTGCCATATAATCTCGTAGTAGTTCCTTTGTAAAAACAAACAAGATCAAATAAATTTATAAGATTAAGAGATCAAATTATGTGTTTCGTGACTATTATGGTATTTACCGCGATGCTAATTAAATGTTAAGGGCTTCACGGATATTTTAGCCGCTAATTTTTAGTAATACTTTTGTCGGCCATTTGAAATTCTCCGAGGATGGCATCATAGACACAGAAGCTGGCAGATTGTGAAACTTAGCTGGAGGATACTTCAGATCTAAGCCTTCCTCAATCTCATTCTTAGTATTATCTTTCGATTGATCATAGTACTTACTAATCAATCTAAACAAACTATCTGCCTCCTCATCGTCATCTCTATTAGGAGGGTTAAGAATTGCAGCATTTACTCGCTTCTCTGCTTCATTGTGATAGTATGGACAGACCTTCCTGAGGCAATTCTTTAGAGTACACTTTCTCGTTTTATAATAATTCGGATGATACTCCAGCTCCTTCCATCCATGGCAATGTCTACAAGATTTGCCTTGTGGACATCCACCATCATTATAATCTACTACAAAATCATCTACCCGCCATTTTAGACAGAGCTTAGGTGCATAATAGAACCTATCCAGAGGTCTTCTATAGTCCTGCCAATTATGTGCATATTCGCAGCGGGCCCTATCGTGGCTAAAGAGATTATTCGGACACCAAACAGTTTTATGATATTGGGTGTAAAACTCTTCAGCAGTGATTATTTCCTTTATTTTGTGAAGAAGCTCAATTATTAACTCTTCCTCTTTGTGAGCGAACGAGCAGTATTCACCAAATTCGCACTCTTTTGATTTATCCAAGTAATGCAGGCAATATTTTGTTTTGAAGTTTTCAGGATGATAAAGTTCCTCAACTTTGCTGTGGTAATGAGGGCAGTTATCTCCTTGTGGGCATAAGTTGGGTTCTTCAATAAATTTGCATGCTTTTCCTGAAGGTCGAAGTAGCGCGCGCCTGCGGTCTTTGGGATAATGATAATAGTAGCATTGCTTGTGGTTGTGTTTTACACGTATTCTGCACCGGAATACCTTGAAGTTTTCGAGCCCTTGGCATAAAATTGGGTTTACTTCTAAGCTGCCGTCTTTCAGCAATGAGTGTTGAAGGGGTGCTGAGCGAGAGGATAGTTTTGGGGAGTCTCGATCACTCAGACTTGGGGTTGAGCAAGAATCACTCCTGGCTGTCTCAAAGCTGAGCGTAGATTCGAGATTCTTAGATGGACTCATTGTTGTAATTGTAATTTTATCAAATTGTTTACTAAATATTTATCTTCTCAATATTCCAACCTATATATCTCCATGGAGTTCTAGGCTGGACAGAAGCTTTTTTTACTGATCACTCATCACATATATAAAATAATTAAACATGATTAAAAATACTAGCTGAGAAGTGAAGCCGAGAAAAAGTATTAAAGGTAAAAGCTATAATGTCTTCATCCCTACATTTAATTAGTGCATCATTACCTCATTTACTTCTGCTGCTCCTGTTGCTGCCCAAACTTTCTTCTTATTCCTATAATCTGCAGAGAAGCATTTTTCTAGGAGATATTTCCCATCAGAAATACTGAACTCCCAGCCTCCCTGTCAGTAACCCAATTTATTTTTCTGCTGCCTCAAGAGTTTTTCATAGAGCGATATCATTCTATTGTTCAGCTTTCTCACCGCTGAAAATGCCTAGAACTACGAAAAAAGTTGTTTCCTTTCACCCAAACAATAGAGTAATAACCTGTAGCGCGATAATTCATATGAGAAATAAGCTCTAAGTGCAAACTAACGAAAGGATTCAATTGATTTGATAAACACAAATTTCTCTTGGTTTATGGCTGATGAAAATTCACACAAAATAGTTCACAAGCTCAAATTCCGCTACTATGCATACATCCTATAGTTCAAAAAGAATCGTGCGGTTTGTTCTTTCGCACGTCACTCTGATAAACTAGACGGTAATCACATTTTATTTGCTAGAAAAACACACTGACATTGCTTCGCCTAATAATCCAATAATGAGTTCAAATATTTTGGCTCAGATTTTTACTTTTATCTTGTGTTTTGCATGAATACAGCACATTTTCATTGGGAAAGCTAAAAACTCTAACGGTCTTGTCACTCGAGGCTGTCGCTAATGCAGTTCCATCGTTGTTCCAACGAACAGAATAAATCTCTCCTAATACAAAATCAAGAATTAATTATCTGCAAACTTGAGAATTGTTACCATGATGAATCATTTTATTACAAGGCTTGGTGGTATCCTTATCTCGGATATCGTAAATTTTCACAAGACGGTTTTGACCAGCGCATGCTAGCAACTGTCCATCTTTGCTCCAATCAATTGAAAATATTGACTCTAGCAACAATAGTTTTAGAAAGTTAATTGAGATTCACTGCATCTCACGTATGTCAAGTTGGATAGGATCTTGAGAAAGAGGCGATTGCTTTTCAAGGTCAATGATACTCAGCTTACAGTGATCGAATTTCAAAGCAATGTATGGTAGTTCAACATTAGGGTTCCATCGACATTTATTGAGCCATGCTAATCCCAAAAAGGCAGATTATATTACCATAGGTTTGATGAAATGGGTAAGAAACTTACTTTTTTTCGGATTTGGCCCAGCTTCTCGAGAGAGTTGAGCCGTACCCTCATATACGGTCTGCACGGTATATGTTCCAATTTGATCGAGCAAAGCGATTTTGTCTCCTTCTGGAGATAAATCGAAGCTCTCAATTATAGCTAACCACGAAAAATTATTAGCATCATAACATAGTTGAGTGATTCTCACTCGGAGATTCCCATTTGTGTTCACAAATAATTTTCTTTCCACAGTCAAAAAGCCGGTATCCTACCTCTTCTGAAGGGTTCGGAATCAGCGCTGCGATATTTCTCCTCGCATTATAGGATATATCACCAAATCCGAGATCACCCTCATACTCTTTTGACTGCCAAATCGTTTGACATTTGTAATTTTTGATTTCAACAAGAGAAAACTTGGCACTTCTTCCTCGACAATGGCGTAAGGAAAGCAGCTGACCTGGTTTACTTAGCCCTATCAGATGATTCCAATAGTTTCCTATCAGAAATATTTATCATTAAAGATCGAGCAAGTCAGTTGCCTTTAGAATTGTCTGAAAGCTGAGCTCCTTGCCCGGAAGCATATTCAACTTGGTCTTCTAAACTATAAGTGCTTATTTGATTGCTTTTAAGCGAACACCACGATATCAAAGCGCTTTTTGCTTTTCAAACTAACATTAAGAAAACAGCATAACCATCGTTATTACGCAATGAAAGTTTGAGAGAACAGATTTCCTTCGACGTTGTCTCAGACTTCTCCAAAAAAGCAGCTTCTTTAGTGTCTTCAATAGAATTTTCAGAGATGATGATGATTTCCTTTGGAGTCACTGCTGATTTTTCCGTAGTAGCCTTTGGTTCTAATTTCTGAAAAATATCATCTATTTGAAGTCGCTTAGATGTGTCTCTATTCGCCATTTCATCAAGTAGCTGATTCAGATCAGCTGCTGTGAATGATTTGCTTAAGCCGGACTTATCGGCCTCCGAATTCGAAAATGCCTCTTTTTCTGTCAGTTTCGTACCTTTTTCCCACAACCGTTTAGTTACACGAGCTAACTCTGCAAGTTCCTTGCTAATATCGCTTTGTTTTTGTAGTTCTAATAATTTGGAATCTTCTTGATTGCCTTCCTCTTTCATTGGCTCCAGCCAGTCTCCCAAATAGTAACGAGTGTCAGAAGTTGATGATTCCACTTTTAGAATCTTCTCCAGCCCAACTTCAATCGTGTGTTTTAGGTTCAAGCCGGACTTCAAGAATTGCAAATTCAAAAGAACATCTGTTAACATTTTTTTCAAGTCAATAACAATCCCATTTGTGCTTTTCTTCTGAATTAGAGGGTCATTTGCCAAAGTAGTGTAGGCTCCTTTCGTGACTGCCATCATTTGATCCTTTTTTATTGAGAAAAGCTCTATTAAGACCAGATCTGGCTGATTTTTCATCAAGTAAAGCAGTTCCTGAATAAACCGCGTGGCAGCCAACTCTGGATTCTTTTGATAAGTCGGTGAACTCTTGTTCAGTGCTCGGATCGAGTAGACTTGATTGTCGTTTATCGAAGTTGCATTAAATATTGCATAATAGCCCATGTCGCAAACGAGCTTGAAATCCTTATAAGCAGTTGCCGATGAGGAGTCGAGCAGATCTTGAAATAGAGGCAGCATCCTTGTATTATGTTTTGATTCCTCCATGATCTTTCGGAAGACAATATTCTAGGATAATTGATCCTCAGATTAATTTGATAAGGATTTGATCCGTTTGATAAATAATTTTTACCTTTCATAGTAAGAAAGTATCAATATCATAACTTAATAAAGCTAATTACTTCAAGAAAATACGAATAAAAGCTGTCCACCTCTACTATAACCTGGCCTCTACTGTGGGAGTTCGATTAACACACTTACAAATAAATATAATCAGTATTAACATATCATCAGTTATGTTATCGGCAATATTTATGTATATATATATTACTTCTATTTTACAAACAAGACAATCAACAGTAAGGAACTCAATGATTTTTGCCTCATCATTATATCAAAATTTAACCATAAGGAGTGGTCGAGTCTTGAGAGTTCTCAACAAGAGTTGCTTTCTTACATGCGATAAGTTATTCCCACTCATTGTCAGTTCAAGCAACTTCGACCAGGTTTGGTTTAACACTAGAAGCTCGGCTCCATCGTCATCTATCGAATTGCGATCCAGATTGAGAATTTTAAGATTCAACCAAGAGGTATTTCTCGCGATAAAGCTCGCTCCTTCTTTTCCTACACGATTCTCTGAGAGATCTAAATGCCTCAAATCCTTCCAAATGCTTTTGCAGGCCAGACTTTGAGCTCCAGCGACCCCAATCCGATTATGAAACAGATTCAAACGCTGTAGGTTAACCCAAGTATCATTTTGAACCAAACTCTCAATCCCTTGATCTTCGATAAAATTTACTGACAGGTCTAAGAGCATGAGCTTTTTCCAGGTCTTATTTTGGCTAAGGTACTCCACGCCTTTATTGCTTATCTGATTGTCTGAGAGATGCAGCTGTTGCAAGTTGCACCAAATTGTATTCTGAGAGAGAAAACCCACCCCTCTGTCTGTAATCAGATTGCTTCTCAGATTTAGTTCAACCAAAGTGTCCCAACTTCTGTTTTGAGACAGAATTTCGATGTGATCAGCTTTGATTTTCGATTTGAACAGACTTAGATTTTTCATTGCCTTGCAGTTGGAGCTATGAGCAATTAAGGACAATTGATCCAAGCTCAGCAAGCAGTAAGAAAGTCTGATTTGGACTATTTTTGAGCTGGCCATAGCTTTCAAATATATAGAAAGTCCCGAAGAGATCCAAGTATCGATTATACTGACCTTACATGCAGGCTTTGGCAAGCGTGTCAATCTTTTGAGTCTCAAGACATTTTCCAAGGCCATACAATCGAATAATTCTATCCTTTTGGCTCTCTGAAGGCTGTTTGGTGCGAATCGATCGAGAAGTCCTTTTAGCATGACGGTATATAAAATGTCCATTGAGAGCGGCTCAGCCTGCTTTTTGCGCGTGTACCAAGCCTCATATCGCCCATTTTCGTTCAGAATTGAGCCGGAGAATATCGGTTTGTGAAGTATGATATGATTGTAAGTGCATTTGGCTGTAACTCCTCGAAAGTTCCGGACATGCTTATGAATCCGGACAGCATGAGAGCGGATTCTATCATTTAGCATATTATCAGATGCTGCCTGAAAATTCTCATTCATAAATCAAGGCAAGAGAGTTATTCCTTCTGCTTTCTCCTGTGATGAATTCAGTAAATTTAATTGGAATAAATTCGAAAATGATAGGCTGTTTATTTATGAGAATTGAAAGCAAAACTTCATGATTGTGACTCCCTTGAAGACACAAAAACCTGGTGAATACAGATATTTCCTCAAAGAAAAGATTATATAAGAAAAGATTGAAGAAGAAGAAATTCGTTCTTTTATTGTCAAATGTCAAATAGTTGGACGAGAAGTGCATTCGGTATGTATTCATCCACTGGGTATAAATCCTACTGAAACAGAAAAGATCGTTGATAAACTCGCTATGCTTTTCGCCTTCATTTTTCACTTATACATTATATCTCTTCCGAATTTATTTATTTAGCACCATCTTACAGAAAAATTCTGATAAAAAGCATTACACGTTTGAGGTAGCCATATATTTTAGACGAATCTTTCAAAGTGAGAGGTGTCAAGAAACCCTCCATTGTTTATAAAAAACTATCGAATCTTTCTTTAAGAAATCAGTCAAGATACAATCAGTAAAGCCGTCAGTAACATTAATTAGATTTGGACCCCTGGTACATCGAAGGAAAATATTAGTTGAAATAACAATCGACAATTAACAAAATACGAGTCGAGAAACACTTATCATGACCTTCCAACTTCCGTTGTCTGATCAATAGCTCGAATCTAATAATGAAAATTTACATTTTCCCGTTCAAACTCATACATATAATTCCGTTTTCATAAGCCTTTCTATGAGTCGAAAAAAGGAATCTGATCGAACAACAAAACGAACCCAAGGGCAGTATTCAACGAATTTTAGAAAGTTTAATCACTTATTACGAATTATTCTCAAGAGAGAGTAGCAATATCAAGTACTAGCTGAATATTCGGATCTGAATAATTTTAAATATTCAGTGCAATAATAAGAAAATATTTTTGTAAACTCAGTTAATGTTAGAAAAAACGAACTCCAAAAAAAAAAATGAGAGTGTCTTTTCAATCGGAGCTTTTACTATGATTTTCTTTTTTTTTGTTACTTACAAACTATAACAAGTCACTTTGACTAGATCAATGTGCTGGGCTGATAATCCTATCTATGAATTTTGTGCAAAATAAAATATTGGCTAGAGATGTAGTCTCCATGCTTGGGTCTAACTGAAAAAGAAATTATCAGTATATACTGGAACAACTGCTTGAACAGCATCCACCTAGCTTCATATAAAGGTGCCTGTTCTAAAAAGATTACAGAAATAAGCGACAGAAAATCCAGAGGTACAAAGTTCCAGAAAATGAATCTCACCAAAACAGCTCTTCTTCTAGCAATCACAGCAATCGGGTTGCTTGGAGCTATGCATCACTATCTAAACTCAGCAACTACTGATGATATTATTCACGAAATCAAAGAAGTGCTTCCAGACTTAGCACATCGTTATCGATTATTCAAAGAATGGATGAAAGAACATAGAATGATGTTCGGAGTAGGTGAGATCGGCTTGAGATTTGCTATTTGGAATAAAGCTTATGATTTCGCCATCGAACATAATGCTAAAGGTTTGTCATGGACTTGTGGAGTGAATCAATTTTCTCATCTTACCAAGGAAGAGTTCTCTGCACTGTACCTTGGATATAATTGGGATCCAAGCAAACCAAGAGAGAACGTGAAAATTCTTGATGAACACGATGTCTCCAATGATATTGACTGGAGAGACAAAGGAGCCATTACTCCCGTCAGAAATCAAGGAAAATGCGGTTCTTGCTTTGCTTTCGCAGCCGCCAGTGCTTTAGAAAGTCTCTACAAAATAAAAAAAGGGAAATTATACACACTGTCTGTGTCACAACTACTTGATTGCACAAGCTCTTACGGAAATGAAGGCTGCAATGGTGGTGAGGTGAACTATTGTTTCAAATACACAAGAGATAAAGGCATCATGCAAGAAAGCGACTACCCATATGTAGCTAAGGAAGAAACTTGCAAATTTGATTCCTCGAAAGTTGTCTTCAAAAACACCGGCTACATTAATGTGAGAGCAAATGACCCTAATCAATTGAAGTCCGCAGTTAGCCGACAGCCAGTGACGATTGCCATTCAAGCTGATGAAAGTGCTTTCCAACAGTATAAGAGTGGAATCATAAGTAGCAATTGTGGTACCAAGCTTAACCATGCTATTAACATTGTTGGCTACTCATCAACCTATTGGATTGTAAGAAACTCTTGGGGAGATTCGTGGGGAGAGCAAGGATACGGTAGGATCGCAATTGGAAAACAAAATAATGGCAGAGGAGTTTGCGGAATTAATATGAGTCCGTCCTATCCAACTCTTCAGTTTTTATGATAATCGCTATTGATCGTAAAACTATAATTATTAATAATAGGGAGCTAATAATATAAGCTTCCTAAATTGAGCCAATTAGAGTTAACTCGATATCCATGCATCCTTTTTATATCTATTGCAGAGTCTGTATTGTTGTGAAAAAAAAAAATTAAATATAATATGAGAATGATCGTAATTTTTCTCATAGCTCGAGATGTTAAGCTTTTCCATGCAAAATGAAAGGGAATACCATAGATTTCATCATTCATTGATGCTCCTCAATTAATAATAAAATCTCATACACATTTGTTTAATATTTAAGCATAATCGAATGCTAAGTCCAAGCTTTTATGTCTTTTTCTGCTAGGTTTCCCTTAATCATTAATCAGAGATCTGCTTCAAGCAAAAATCTCAAATGCTATTTAAATCTCATGGCATATATTCTTAAATGTAGAGACAGCGTTCGTTTTAAGGAACTCACATAAAAAAAATTACCATCAGAAATGCTGGAAATTGGTTTGCTTTTTTTGTGCTGATAGTTTCTGGCACTTCGAAAGATTCCACTCAACCTGAATACTTCCGTGAGATTGAAAACCAATAACTCACATTCACTGCCTTTGATAAGACAAAAAGAGGGAAATTCGGAAATACTGTATGAGGGAATACAAAAACTGATCGGGAACTGAGTCTGCATCTGTTTCTTAGATTGCCAGATTCCAAATTAAGTTCACAAAATTATTTACAGTATCAAGCAATTTCCTTGTGACATGTATGATGCTTAATCCAAAGATACCCGGAGAATCCCAGCAGATACCCTCGGATACCAAAGTAAGAATGATGAACTTAGTTTAGTGACAAGTCATTTATTAGACCATGAATGATGATATAGTCATTAATTTCGAAGAAAATCCAACTGATAAGCATAGTTATTCGCCTTCTAATCCCATCCGCACCAATGTTCCTGTGCTCTTTCAAATCAATATTCACGGCGGAGATCTTGGAGAGGAACAAGACTCTCAACATCTTATCAGAATAATGCAACCAAATATACAAAATGAAAAAACAAGAGAAAACAATATCAATTTCGATTGTGCTATTTGTTTTCAATCTTTACATATTGTCCATCTTATGCCTCTTGTCTGTGGACACCAATTTTGTAGGTCCTGTTTCGAAAAATACATCAAGCAACTGATCTCAGAAAAAAGAGTATATAACTCAATATGTCACCAATACTGAAAATAACCTTAAAGGTGAAAAGGATCATATGCCCTTCCGAAAAATGCGATTTTGAGATCACCGAAGATTTCATTACTGCACTCTCCAGTGAATTAGGCCATGCTTATCATTACGCCAGATTGTTCATATCGCCAAATGTTCGAAGATGCGTGGGAAAAGATTGTGAGAGGTTTATCGAAGGGTCAGCTGAAAACCCTCATATAGTTTGTGAATGCGGAGCTGAGCTATGTTTTAATTGTGGTGCAAGTTGGCATTTAGGTCTGACCTGCGAGCAGGTAGTGAAATTCTGCACTATTATTGATTGAAAATGATTTAGGCTCTTGAAAAAGACCTTCAAGGCGACCTCAAGAATGATCCTGTTAAACTATGTCCCAAATGCAGGATAAGGATCCACAAATTCGAAGGCTGTGATAATATCACATGCTAGTAAAAAATTTATCATATTGTTTTGCTTCTGTTTAGCCATTGCCGCTCTCTGTTACAATATGTTTATATGGAGCTCATAGTAATTGTTGTGATTTAGTGTATGTGACTCAAGATGGTGCTGGAGTTGCCAGGCTATGCTCGACAAAGGGCATGCTAATACCTGTGTGTATTTTCAACCTCAAGGCGAGAACAGTAAAGAGTTTCACCATTGAACATGCAAAAAATAATAACTTTTAGTTGTTCGGGATCGACGAATTCGCGCCAGGAATAATGCGGCCAGAAATAATGGGACAAGACCTTCGAACCTATTCAAAGAGTTCTTTACTTGCATATTTCAAATCATTGTGGGTACCATAATGTGTGCACTCCTTCCATTGATGATTCTGATATTTGTTGTGGGATGGCCTGCTTATCTATACTACTCAGAATCAAGTCACGAGCCAAAGAAGAAAAGATGTATACTCTCGTTGGTGCTGTTCTTGCTAAGTGCTCTAATTCTCCCCTTGATGGTGGCAGTGCTCCCCATCGTGATAGTTGCGTCCTGTCTGTGCTTGATTCTATTTTTGGGAGCAGCGGGGCTTCATTTGATGGGAATTACCCCTGCACTATTTAGACATGAATTCAACAGACAACGCGATTTTTAATGTAAAGTATGGACTTTGAACTCCTTTGTTAGGAAATTGAAATTAAGGGTTGATTCATTTTTTGTTCAGAGAGATTGTAATATTAACTTGTTTCGGGACTTATCACTTTGTTGACTATCCACATTTGATTCCTGAAATCAATACATGTTTTTCTGATTGCCGCTGTTACTGTTAAATGATTTATTAACAGAAACTCAATGACTAATTAGCAGGCTTTCGAAGAAAAAAGTTCAAAGCTTTCGATCAGCAAAACAAAAAGTTTGGAGGGAATTTCCGTAAAGTTCTTATGGGATAATTATGAATAACCTAAAATAAATATAGATTGTAAAGAGGATCTTCAATAGAATTTTAGAGAAAAAATTGGGTACGCCTGGTTTAGACAAAAATATTAGCCTTTTCATTCCACAATAGGAAAGCATATTGAGTTTTTTAAATTTTGATCTCCAAGTGATTTACTTCAATAGAAAGAACCTCCCAGTGTTTTATATGCCGCACTTATATCATAGATGTGATAAGCATCACTAAGAAATTTGGCAGGAGATCACTAAGATTTTATCCTTTATTCATATTTAAAAATTTAAGCTTTCAAAAAGTCTACTGCCCCAACACTCACCTTTTGAAAATACATCTTTGTTACCTCTTACTGTCTGTAGATTTATAAAACAAGCCATTTTTTGATACTGATAATCAAGTCAAAAATAGAACGTTCGTTGCTCTGAGCAGTAATTATAAATGCAATTCATCCTCTTTGATCGCGTAAAAACATGTGAAAATGTTTTGTTGTATGGGAAAGTTGTTGTCTCACGACCTATTAAGACAGAATTCGACTAATTCTGGGATATTTTTATCATTCACTACTACAACCTCGCAAGAATAAGTAGCAAAATCGAGGATTGACTGAATATTCAGATCTGAATAATTTTAAATGTTCAGTACATGGAAATCTTTTGAAAAACTCAATTATACTTCCCAAAAAAATTGATAGTGAGCTGACTATGTTAAGCAAGGATATATCCTTCCCAACGTCATGTCTTTTACGATTTCCAATTTGAGCGTTCTAATTTACATGAAATGAAAGCAAGGTGTGAAATTCACCCTGTGCAACTTTTTCATATAGACAGTTTTCAGGGAAGATAGCTAGCTATCTACTGGAATCCGACAAGAAAAAGAATTTCTCAGTACGCTGGAACGGCTGCTGACAGTGTCCAACCGTCTATATAAGGCATTAGTTTTGAGGTATATTCATAATAATAAATAGAAAAAAAAACCCCTCTGAGGCACAAAAATCCCAGAAATGAATCTCACAAAAACAGCTCTTCTTCTAGCTATCACAACGATCGGTTTGCTTGGATCGATACATTACTACCTGAACTCAGCAACCACTGATGATATAATTCACGAAATCAAAGAAGTGCTTCCAGACTTAGCACAACGTTATCGATTATTCAAAGAATGGATGAAAGAGCACAACAAAATGTTCGGGTTAGGTGAGATCGGCTTGAGATTTGCTATTTGGAATAAAGCTTATGATTTCGCCATCGAACATAACGCAAAAGGTTTGTCATGGACTTGTGGAGTGAATCAATTTTCTCATCTTACCAAGGAAGAGTTCTCTGCACTGCATCTTGGGTTTGATGCGGACTCGATCAATCAAAAGGAACTAAGGGAGAATGTAAAGATCCTTGATGAAAGCGATGTCCCCAATGATATTGACTGGAGAAACAAAGGGGCTATCGCTGCAATCAGAAATCAAGGACAATGTGGTTCGTGCTATGCTTTCTCAGCTTCCAGTGCGTTGGAAAGTATCTACAAAATCAAGAAAGGCACTCTGCTCAGCCTGTCTATTTCACAACAGGTTGATTGCTCAAGTTCTTATGGAAACAATGGCTGCAGTGGTGGTTTGATGGACAACTCCTTCAAATACACCAGAGACAAAGGCGTAATGAAAGAAAGCGACTATCCTTACGTGGCTAAAGCCGGAACTTGCAAATACAATGCTAAAAAGATAGCTTTCAAGAATAAAGGTTACGCTCGTGTTACAGCAAACAATCCGAATCAATTGAAGGCTGCAGTTAATAATCAACCAGTGGCTGTTGCAATTCAAGCTGATGAGAGTGCTTTCCAACAATATAAGAGTGGAGTCATCAGCAGCGGTTGTGGCACACAGCTCAATCATGCTGTGAATGTTGTCGGGTATGCGTCAAACTACTGGATTGTCAGAAACTCATGGGGAGCATCCTGGGGTGAGAAAGGATATTGTAAAATTGCGATAGGAACACAAAATAGTGGCAAAGGAGTTTGTGGTATTAACTCTATGCCTTCATATCCAACGTTGTAGGCATTGCGAGTCATGAATGATAATTAGGAGCTAAATATATGAGCTTCTGAAATTGATTTTAAAACGAAATAATTGAAAAAATTATCGATTAATAATGCTAGAATTCGTTGACATTCATGTATTCGTTCGTAAAACAACATAATAAGACTCCGAATTTCTCATTAAAATAGGTGTGAAGCTTTTAATTTGAAAAAAAAATACAGCTTATCTCTATTCAGAAGAACAAATTAAAAAAAAATTAAATACAGCTTAAAAGAACTAATTTCATTGTCAGTATTAAATTCAAACGGGAAAAGTTTCTGAGTACGTGATACTTTGAGCTTATTAATAGTACATTCTTAATCAGAAGGGTAGCAGATTGCGATCTTTCCATTTAACAACGTTGTTTACTATAGTCAGCGAGGTTACAATGATACGGGTCTAGATTACCCAAGGAGCAAGTAGAAGATACAGCAAAAATTAAATTTTCACATTGGAAAGCGCATTAATACTCTACGATTAAATAATAAACCAACCATATCAACAGTTTCAGCAAAAAACGATACAAAATTGACTAAAAACAATACTTTTGATAATAGTGCACGAAAAGAAGAAAGGCCTCTTAAAATTTAGTAGAAGAAGGTTTTGGATTCATAGAAGGTAAAATCTGAATCAGAGTATCCGGAGTTTGTTGGCTTGTAACACTTCTCATTACCCGCTCAGTAGATAAAACTTCAGAATTCTGCTCTTTCGAGAGCAATTCCTTAGAGCCGGAGAATTTCTGATCATACTCATTCTCATTTATGCCAGCAAAGCTTGATTCAGTGTTCAATGTAATTTCACTATCTTTTGTAGAAGTACAATACAATGAAAGCTTCATTGGCTTGATATCTGAACACTTTACTGCTTGGACTCCCTGAGAAGGCTTGTTATTCTTCAAATATAAATTTAAATCTGCGATGGCTGGCCTAATGTCTTGGAGTCCAGCCGACTTGATAAGAAATTTTCCAATGGTCGACAGCTCTCGATCTTCTAAATCTCCATTAAATGGTCTAATCGTTAATCTATTCCCAGGCTGTACTTTCGCGTTCTCAGGAGTATCCTTGAGATGAATCAATTAATCAAATCTAATGGAATATATTTTACATCAATAAAGACGAAATCACTTGGAGACAGTCCAAAAATCGAAATATCTTTGAAATAAGATTTTTCAACGCTGAATTTGCAAAATTCTCTGTCCAACACGAGATAGAAAAATCGTTCAATGTTAAAGGCTCTCAATACTTTGGAGATGCACTAGGAATAGAGAAGGTGAGAATTTCACAGATATTCAAAGATACCATCATCCTTGCAGTACTGTAGAGGATAAGTGTATAGTACTTAGAGATTTGAGAAAGAAATCGCTCAAGCCCAGGTCTTGGGCAAATATGCACAGTATTTTTTTGTGTTGTAGACGGGATCTAATGAGAAATCCAAAATGTGAATCGTGAGCAGGCAGAAATTAATTACATTAACAGTCAACGCAGCTGTTTTAAAGGGTTCTCCTCTGAAGCAGATTAGGGTCTCATCCAAGTCAAGAATAAGCACTTTCTATATGAATATTTCAGTGTTATCAGAGCAAATGGACTCTGGATATACCTTGCCCTTCAATCCTTCAAGAATCGACGTCAAATTTCTAAAAGATGATTTTTATTTTTTACAAAAAACTTAATGTCTTTGTGAGAAATCATACCTTGAAGAAGACACGTAGTTCTGGTGATCTTGCTGCGTTTGTTGCATAATTCTGAATTTTTTAATAACTTTACTTTCCGGAAAATGTATTTTGATGCATGCTTATTAGTTGAGCAGGCGTAAGCTACTTCTAATTGGATGTATTTTAAGTAAGGGTGAAAGGTTAATTTAAAATTTATTGTTATCGGAGCAAAAATATTAATTTGAGAGAATTGTGACTGATAACCAATACATAACGATCAAAAGCCCAGCACTTCAAAATCTCTCGCTCTTCTCAATAAAAAGTATGAGCTAATTTTGGAGCGAATAAAAAACTTTCGAAGTTCCGGATTTGTTGAACAGGAATTTGCAGGAAAGCTAATATTAGAAGCGACTACTTTGACATCACGCTTATTTTTCTCTCCTAAAGAAATAATACGCGAGATTCCAAAACCGCTAATCTGTTTGAGTTTATTGCGATAAAAGGATTGAAACATCCACTGTGATCTGACTCATGCTTCTGATATATATAACTAACGGCTCTTTCGATACTCCACAAACAAATTGGAATAACTATGGAAAAAGTCGTCGTTTCAACTCACCTTTGATTTAGTTGATGTTTCTGAGGCGCTACCGACTGCAAATGGTTTTTCGAATTTCACAGTTGCAGCCAGAGATGAAATAGCTCTTTAAATTCATAATGAGGCGAATTGAAGTCCATACCGGCTTAGTTCTGAAAAAGATAATTTATTACGATCCAGCTCATCAATTTTCAATTTGCTTCTTTTTGGGAATTTCAATCATCTTTAATGTTTTATATATCATTTTTGTGATTCCATTTTATAGAAAATATTCTTACTCCCTAAGAAACTCGCTGTTCATAGCCATCAACAATCAATACTTGAATTTGATGCATTGCTGCAATTATTATCTGCAAAAATTATGGATTTTTTAAGTTGAGGTTAGAAAGTGCGACATCTTCACTCTTTTCAGGCTCAGAGTTGAAGTCAGGTCTAGGGAGACTCAATTTTTCAAGAATTGTTTTAAGCTCTGTGAAAGCTTTAAGGATTTCATCAGTCTCTATTTTTTCTGCAGTTATCTGTGGATTATCTGGTTCTGCAATAGAAGCCTTCAAAAGTTTTTGAGCCGCAGTCATCTGTGGATTATCAGGTTCAGCAATAGAAGCCTTCAAGAGATTTTGAACAGCAGTCATCTGTGGATTATCAGGTTCAGCAACAGAAGCCTTTAAGAGTTTTTTAGCCGTAGTCATCTGTGGATTATCAGGTTCAGCAATAGAGGCCTTCAAGAGTTGTTGAACCACAGATCCTTTCAATTTTTGCTTTTCATTTCCAACTGTTTCATCCTGCTCTTTTTTCTCTTCTTCTTCAGGATCCTTATTTTGTTCTTCGGTACTGGTCATTAAATCCAATAGGAGACGATATAGTTCATTATAACATATTAGCATAATAGAAATGCTTTTCAAACTATCCACTTCAGATTGTAAATCTTTTATTCTTTTTTCTTTTTTCTCTAAACTAGTGGTCTTGTAAAGTTTCTCCAATTCATAGCTTTCGGCAGCCTCCTTGAATTTCTTCAGCTCTTCTCTCAGGAAATAGTTTTCTTCTTTCAGAAAATATGTATCTTCTAATTTGTAACCTTTAAAATGAGCAGTCACTCTCTTGAATACTTCTTGGGCAGTAGCTTTCTCATTCTCTTCTTTTGCGAACATTTCTTTTACGATCAATTGAGAAGGAACTGACTTAGAGAAGCAAATCGAGCTTTCAACCAAAGCTTGAAATTTCTGCTCATGATCTTGTTTCAGATCCAACAGAAGAGAGGAGTTATATTGAGGGTTGATACTTTCTAAGATAGATTCTCCAAGAGAATAGATCTCTTCAGCGATCTGTATATCAGGATTTGATGAGATACTCAATATCGAAGATTCTCCAAATTTGTTAAGCTTCATCTTGGATTCATATACTTTCGACCAATCGATAAAAAATAAATCTTGGTCTGCAGTCTTGTAAATGAAATTCTTGGAGATTTTGAATCCGTTGAATTTCATTCGATTACAAAGAAAATCAAGATCTTTGGTGACGTCCATAAGCAGTTTTTCAATTTGAACCGTGCTCTCGAGCTGCAAGTTTGGTTCTTGATTCATCTCTCTACATTTTTTCATGACAACCGCGCATCCATCATTCCAAATGAGAAAATCTTCTATCACTATTAGATTACGATCGCCTGTTCGACAGCACAGATAAAGAATTTCTTGGAGGAATGTTGTAAGACATTCGTAATAATCCAAACTCTTTTGAACACAATCAGCAGTGATCAATTTTACTGTACAGAGCTCTTTGTGATGTGTGCGTGCCTCATATATTTGAGTGTATGCGGTTGTGGAGACAAGATTCCAACCGAGGTATTTTCGATGAAGTTCCTCAGGCAAGAGACTCTCAAGAGGATAAATAGTCTGTCCCAAACTATTGTGTAGCATTCAAATCTCAATTGTATAGGATGCCGAGAACTATGAATGAATAAATTTGCAAATTAATAAGCTATTGATATATTCAAGATTTTTGCATTAAAATATAATCCTAATGAAATTACAGAGTCCATTGCTGGCTAGAATAATGCATTGAATGAATCTATTAATTGTTAGAAGATAAGATCCAGCATGTACATTTCAACATTATAGAAATTTGAAGATATATGAGGAGTTCCTCTCTTCAGTCTTTGAGTTACGAACTGTATTCAATTTTCTTGATAATTCTTGCTCTTTCTATAAAATTATCAATTGTCCAAATTCACTCCACTCCAATGACCTGACTTCAATGACTTGTGTTTAGCATCGAATACAACAGATTCAAATTCTTCAATACTCAATAGATATAATAGTTTGGATGCCTATTCAGGAGACTCTCACACAAGCACAATAGAATAATGAGAGGCGTTTACCAAATTTCCGAATTAGATCTGGCAGGTAGGGTCTGATGTTCATTATGTGTTTTCCAAAACACTTGTGCTGGCAGACGGACTCTTAGTAACATAAATATCACCAAAATCCTTCAATTTTTTGCATTAAAGATGAAATCTTTTTGTATGAAAACATTACAATAGAGCAGAATTGGTCTCGGCCTTCTTGTAGAGACTCGTGAAGGAAATGGCAAATATTACAGATAATGGTCATATGCACAATTAATTATGCTCAATAGAGGAGATAAGGCACTAATACTTGCTGTGATATCTGGGTAATTTCAGCTATCAGTTATGAATCATCATCTAGTTGATATTTGCCTGATCACTCAGAGCTTTCTGTGATCAAAACCAGACTGTTAGGTTTATTCCTTTTATGCAATCAACACTCGCTTGTATTTAATTGACGAAAAGCCTTAATTATAGGATTTTAAGTTCCAGATTTTCTGGTTGAGAAGCTTTTGTCTCGCAATAATTCAGTATTTAACGTTTCGGAGCTCGTGATGGCAGACACAATCTTCCGCTCCACTCCAAATGTCGCTGGACGATGAGTACCATCATAAATGTAATAACTTTCATTAAGAGAAAATCCTACCTGTATAGCAACAACAAGCTCGACTTGACCTTAATGGTTCTGAAATTTATTATCCTGCCTTTCAATTCCGAGCACATTCTGCGGTGGAACAAAAGAGAAAAATTCCTTGTTTGGAGACAGAAGTGGGAATCTCCTCATTTGTGCTTCACAGGTTAATAAAATCTGATAATAAGTTGCGACTTTGCAAAACATATTGTTCGCAGTGAGGAAACTTTTGGTTGGAACATTTCTAAAAAATTGTTTTAAATTAACATGCCGCAAAATTTAGATTTTAATGAAATTTGGTGATTTTCAAAGGAGGTACCTTGCTCGGTTTGACTGGTGAACTTTTATGAAATTAAGATAGCCTATCTATGCACTCCCAAGCTCACCACACGTCGTAGCTAGTGAAATTTCTCTTTGATTCTACTTTTTGAGTGTTTGAAATGAAAGTACGTTGTAAAGTTCGGACAAGCGAGAGAACTGCAACTTATTGAATGGGCTTTCTGATTTACATGTCTCAATCCATGTAGACTCAACCTAATAATAATTAATTTGCATGCTCATAAATGATTAGAAAAGTGATTAACAAATATATCAAATAAATATGTACTCATATTTCAAGAAGATTTCACAAATTCTTGGATTCAAAAATAAAGAAAGAGTCTACTTAGAGTGCGCGTTCTGAACTTTTTTGCCTTTGCTTTCGCTAATTTATAGGGTTTTATCTGCTCGTAAATTAAAGGGCAAGTGGATCAATATCGAAGAGTAAATTGACCTTCGGTAAACTTATCTCGTAGTTATACACAAACTTTTTGGCTTCAGTCCTCTCTCTCTTATCAGTATCAGTAATTGTTGAAAGAGGAACACAATCCGTCTTTATGAGCCCCTGAGGAGCAGTTGTGCCCGTATTTGGTTTCAGCTCGAGATTTCCAACGTCTTTGACAAGAAAGCAAGAAGATTCTTCTGACAGATAGTCTCTGGCAATGAAATCATAGCAAATTTCTTCGTTTTCTGGGATCTTTTCCATCACAATGAGAGAGTCATTTGCTAAAGCGGATTTATCAGATTCGATAATCTCTAATTTATCGCTCACTAAAGCATCCCGATGTTTTTTTCTCTCACCGCTATCTTTCTGATATGATTGAACTTGAGCTCCAAATAACTTCTTTCGAGGAGTTAGTTCAATAACTTCTTCAAGCAAAACAAGATCAGCAGAATTGTCACACTCATGAATTTCAATCGCTTCTGAAGGTTTTAAAATAATTTGATTTCTTGTTTTTGGTTGACTCTGCACCGAAATCTGATTCGTTTTTTTCTTTTTGCCTTTTGTGCCCATTTTCGTATTGGAAGTTCCAATACTTTTTGGATCGATGGGGTCGCGTATAAGATCATGCAATTCAAATAGGATATTGTTCCATAAATTTCTCGAACCTCCCTTCCCTTCTAGCCAAGCTAAGTTATTGTAAATCTCCTGAGCACCAGCAAGAAATTTATCAGTAAAATCATCAAATCCTTTATCCAACGGCAATGAAGGTGGTAGTTTTCCATGATTAAGTGCTTCACAGCGTTTCATAGAGGAATTAGCCATACCTGATAGCTGTTGTGGAGCGACTTTCTGGAAATGAGGCAGAATAGGGCTGTTATTATTGCTCATTATGCCCAGAGAGTATTTCGAATTCAGAATGTTTATATATTTCGAGCAATTTTAGGATCTTGCTTTTTGCAAATGAATTCGTAGGATCTAAAGGCCACGAATAAATTATATAACTACTTTTTTTTTCAGTAGTATTGAAATCTTCCAATAAAAAATAGCTTTCTTTAGAGATCGCTGATGATTCTGTAATTCTAATCTTTTCAGATAAAAAGACATGAATGGCTCCTTTGATCTTCATTTTTGCGAGCTGGAACATCAGAAGACAAGTGTATTGTTTTTTGATCTCAAAATTTTCTCTTTTTCTTAGCCGCCTACGGTTTGAAATGCGCCCTGGTTCTAGGCAATGTCCACTTTAAATTTCGGAAAGGTAACGAAGTTGGAACCTCGAAGTAGTTGAAGGCTCTTAAAGAGAAGGAGCTAATTTTTATTTGTCAGATTAAAACTGGAACCGAATTAGCTCGGAATTAAGGTAATTAAATGTTCTCTGAACTTCCATTAAGCTATCAATTAAGTGCTTACCTGCATAGCTAATCCAAAGCAAGCTCAAATCATTTTCATATCTTAAAATAAGTTTCCGACAACCACTGCTGATTCGCTTTTCGTGAACAGCTTAGTTAAATCAGCAATGGGATCAACATGAAAACGCTTTGATATTCTCTCTCTCTTTCTTAAGAGATTTAATCTATAGAATCGAAGCTATTGCTGTCTTTCTCGATAATCCAAACTTTCATCTGAGCGTCCAGAGCGCTGGATAAAAAGAAAGTCTCTCTGCATTAGAAATTTGGTTGTAAGGAATTAATGCGCCTTGAATTCTCATTTAAAGTTTGGCTCTAGGCCACTGACCCTGAGGAAAATCTCAATTAGCTCTCTAAAGAAAACTTATCGATGATTAGAAGAGGAATGAAAAAAATTGTATATGGTTTGTCTGTTCATAATTTGAAAGCCAATTCAGTATCACTTTATGTGACTGCCTGTAAAAAAAATAAGGAACTAATCTCTATATATGGTATGTTGAATTCAAAAGCAGCTAACTCATCGTAATAATGCACCGAAATTATAGATGGTATAGTATCAGTGATGGAAAGTAGACCAACTTCGTGTAACTTGGTTCAAGGTCTTCTGCACTTTGATCTGAGAGCCTACACACTGTATATGGGTGATCTGAGAACATCATGTACTCAAAATAATATTTTGCTTTGGCTTTTGCTTTTGCTTTTTGCTTTTGATTATGGAATTTAATTTTGGGTAAATACTCTATATTTCTGGCAAAAATCGAATTGAGTGCTTTTTTGGTAGTTTCAAGTCAGGCCTCTATAAGTAAAGCAAAATGAGCGATACATAAGGCAATTCGGTTTCGCTTTCATGTGTATGACGAAATTTAAATAAAAAAAGTAGGTAGATTGCAACCCTGGCAAAAAATACCTCGAACCTGTAGATTTAATAGAGAAAATAAGGTTTATCGGGCTCAAACCCGGATACCTTATGGAAAAATTAGGAGAGGTATATGACTACAACCCCACTGTGAATTTCTCAGAGACCTTGAAATAAATCTGTTTTTAATGCTGTATTTCAATCTATCATGGAAGACTTGTTGCTTAGATTCGTTGCTTTTCGCGCATGAAATTTGCAACCAGATCACTTTCTGGTAAGATTTATCGGAGCTTTTCTATTTAATTTGGTCCTTCAAGGAAATCCAGAAAGCATTTTAAGTGATATTCTGTTGACAGATTTCGTTGATAAGTAAAGGATACTGTTATCGATTTTAGTTCTGAAAAATTTTCCTGTGTTGTGTCAACGAATAGTAGCTAAGATGTATCAAGTTCTGCTATTCAATATCTGGCTTTAAATTTCAAACTTAGAATCGGCTTCTCGCCGCACTTCAGAGTCATATATAATTTGTTTTCATTTCGTTCATTTTAGATTGATTTCGTGGGTTTTGGTCTCAGGACTTCCAGAAAGCCACTGCAGTCCTGATGACGTTATCAGTACTGCAATTATTGTTCAACGTAATATTTTAAAAGTTTAATAATTTCTGAAAAGAATCCATGATGACAAAAAAAACAAAAAACAATAAAATAGCATTATCAGCTCTCCATCTCTTATCCAATTTCTGACCTCACAAGATAGCGATGCAATTCAGCAAAACGTCATCTGAAGAGACTAAGAAATCTCAAAAGAAAATTAACTGTGAGCTTCTAAATTCTATGATGATAGGTATCGGAAGTAACATCACATCTTGAGAAATTAGTCAAGCAATATCCTGGGCCATTCATAATAGCTGCAGACTCAGAATTTTAGGTCAAATTTTACGAAATCTGTAGAAAATTCCAATATGCCAGTTGTATTTCATCTATGATAATGGTTGATGATATCGACTTAGAGTAGAGCAAATTTGAGGTTACTTTGAATCCACATCAAAGTTGTGAGCCTCAAGCATTTAATGAGTGATGATTTTCTGCTCATAACAAATTTTTTTGCTTTCTGCTGAGCGGGAAAAACTCCTGCTCTTTGATTAAGGAAAACAAGTCATGGTAGATGTTGTGATTTGGTAATATCGTAATCATCCCCTAATTGCCGAGAATCGTATATTGCTTTTATTACAAATTAGGAAGGTCTCTCGATTTCTGATACTGTAATGTAGAATTAATGTTTGCAAAATAAATTTTTGTATCAATCATATCATATCGTGGGATATTACAATGGGAAACCAGAATAGTCAAGGTATTCAAATATCTTATCGATTGCTTAGTAAGGCCCTCTCGGTGTTTCAGAACAAAAGGAAAACAGTCGCGGTGTTAAAGAACAAAGTGGAAAACAAGGTTATCAACAGATGGGAGATAAAGATTTATCCTTCAGCCACTATGATGACACAACGAGCCTATATTCAGATGGTAAAGCGAATCTATGTTAGAACTAGCCTCTAATAGAACTTTTTCATTCAAAGGACACACACCTAACTTTATAGCATGGGCATCATTTATGCCAAACAAAATAACTGTCTGTAAGATGGACACTCAAACAATGTATCCATCGTTCGAAGGAGCTCAGCCTATGACAAGGAATAAATTTGATTGTAAGATTGTTGTAGCTTCAAAGTGGCTCATGAGACATAGGGTCACAATGGCCTCACTTGCGAGGAATTCCTGGCTCAAATACTTTATTGTCAGTTCATCACGCGCCAAACGATAAGAATGCCCAGCTTAAAGTGATCGGACTCACTGCAAATGAGTCTTTCGCTGCTAAAACTCTGCTAGTATTCAATATCAAAAACGAAGGTAAAACCTTCAAATTCTCAGAGGGAGTGGTAATCTTTTCTTTATTGCCGAAGATGTGGGCAGTGGGGATATTGCATATTGCCAAAGAAAAAGAGTGGCTGCGATACTACCAGTTTCTGGAAAGATACTCTACCATGTTTTCGATACAGATTCTGTTCAATTTTGTCGTAGAACCAGATGGCACGAGTGCCACAAAAGTACATTGTCTGCAATTAAATTCTGACTGCTCTCTGTAGATGTAGTTGAAGGTATCGATTTCGATCCGAATGGCCACGCAATAGCTACGATTAGTCGTGATGGAACTTGCCTTGTTTCAGATTTTAACTCTAACAATCAGCTATTCCAAATGAAGGTCAAGGGAAATGAGAAGCCAGGTAAAGCCAAAAGATTATTAGTTTTAACAAGTTGTTGTTCTAGCATGGTACAACAGATGTAGATGGAATCCAATTCCAGATAGTTCTCAGCTCGTTGTAAAATACTCGAAAAATCAAATTAATATGATCGATACAACGAAAACAAAATTGGTTTTTACCAAGCCTCTTGAATCATCTGCAGAGGATTCAATTTATTGGGTTGATTATAGAAATGATGGGAACTTGATTGCGAGCTGTGGAATGGATAAGGTTGTTCGAGTCTTTGACATGAGACAAGGGAAAAATATCAAAGCTATGACTGGCATCCACGAGAGTAAATTGGACATCGTTTGTCAACTCGCGATATTTACTTTTTGTAGATTATATTAGAACAGTGAGATGGAGTCCGGATGGAAAGCAACTTCTCACCTCATCTTGGGATAACACTGTAAAACTGACAGACTTCCCTTCAGGGAAAATTGCATTCACTGCAAAAACTGAGGATAAGAGTAAAACCTCGAAATGACCGATTTGAAATTTGATTTGCATTTTGAAATAGATGAAGCTACCTCTGCTTGTTTCCTTTGAGAGTTGCTGAACGTGATGCGTTTCTAAATCAATTAATTCATATCCAAGAGGAAATTAAGTTAAGTTTCTAATGTTAGGAATGTCAGACTGCTTTCCTATGGAAATTTATGCCGACCTTTTGATATCTCTTGACTATTTTATGCTCTGAAATTTGAGTTCTCCTTCTCAAGTAGACACTCGGAGGATCAGTTCTCGAAATCAGAATATCTTTTAATGATTTTGGTTTGACGATGTTAGTTTACGATAATGCTTCTCATATCGTGTCCATTCTTGGCTCAGTGAAACAATTAATTTGCTCCAACAAAATTCACTTGTAATTGATGCACTCAATAGCCAAGAATTCTTGGAAAAAGTGTGAATTGAATGAAGCAAAGATAAATCAAGTGAATTTTGCTAAAGGAAATGTAAATCTTAAACGTTATCTTGTTTGATTCTCGTCAAGCTATATTTTATTGAAATGATTAGTAAGGTCAAACACCATTTTGATATTCCTATCCTTTTTATTTTATACCCTGTTACCTGTAAACGCTTCTTTTGATGAGCAATTAATTTCCATTGTATTACAAGAAAACACGCTATAATTCCCAGCATATTGATAAACAATATATTGTAATATTACTCTCGTAAACATATGATTCACCAACTTTACCTTGAAACTCTCATGTAAAACATTTTCATACAGTCCTCATAGTTCAGACATTTACATTCGCAATTTTTCGTTTTTGATTTCAAGTGAAAACAGACGGTTTCATCATAGTAGGATCTATAGATTAGATAGGACAATCATTTGCAGAGTCATCTGCGCATGAAGATGAACCATCGAATGTCATCACAAGGAATCTAAATTATTCTCAAAAAATTTAAACGAATGATAAAGTCCCAGCAAGATCAGAGTTTTATCTCGAACTTTTGGCAAAGCAGTGGAATCTAACGATTCCAGGCATTCTTTTTCGATAGAAGACCGCTTTTAAGTTCGGATAGTCCTCGTAATCATACTAAATGTCTGAACCTTCCAATTCAAAATGATTATTTTATTAAAATCAAATTGAATTATAAAACTCTATATAGATTTCACTAATATTTTACTACTTATGAAGACAGTATAAACAGCAAAAACAGTCTGACTTAGTTTTTTTATGGATTCACTTTAGTAAACTATAGATTCCTCTAATGTAAAGCAGGACAAGTAATTTAAAGTATATCAAGAGTGATTAGTAGTTGCTATGATATGTCTCAAATACAAACAAATAGTGAATATTAATACCTTTCAGAACAATTCGTAGTTATCAATTGCTTATTTACTAAATCCATTGGGTCCGTAATCAATCTTGCTTGTCCTCGCTAGAATGCAAAACTAATAGACTCACTATATACTATCCTGCCAACTCGAGCCGATTTTGAGTTGGGGTAGACATTTTTTTCAAGGAAGATTAGGATTAGACATAGAAGACACTTGCTTTTTTTTGTGCTATGTGTGTTTTCAATGGAATAAGGATGGACTACAATAACTAGTAAATGAATAGATATTTTTCAAGCTATAAAGGCATCTTAAGACAAATGATGAATTATATTGCAAGGCCTTTGTACTTATTTCTTCTTGGAGACAGTCTTGCTCAACCAGTCAAGACCATCGTACAGACCGTCACCAGTCATTGCGCAAGTACCTTGAATGTACCAGTCTCTGTTCTTGAGGGTGTGAAGGCCGAGTTTCTCAGTGACTTCAGCAACGCTCATAACTCCGAGATCTTGCTTGTTGGCGAAGACCAAGAGAACAGCGTCCTTAAGTTCTTCTTCAACGAGCATTCCTTGGAGCTCTTCTTTGGCGATTTCGATTCTATCTCTGTCTGAAGAGTCAACAACGAAAATAAGTCCTTGAGTGTTAGCGTAGTAGTGTCTCCAGAGGAGTCTGATCTTGGTTTGACCGCCTACGTCCCAAACAGTGAACTTAATGTTCTTGTATTCGACTGTTTCAACGTTGAATCCGATGGTTGGGACAGAAGAGACAACTTCGCCCAATTTGAGTTTGTAGAGGATGGTGGTCTTGCCTGCAGCGTCAAGTCCGAGCATCAAGATTCTCATCTCTTTCTTTCCGAAAAGTCTATCGAACACTTTGGAAATTGCCAGTCCCATGCCTTCGAGGGTTAGTTTTCTAAAATTTTGAATTATATTGTATTAGATTTAAAACGTACGCTATTTAAGTTGAGAGAACGTGGGATCTGACGAGGAAAAATTAGGATCTCAATAATAAAAAAGAATTCTAAATTCCAAGGTTTGTTCCTGTCTCGAAACGCCGTCTAGCTGAATTGGTGCTGCGTTCTCAGATCTTTTTTGGGCAATTCAGAGTGTACACTAGCGAACGAAAGTTTAACCAGAGCGAATTTAAGGTCAGTACAAAGTTTTGGACTGAATATTGAGGCTGATGACAGTCCATTATAAACAAAAACTGAAAAATCGTGAAAGAAGCGCTGTGAGTTCTCTGTTGATGAAAATTTGTTGACCGAGACCCAGTCTTCACGATTAAGCGTATTTTTCCAATTCAGCGTTCAATATTAGCAGAGTTGAGGATTTTGAGGCTGTCGATGAGCTTAGTCAGCAGCATCTTCATGACCTTTTAGATGAGATTCACTTGACAATAATTTGTGATTTTTGCTATAACCTTCCTTTTGTTGCATTTCCGCTTAGCAAGGGAAAGCAGCTTCTTCACTGAACATAACAGAGAAATACAGAGCCAATGACAAAGTTGAACATGAGATCAGTCGTTGTCTTTCCAAAGCCAGTGAGGATTATTTTTCAAAAACAATCCTTTTTGCAGAGGAGATAATTATTGTATAATGTTTCTCAGTTTGAAGCATTCCCTGGCAGAGCCAAAGCGATTATTCATTCATTTCGGGCTTTCGTAATTGCATTTCATTGGCAGGAATATTTCTTACTCACCAAAAAAAAAAACCCAAAAAAAAAAAAACCAGCAAATATAGTAGCTTAAACCATATTCCAGGAATACGGTCTTGTTGAACCTATCATGCTAAACTATTTTAACAAGATGATAAACATGAATATTATCCCTATTTTTGCCATCTTTGCTCTTAATAAAAGCATCAACCCCATTGATATAATAGAATCCGAACTACCAAATTTAATAAATCTGCTACGTCATGAAGGAGAACGGATTAATAAATAGCAAAGAAAAAGAGAGAGAGAAGATGTCTGTAACATGATATGATAAAGAAAATAAGTGCCCAATCATTTAACATTCCACTTTTCCAATAACGCAACATTTAACCTTTTGAAACTTCGTAATAATTGGCTTATTTTAGACTAACCGAGTATCGACTGCATAGATTTTAGATCAAAACACAAATGTAGCTCAACTATATATATAGATATGACTCTCCTTACTGTTGACTCCTACCCGATCAGTCATCCTTATTCTTCTTGCATTTCTTAAATAGCCTGTCTGACAGGCCACCACACTTATTGCGAACAATTTTAACATATTTGTCAATTTTCTTTCTGAACTTCGTTTCCTCTTTCCCTGTCCCACGTTTTAAGACTATTATTCTGTATTTCTCCATGATCACAGCCAAGAAAGTCGAGTTCAAAGTATAGAAGACAACAAAGGACAGGAATATTAGGATTCCAACTCCGAAACTTCTATTCTTGGTCATTATTGATTTCCTTAATGTTATGTTATCTGGTTACAATAAAAAATTAGCTTTGGCTGGTCGAGAATATAGCCATTACTTTGCATGAATAAAGAGAACAAGGCGTAGAATGAGACAAGGACGTCAACAAAGTCCAAGTAGGAGAGTCCCCAGACTTGCATAGCACACATCGATACTCCGAGCATAATTACGATGACGAGAACAAGGTAGTAGCAGATTTCGACATAAGACTATTAACAAAAAAAGCGAGTCGTTCGAGTAAAAGTTTGAAAAGAGGTTACTTTTCGGATTATCAAAAAGAATGTGCTGATAGATGAGCTCACCATAAAGATGCTCATTATTTTGTAGGAGATAAAGATGAAAACCCAAACAATGATGACGTTTGCGAAATGATAGTCCACTCCGTATTGGTATATTTGCTAAATTTAGATAGTTTAATAAAATAAAAGAGATGATCAATTTCATTACAACGAAATCGGTTGTGTTGAGCAGTTGATCCTTGGACAGAGCAGTTGATTCGTAAAATACCACAACTCCTGGTATGGCGATACCAAATATTGTGAGATTGAATAAATTTTCCAGGCTTTTTAAGTATTTCCAATTACACTTTTTGAATCCTCTGAAAAACTAATCATAAAGATGATAATAAATACCCGAGAAGTATTAGATTGGTACGTGAAGAAGGAAACTTCCAATAATCATCACACCGAGGATTGTCAATCTCGCCACATCAACTCGGAACAGTGGAAGATAATCGCTCACGTAGTGCATCTTAAACACGTATGTCCATGCAGTTGACTGGATAACTTGCAAATAGTTTATTTCAATAAGCTGAGTTTTGAAGAGGAAAATTAATGGTAACAATTGTGCGACCAAAAATTACCTGAACAAATTGGATCCAGAAGCCTCGGTCAAAATCGTACATTAGAACTGAGGAAGCAATTGCTCTTGTCGAACTATCAATATAGCCCTCACTCTTCAGTGTGGTCACGAGATCTCTCAGGTCCTTAGTCCTGATGCACAATTAAGGTTCGATATTCTACTCATTTAAAGGGAATTTACGTTTTATTGCCTGGAACATCGTACACGTACCCATCGCCATCATAAGTTCCAAATATTCCCGAGAGCTTTGGAAAAAAAGAATTAATTTCTCTTATAATTATTTTTTTACTTTTGGGAAGCCCGTTTCGTTTGCAGTCTTGTAAGTTTGCCATGAAGCCGTTCCCAACGTTTCCGTTTCTATGAATTTGCAAGAGCACATGTTAAACAATCGTAAATGCCTGGATGATACGTTTCGTCGACGATGAATATTCGCGTTCGTATGAGCAGTAGGTGCTGTCATAACCTTCTGGGATAGTACAATTGGTTCTTCTCACACGAGACTGCACAATTCAAACGATATCGATAAAATGTAACATTATGACATTTACCTGTACGAATCGCTTCACACCGATAGTTTGGAACGAATAGTAGTATGAATTCGTCCAATATACTTTTGTGTCGTTATCATAATATCTGTACATGTCATAATAATTTGCTAGGTTGGTGTAGATAGAGGAACTATCGGTGTAGTCTGTGAGGTACCTATATTACGGGGTTATTAGTTAACGAATTTAAGGAAGAGAAAGAGAGAAAGAAAAAAAAATTTTAAAAAATCAGCAATCGTTGTAAGGAAAAAGCAATAAATAGTATAACTTTGAAAATCAACTAAAGTCAGAAATGATTTGAATGAAAATTTTTTCTTACAAAGCGTTCATCACTGGCAAGGCGTTATAGTATTGGTCGAAGACAATGATTGAGTTGCCGATTTTATACAGAACCATGATCTACAAATTGCGAATTTTGGTCGTTAATGCGAGGTGGAAGCCATTTCATACGATAATTGCAATATATGCGAGCAATGCAGGTGTACTTCCTTCAATCGGATCCGATTCGTCGGTCTTTTCCTTCTCTTGCGGAGTATAGCTCTAAAAATATACGTTGAACTTTTGTTACAAAAGCAATTCGAGACCTTTAATCCCGGTTTGAGGTCGATAAGTCTATCGAATAAACCATTTAGTGATTTGATTTGTGCTTCATATTGATTCGATTCTTTGTCTTTCACCACAGCTAGATCGTTGTCAAATGAATTTTAGGTCAAGGAAAAGCGCTAATCACAATTTATTTGGAGTTTCGTAAGCGTCTTCATCTTCTGATTTCGTGGTCTGTATATCAATACGGCAGAACTATACGCATCTTGCTTGAAGAATGAATTCACTTTCGTTTTCTTCAATAGGGCCATATCTCCGTTATCAAGGTCTGTAAGAACATAGTTCTGATCTGGCTTGACATTCTATTTCCAGACATTAAGATCTATTGCTGCTTATATTTGTAAGTTTATACGAATTCTTCGCTTGCAATTCGATAAAGGTCTTCAAATGTGGTATCAGCCGAAATACTGAGAGAATTGGGTGATTAACGGTAAATGCCATAGAATTACACAAAGACTTTTGTGAGGCAGTTTTTCCAAATTTCCTTTGCAACATCTGGGTCAGTTTCAATAGTTGGATCTCGGGCGTACTTTATTTGAGAATAGAGAAATTGTAATTTTCAGAAGCAAGGGAATTTGTTACGTATTTAATGCAGACAGAGCCAATGACCATATCAATTTTATTAAGATCTTCGTTTCTCTTTCTATAATTCACGATTCAATGTTGGTTATTATGTCTTTATTTACAAGTAATGTTCGAATGCTTTTCGGTTGATATATCGCTGGAGGTTTTCTCGAGTCTCATTTCGGAGGTCTTTCTCCTTTTGAGCTTTAGCTTTCGGGTCATTGGATTTGTTTGCCTAGAAATTTAGATCTCGAAAAGCACTTGATTAATCCGGTATACACCATAAGCAAGCTCTTGCTTGAGTTTAGCTTTCGCTTGCTCAATTTTGGCATTCGTGAGCATGATCAGCTCGTTGGTATGATCGTGTTTTTCCTAATTGCAGATTTGCATGAGATTCGGTAGCGTGAAAAAGCAAACTTTCAAATCTTCCAAAGTTTGGTCAAGAGCATCGGCATTCTTTTGAAGCTTTTCTAACAGCAATTTATTTCTCGATTCCTCCATCCTCAAATTTTCATGCTCTTCAGGGGGTGTTTTTCCTGACAATTCTTGTTTCTCTTCTCTCTACATTTATTCAATCGCTAAGAATTCATACTCCCAATAAACTGCGTTACTTCATCCTTGATGATGATAAGATTATCTTCATCAAAATCATCCTGGTTTTTCTTGGACTCAAATTGTTTTACACCGAGTGATCCTGTTCCTTTCATTTCAAATTAACTAAATACACTTAATTATTTTTGTCAGAGATCTGTTTAAACGCGTTTTGAGAGAACGATGAAAAATGCATAGTCAAGAGTTTATCTACAAACTGTTTTGCAAATGATGGAATGCAGGGTTGGCTCGGTTTGTTGGTGGTCAATACAATACGATACATCATCATAATAAGGCGCATAACAATCATCTTAATTTTGGAACTCAAAATAATTAGTTTAGAATTTTTAAAATCTGCGTTGAACTTACTGATGGTAAGCTATTCATTAGCTTGCCTAGGAAATTGACGAAATGGCTGATCTGAAAAATGGGTTAGACAAATTTCTACCAATGTAACATTAGTAGCTTAACATTGAGTAGCTTAAGAGTTCTCAAATAAATAGCAGTTTCTATCGAGAAATTTCATGCATCAATGTGATGCGATGAGATGTGATGTTATTTGATGTTCCACTTAGACGAAGTAGGTTCCGAGGCACGATGAACATCTAAGTATACATCGTTTTAAAAATGAGATATTGGAAATGAAAACTCGAAGGTCAATTTCAATGTTATGCGTTAAGAAACGGTCGATTAATCTTTCATGGATTTCAACATTAAGTCATCTAAGGTCGAACTAAAGGTGAGATTCAAACTTTGTTGATTTGAAAGCCTCAATAGCATTTCTTCATCCATATGGTAGGTCGGAGAAAATAATATGTAATTGAACATTCTCTTTCTTTCTTCTCCAAAGTTAAGAAGGAGGGTAGTAGAGTAGAACTCGATTGAAGACAATATCTTGGAAATTGAAATTATCTGATGATGGTTAATAGGTACTGATGCTTCACTCAAAAAAAAAAAACTAATCATCGATATTTCTATCCACTTTCCCAAATCGAACGTATATTGGTATTTGTTGATAACTAAGTTGAGTTGATTTTGAATTATGAAAGAGAATCTTGAAAAATGGAAGCTCTGTCTCAAAATTCCGTATAATTATAGATTATATCCTCTTCTCCAATAATATATGTAGGCTTCGAGAATTGAAAAGTAATCTGCAAATCTTTAGCTAGTTTAATTAAAATTTTTTGGAGCGATTAGCATACTCGATCATGGAATCTTTGTCTCTTTTTCTCGATCTTCCTCTTTTACCTATCAATAAAATTCTCACTTTCTTAAATGCACGAGAGGTCTACTACATTCTTACAAGGCTCTGTCGAAAACTAAATCACCTTATCAACTCATCTGTGCAATTACCATTGCAATTTATAGCAAGAATGATCACTCAGTCTCCAGAAAATTCCACAAGACTCCAACAAATCCCAAAGGAACGACTCATGGAATTTTTAAAGAAAATTTCCTCAGAACCATACGACTTTGAGCTGCCTTATTTTGGGTTTAAGACAGATGGTGGATGTTATGAGTGTGATTCAACATATTTTATGGATAGGGTGTTTCAATCTCAATACGGAGGAAAGTATTCCGCATATAGCTCGCTAGATATAAACGAGTGCAACATAGAAGGGGTTTTGGCATTTGATTACCTGGAATCGAAGGAAATTGTGGAGTTTTATCAGCCAATCTCAGAGGATGATTTTAAGCTCGTTCAAAGCTACAAACTTTATTGTCAAAAAGACCGATCAAATCTCGAGTTAGTGCTGGCCAAAGCATCAAATTCGACGGATAGGCTCAATGTTGAGCTGAGCTATTTTCCTCTTGGAGATATCACTGCCATTATTACCTCAATCGAACTGAAAAGACCAAGAAATTACACCTGCCTCACAAAAACAATCGTGCTTTACAGTTCTGAAGAGAAAATAGAATTCTCAGACCCAGTACTTCAATTATTTTCTGGAGCAAAGACAGTAGCGCAGATACTTTCAACGTATCAGGCCGGTGGAAAGGATCTGCCTTCAATAGAAGCGACAAACATTGACGAAATGAAAAAATATGCGTGTGATCAGAATCACACTCCTAAAGCCTCCTCTCCAGACAAAACGAATGTTGTCTTATTTTCAAACAAACAAAAAGCAAAGGTACAGGTTGTTGCTTGGATGAGGATAACAGATCCATCTCTCTTTGAAATTCAAGTTGACCTTAAAAAGAGCAATTATTTTACGGGAAAATATGTTGCGGCGAAACTGCTTGACCGCGATATTACAGAGATAGAGGATTCAAATCCAAATTTTGATCTGAAAAGTCTCAGTTTGAAAGGGTTCCTTTTCCCTCCGAATGAAAGTCTCGCCAATGCCTTCACATATGATCAGTCCCCCACATACAATCCTGAAAAAATCCTTCGCTTTTTCGAACCGTATAGTCAAAATTATTCAGATGAATCAGACTCTGACTTCGAAAATGGGGAATATGAGAGTTTCGATGATACCTAAAAGTATATTCTGTATGATTCCAAAAGCAATGCTTTAACACCTATGCGCTATATTTAGTCAATAATCTGAAGTCTGAAATGTGCTAGTTATTAATTAGAAATTTCCACATCGTTTTCAAAAACTGAAAGATATTGCATACTTGATGAAAACAAATTTATTCTGAACTGGATAAGTCAGCAACCCAATCGAATTTGGAAATAACTAACTTCTCCACATAAACATTATTGTTCAGAAAAATTTTATTCCTATAGAAAAAAAAGACTATTAACGAAACTCCTTCCAAAAATAAAGTTAAAGTTACTGAACCTAATTTTGTTTGAAGAAAAAACCCTGCTGTTCGATTATAGAATTTTTGATATATAATTGTTCTACTGTCAGAGATTTATAATAAGAACAATGAGAGCAATTAGTTTATTTGTGTTGCTGATACTCATAATAATAGCTACAGCTCAAGAAGCAGGAAAAGGAGGTTCTCCATGCCAAAGCGACTCAGATTGCCAACTATTTTATGAATGCAAAGGTAATGGAAACAAGGGATGTGTTCATAAATCTCTCTTTCCAAATCCTACAGCACGCGAGCTCGTTGGAATTTTTCTCAGCATAATTATTAATGCATTTACCAATGCAAGTGGTGTGGGCGCAGGTTCATTAGTAGCTCCTTTTTTGATGCTTTTTAACAACTTTAGCCCAAACGAAGCTATCGTTATGACCTATCCTATAATTTTTGGAGGAGGAATTGGAACCACACTTAATTTTATCTTCAAAAGGAACCCCGAAACGAAGGGACCAATGATTAATTATAACAACGTTATCCTTTCAGCCCCTGCTTTTCAAGTAGGAGCTCCGATTGGAGTCCTTTTAAATCGTATTTTGGCGCCACTTATGATGAATATTCTGTTGGTTCTAATGCTGGGATTTCTTGCCATTATGCTAATCCGAAAGTCCTGTCAGCATTATTTCAGAGAGAAAAAGCAATTAAGAGCTGCCAAGCAACAGGAACAAAAGGCTACTCAACCTCATGACACAGCGACTACGATTCAAGATAATAAAGCTCAAATCTCACAAGAGCTTGGCCAGAAAGAGAAAAAAGACGAAGATCTTGAGATTAATCATATAAAAGAGTCAGAAGTCTCACAGTTAGATGCAATTGACTTGGTAGTCCAGAAAGCTCGCCGACCTGTCCTTCGTTCCCATTCAACTAGAATAGAACTCTCATCCTCTCTCGGAGATTTTCTTCGAAGGTCTCACAGTTTCATTGATCGGAAAACACCTCAAAAGCGTGAAGAGAAAAAAGAAGAAGATAAGGGAGAAGATGATATACCAAAAGAGAAAAAAGAAGATGATATGCCAAAAGAGAAAAAAGAAGATAAGAATGAAGAGAAAGAAAAGGAAACTAAAGAAACTAAGGAAACTAGAGAAACCATTCAAACTGTTCAAGCTTCTGAAAACAAAGGTCAAACCGATCTAGAGGTCGATGCTATCAATATTAAGATAGAAAAATGGAGGAAAAAGGAGCGGCGATTATTTCCAATAGAGAAAATATTGCTGATCTTCCTGCTGCTAGCAACAACCACTATTTTGAACTTGTTTTTTGGAACGAAAAAAGTGAAATCAATTCTCGGAGTTGACTACTGTTCTGGAGAATACTGGGGTATATTTGTTGCATTAATCGCAGTGCATTGTTTATATTTCGGAGGTGCTTCCTGGCTAATTTTAAAATGGCGAAGAGCTAAAATCGAAATAGGTTGGGATTTCACACGAGAGCTGCAACTTTGCAAAAGGAGATTGCTCGCTTTATTCCTAATTGGAGTGCTTGGAGGGCTTTTGTCAGGCCTTTTAGCTGCTGGAGGAGCCCTCGTGTCCTGGCTCTTGCTGCTAAAGATGGGTGTTTCTCCTTTGTTGCTGCTTGCAAGCACCTCGCTGCTTATAAATACGTCCCAATTCACTACAGTTTTGATGGCTTGCTTAGAAGGTAATTATGCGGGAGGAGATTTGGCTTTTTATATCTGCACCGCCGCATTTTTTTCCTTCATGATCACAAGGATTGTGCGGTTTCTTGTAAAAAGGAGACGCCGGCAATCCTACATCATAGGTAATTTAGGGATTATTCTGAGTATCTCTTTTGTAATTAACTTTGCTTTGCTTTTTATTCAACTCAGCAAGAATCGCGATTATGTACTTAGATTTAAGAGCCCTTGCTGAAAAATCATCTTTTTATTGGTATACAGAATTCACATTGCAATTTCTGATTTGGTAATTGAAAACTCATTTTCTTAAGATCAGTTCTTTCTAATATTTATTAAAATTTTTCGGGTGGGCTATAGTTGAGTGTAGCGAAAAAACTTTGGTATTATATGAAGCTTATTTACATGTCTAGCAATTGAACCGTGCTGACGGATAATCTCGTTCCTTTCTGACATACTTTTCTTCAAAATGAAAACATATCTCTTGTAATTCTGGAATTAATGAAAATATATTTGCTATGGGAGAGTCTTAACGATTTTTCCCTTAGAACTACATGAGTCTCAAACGTCATTGTTTAGGAGTGGTTGGCAATACGACTAATTCACTTAGAAGATCACTGTCTCAAGCACTATTTGTCTAAAGAATAATTCGAAGAAACGCTGCATATCAAATTCCAATAAAACTTGAAAATTTTTCTGAATTAGAAGAAGTCTATATTTTCAGAATAACGGAATGGTTACTGAATTTAGATACCTCCAATTTTTTTAGAGGTACTATTTAAGAATTAGAGAATAGAAATGCACAAGCTAAAATTGGTTGCATTTTTGTCTCTCTTATCAATAATTGCGACGCAAGAGGTAGTACCTGAAGGAAAAGGAGGTTCTCCATGTCAATCTAATGCAAATTGCCAATTATACTACGAATGCAAAGGTCATGAACACAAGAAATGTGTTCATAAACCTCTGTTTCCTCACCCTTCAGCTCGTGAACTTGTCGGCGTTTTTCTCAGGCTAATTGTAAATGCGCATACCAACGCAGGTGGAGTGGGTGCAGGTGCATTAATAGCTCCTTTTTTAATGCTGTTTAATAATTTCAGTCCAAACGAAGCTGTGGTCATGACCTACCCTATGCTTTTTGGAGGTGGATTAGGTGCAGCGCTTAATTTTATATACAGAAGGAATCCTGAAACGAGAATGCCGATGGTCAATTACAACAATCTTCTTCTTGTAGTCCCTGCTTTCCAGGTTGGGGCACCAATAGGAGTGTTATTAAATCGTTTCTTGGCTCCCATCGTGATGAATATCCTCTTGCTGACCTTGTTGGGATTTCTTTCTTTGGGCATGACTGTGAAATTCTGCAAGTTGCGTTGGAAGGAACAGCAAAGCAAGAAAACTCAGCAAAAAATTCCACAAATTGAAGCAACATCGACTCAAAATCATGAAACTGCTTCAACCTTGCCCGAACACAAAGCTCACAACATGCTTGGAGTAACTCAGAGAATAGGAGCAGGAAAACAAAATCTCGAAAGTCATCATAAAACCCAACCAATGCACCCAAATGAAAAACCGTTTGGGGACGCAATTCAACTCAAAGAAGGCCAAAATAACTTATGTGCAAACGGCCGTTGCTCGAGTAGAAGAACTACCCAGACAGAACTTACTCACAACATTGATTTAGAGAACGAGCCGCACACCGGCTTTAATGAACATAAGGCTCAGGAGTTCGAGACCAAAATAACTTTTGAGGTGGAAGTAAAAAGAGATGAGGGGACTAAAACGACCAATCAAAAGTTTGACTCTAGAACCCACACTCACCCTGAGGTCCAGTCAGCTAAATTGGGAATTGAGAAATGGCAGAAAAAAGAGCGGCGGTTATTGCCTTGGGAAAAGATCTTAATATTGATTTTCTTTCTGATAACCACAACAGTTTTGAATCTGCTTTTTGGAAATAAAAAAGTGAAATCAATAATTGGGGTGAAATTCTGTTCTGGAGCTTATTGGGCTCTCTTTTTCACATTGATCGTAGGGCAGAGCCTCTGTTTCTTAGGTTCTTCCTTCTTAGTGTTGAGATGGGGTAAAGCTAAAGCGGCAGCAGGATGGGATTTCTCGAGAGAGATGAAAATTAATAAGAGAAGGCTGGTTATAGTATTTTTTGTTGGAGCACTCGGAGGAGTTTTTGCAGGTCTACTAGCAGCTGGGGGAGCTCTGATTATGTGGTTTTTATTCTTGCAATTCGGAGTTTCTCCCTTGCTGCTGTTAGCAACCACAGCTGTGCTGCTGGACTTTACGCAATTTACTACAGTCTTGATGGCTTGTCTAGAAGGTAATTATTCAGCAGCCGATCTGATATCCTACTTATTCTTAGCTGCGGTTTTTTCCTTCATTGTCTGTAAGATAATCCACCGCATTGTCAAGAGGACCCGTCGGCAGTCATATATCTTGGCTAATTTAGCGATTCTTTTGTGGTTAGCGCTAATTATTAATATAGTTGCGATGTCTCTATCAATTCGCTCGAATCGTGCTTACATGTTCCAATTTAAAAGTTTCTGTTAATACACACTGTACATACTTATTCTCTTTGACTTAAAATTCATAATAATACAGCAAATCTCATTAGAATTTTATTACCTTATGTCTCTATATATGATAAGATGTAATGCCGCTTGTCTCAATAGCCTGTATTCTTGAGAGAGTCTAAATGTTCATGGATTTGTTTTACATTTAAACCGAAGATTGAGCTAATCTGCACTTACTTCATTCATATCCGCATGAGTAGAGAGAATATAAGCAAAATGAGCCTATTCTGCGCGTAAATGCTTCGCTTCTAAGTAGGTTCATCTCATTTGTTTTTCCTACTATACTATTCTAACTATAACGTTCTGGGGGGTTTTCTCTGAAGTACTAAAGTTGCTATTCGTTGTGGAGCAGGACACATCAATTTTCATTTGTATGGTTAAAATTATCTACCAACAGCAGCAAGGACTTCATGTTGATATATATACAAAAAGAGGTCCAATTTCATAGATATATATATATGCTCTTACATCGCATATTTTCGAGTCCATTCTCGAGCGGTTGTTTCATATCTCTTTTTGTCAGTCTTGAATATATGGGCTATTTCAGGTACAAGTGGATCATCTGGGTTAGGATCAGTCAATAGCGAACAAATTGACAATAACACTAGCAAAAAAAAACAAATTGTTTTAGAAATAAATGTTTCAGCAATTAATGCATTACCCTTCGATATGGTTAAAGCTGGACTCCATTCACTTTTGAGTATGTCAAGACAAATACTTCCGTTTGAATTTATATTCGGGTGATAAATTCTCGTTGTAAAACTGATTTTGGGAGGCTTGAAAGGGTAATCGGTTGGGAAATGAATATCTAAAAAGAAAACGCCTCCTACATATGGACAGTCATCCTAATTAATCAGTTTGTCTTTATAGCGTACTATATTGTATTTACGGGTCCCATGATCGTTCCCTGCCAATGAAACTGATCTCTTTCATCAACTGGTCCGGCTGAGCAGTTTGGTGGTGTATCTCTAACCAGTTCAGAGAGTTCCTAAAGTTAGTGAGATATTGAAGTAGTTTGGAATGCAAACTACCTTTTGGATTCTTTTCAATGACATGAATGCTGGATGGTGTAAGAAATCGAGATTGGATCGTGAATGAATGTCATCCATTGTAAAAATGCTTAAATACTCTAACGATGCCTCGATCTGATGAATTCTGACATGCCACGACAATTATTAAATGAACACATAAAATTTGCGTGTGCTTAATTTTAACTTACGTCAATTTTTTTCACAGCGGATAAAATTGACGTGTGTTTAAGAGTTAACATGAAATTCAATTTACTCTCAAATTTCGTTAATTTCGATTTCGTGGTCTCTTCTCTTTATTTTCAATGACAATGCTTGTATTCCCAATGAGATTTGTTGGTTGCGAGTTCGTCTTGAAAACAAATAGAGACCCTTTTCTTCAACCAAACTTTCTGATGCTCCATGACTATAATGAAGTAATGCTCTTTTTCGATGAGAATCTGATGCAAAAGGAGATATCAACGACGAATTTAAATGGATGTCCAATGATTATTTCTGCTAAAATTCGCAAGCAACAATCAAATTTATTTCCCCAAAACCAAGTCTCATAAATAGAACAGAAACTGAGGAAATCTAAGTAAGTTATCATCAGCAATCAAAATACAATCGATAGTTAAGAAGGAAAGCTAAAGTTATTATATTAATAAGCTTATTGTTTTCTTTTCAATATTTAGCAGGGACTAATTCTGACCTTGATGAGGTCAAGAGATTTACCTGAAGAATTCGCTCGGTGTTTTTTCAAAATTTAGTTTAAATAAAACTGGAACCCTCATGTTAAAATCGAAATGGAAAGTATTCAAGAAGAAAATAGATCCTATTCACAGTGAAAGAGACTATGATAACGATATTACATCTTCCAGAGATGACGTTGTGAATCTAAATATAGGCAGTGAATATATCATACCCGGAACCCTTCAGCGGAAAAACACAAACAAAAAATTAAATAATAGCTCAGCATATTTCAAGAACTTTAAAACTACTTTGAATCGTCAGCTCACGACTGTATCAGATCAAGGCGATGATGAAGTAAGCGTAGTAATCAGCAAAGCTAACTTTTATGTACACGGTAAACATGTGGTTTATTGCAAAGAAAGTCTACACATTTTCACCGAAGATCATACCATCCGTAAGGCATGCGTATGGTTTACCGAATGGAATTACGCAGAATATCTCGTGGTTTTCGTCGTCATTTTCAACGCAGTGCTACTAGGGCTCATTGACTATCGAGAAGGGCAAGAAAATTCGGTGAATAGAATTATGAAAGTGATCAACCCTGTTTTCATTGGACTCTACACCCTAGAAGCAATAATTAAAATCATTGCTATGGGGTTTGTACAGGACGAAGGGAGCTACCTACGAAGTCTGCAGAATATTGTTGATTTTTTTGTTGTGGTTTCTGGCTTGGTCATTGGGTATCGTCCGTTGGAGTACTTTTCGATTTTGCGACTGTTCAGGGTGTTCTTAATTCTCAAGGACTTTAATTTCTTCCGGATGACAGCTTTGATGTTCACAACGATTTCAAAATCAGTATGGCAATTGATCAGCGTGGTGATTATGATGGTGTATATTTTTGGAATTTTCGCGATTCTCGGCCTGAATATTTATACTGGTGTTCTCTCTAGAAGATGCAGAACGACATCTCAACCAGCACATGGAGTTTGGCCTGTTGACGATCAAATTTTACGAGTTTGTGGTGGACACTTCCAATGTCCTGCGTCAGAGTATTGTGGATCTGATTACGATTACTCGGGGCAAATTACACATCCTGGTAAAGATCTTTTCTTCGCTGAGTTCGACTGGGGCCTTATGAACTTTGACAATATATTGAATTCAATGGCAACCATATTTGTTATGATGACAATGGTCAGTTGGTCGAACATCTTCGATATGGTTGTTGATGCGACGGACAAAGTTTCTTCGCTCGTGTTTTTTGTTGCAACCATTCTCATCATCCTGGCTTTTACGATAAATATTGTGGTGGCGATCATCATTGATATTTTCTCGCGAAATAACACACGAAACAACAAGGAAGCTTTGCGACTTGCATCTCAGGTTAAAACTGAAAGTGCAGGGGATGAGACGACCCCGACTGAAAGCAGAAATTTTAGTGTAAAGGGAATTTTCCGGTACCTCCGTAACCGCTATTTATGTTCCACCGAGGTAACTAATATATCATTTCAATCAAGATCTGACGATTTTAAGGTGCCAGATACCGACTATTATAAGAATCCGATCGCATTATGTGCATTTCGAATTATTTCCAATAATATCACTCAAGATTTGCTTCTCATTCTTATTGTCTTCAATACAGTCGTCCTTGCCCTGAACCGGTTCCCCGCCCCATCAGAGGAGGAATTCGATGTGCTAAGTAAAACGCGTATTCGAACTTGATCTAACTCTAAATTTTACTCGAAGTCACGATCAATAAAGTACTGACTTATTTCTTCCTCGGAGAAATAGCTTTGCGACTCACTGCACTCGGAATACCAGGATTTGTCAGAGCTAAATTCAATATTTTTGATCTAGTTGTCTGTGTGCTTTCTACGGTAAAGCGGAACTTATTAATCCGACACTCAATTCGTTTTGTTGAAGGTTGAAATAAACAGAACGCAGACATTCAGTGTTGTTAGCGCATTCAGAATATTTCGAATCCTGCACTTTTTGAGGAAAAATCGATCTGGAAATCAGCAGCTTCAAAAAACCAATAGCTATAAATTCCATCTCTTAATTGAGGTTGTTTTTAAAGCTTATTCTTGCATGATTGATTATGTTCTCATACTCGTAAACTCTCATTTACCTTGACTATTTATTCACCGCTGGTAGGGGATATTTCTATACGTTTTTGCCATTATTGGAATGAAATTTTTCGCAGGGAAGCTCACTTTCAACTCCCAAGGAGATTACGATCCAAACGGGTATTTAAACTATATATTGCTTGCTTGGTTAATTGATGAAAAAGATCTCCTGCGCTACAGAATTTTGACACTATGGTCCAGGCTTTCAGCACGGCTTTCTCTTTATTGTTTGGACAAAACTGGCTAACTGTAATTAATTATCTATAGATAAAATTTAACAATGATACTTCTTGGCTTTTAGGCGTTTTATTCATGTCAAAAAAGTCAGGGCTGGGCCACATTTTTCTACTTTGTCGCTGTGATTTTGGTGGGGAGAATACTATTCATTCAGCTTTTTATCGCAGTAATTCTGACGATATTTGAAGAATCCCGCAAGAAGGTCCAAGAAACAAAATTTCTTGCTTCGTATGCAATCAGCGCCTTTCTGAACAAGCGGCGAAAAAATATTACATCTTTGGGAGGAGAGCGTAAGCCAACAAATATTTTAATGCCAGCATACAATACTTTTTGTTTCAATAATGAACAGTCGTTTCAGAAGAGGCAAGGATGGTAGATCCAGTCACCAGCAGGTCATTATGGAGATTAGATAGTGGCCCACAAGATTCACCGACAGCGAGAGAAAACTCCGCAAGAGAGGCACCAAATATAACAAGATCAGAGTTTAGGCGACATTCAGTATTGCGAAGAGACCTAGGACAGAGGGGGCTGTCACAGTGGTCACATAATCAGTTCACACTGACAATGAGATTTGCAGAGACTCAACCTGAAAATGAGTACCAGAAAAAGAGCTTCGCAGAGCACTGTGATACGATGCGTGTCTATCCTGAAGAAAACATGGAGGACTTCAGAAGAAGGGCGAATAAACGACTGCAAGCAGCCGAAAAGGAGAGTATATCTTGCAGGCAGAGACTGGAAAAAATTGTAAAATTAAAAACTATTCCACAATTCGCCTAACCTATACATACAGATTGAATATGCGAAGCGTTCTTCTTGCTTCATATTTCATGAGGAATCTTTGATCCGGAAGGGTGTGACATTCATTGTATCAACAAAAACTTTTGATTTAGTTATCATGGGTAAGCTTTTAGTCGATTTGCCCACCTCACAAAACCTTATTTTCACACAATGTCAGTTTTAATTCTTGGCAGCGTTATCGTTTTGGCACTCGATGATCCTTTGGGTGATCCTGATTCTAAAAGAGCCCAAGCTATCAGCATCCTCAACCTAATATTTACTTGCTTGTTCATCGCTGAGGGACTTTTGAAGGTAGCTTCAACTCTTGATAGGTTTTCATTCAATTATTCTCATGAATAGATAATAGCTTTTGGATTTTTGTTTAATGCAAAGAATAATAAAAAAGCGTATGTGAGGAGTGCTTGGAATATCCTGGATTTTCTTGTTATCCTGGTAACATCATTGTGAAAGCCGAACTAATAAAGTCCAAAGGCCTCCGCTCTTGATTCCTTCTCTGGAGGAAATAACTCAAACTTCAAGTTTCTAAGATCCTTGCGAGCGCTGAGAGCGCTTCGCCTTCTCAAAGTGATTACAGAGAACAAAAGCCTTAGAGTAAATAAGATACATTAATCGCTGGTGCAAATTAACTCTAATTAGATCATGGTGAAAGCGCTTCTTCGTTCAATACCTTCTTTATTTAATTTGATCATTGTCGCTGGACTGGTCTTAGTGATCATCGCGATCATGGGACTCAACCTGTTTGCAGGAAAATTCTATTCTTGCTCAGGTTCAGCCATCTCACCTGTAGTGACGAAGCAAGTAAGCATCTCTCTAGAACATAATGAACTCAAGCAATTTTGTAAGGATTGTTTAAATGGTGGCGGGTCTTGGAACAATAACCCTTACAATTTTGACAACTTCTTTCAGTCTTTCCTGATATTTTTCATGATGGTGACCGGCGAAGCGTGGGACAAAGTTTTTTACTCTGCCGTAAACGCCGTCGGTCAGAACATGCAGCCAGTTACGTGGGCTAGCTCATGGGCAGCACTTCCTATGTTCGGATTCGCGCTAGCCACGAACATTCTCATATTGAATTTATTCGTTGGGGTCGTAATTGATAACTTCAGAGAAATGAAGGAAGAACTCAGCGAATTCAAAGATTTAAACCAGAATCAAAAGGATTGGGTTGATATGCAGATGTTTATGCAGAAGAAAAAACTGAAAGTCATTAAAGTTAAGCCTGAAAACTATCTACGAGGGTACTGTTACGATATAGTAAATCATCCATACTTTGTCCCAACGATCATCATCGCTATTGTGTGCAATACAATAATTTTGGGTGCCTACTCTGCCACCATACCTGATCAGGCGTCACTGGCTTTTGAAATTTTAAATGGCATCTTCTTGATTTTTTTCCATGTTGAGGCGATTCTTAAACTCGGAGCTTGGGGATTTAATTCTTACTTTAATGACAACTGGAACATGTAATTTTCCTGAAAAAGGAGAGAGAGTAATTATCGAATTCTTTTTATAATAGATTTGATTTCGCTGTGGTGGTCATATCCGACATCGTATTTTTTGCTACAATCTCAAGCGTGGGTGGAATTGCAACTATTCCGACTGTTGCAAGGGTGATTAGACTCATAAGGACAGTCACATTCGTAAGCACAATTGAGATTATTCTTTGAGATGACAATGTATTTTCGAAAAATAAAGCCCAAGAGCTCCAAAAGCATTCGCGTGCTGGCAGACACCATTAACCAACTGATACCTTCAATCATCAACATATTTATTCTAATACTGCTGATCGTTTTTATTTATGCGATCGTTGGCATAAATCTTTTCGCTGCAGTGAAATTTCAGAACCAAATAAATGATTACACCAATTTCAGAGATTTCATATCTGCTCTCGCTCTGTTGTTCAAGTAAATAGATATTCTATTCCTTGCAAGTAACCTGAACATCACTTTAGGGCTTGCCTCAAGCAGAATTGGCCTGAGTACATGCTCGAGCTTGGAGATCCTGAGATTCCAGGATGTAAGAACAACCAATCTTATTCAGAAATTCAGAGTGAAGGGGTTCTTGGGTGTGGATGGGGTGTCTCTTATCCATATTTCATTTCCTTCATCCTCATAGTGAGATTAACAATACTCAACCTTCTGCTTGCTGTCGTTATCGAGGGCTTCCGTGATGCTAAAAAAGAGAATGATGCAGTGATCAATCCGGCCGAGATCGATGAATTCCTAGAAAAATGGGCCCAATACGATCCTAAAGGGACAGGATTGATCAGACCCGAAGAACTTTTGTTTATCCTACATGACCTTCACTCGCCGATTGGTCTCAAAGAAGACAATGCTCTCAAATATAATTTTAATCTCGATTGTAAGCTGAGTTTCATTCTCTCCCATTATAATTTCCATAGCGAAAAAGCTCAAGAGCTGCTTGGTAAGTCCTGATCGCAAGGTCATGCTGTCTCGTTCTCAAATCTACAGAACTATGCTAGAGTATAACGTACCAGTATACAACAATAAGATACATTATGCTGACGTCTGTGTCGTGATCACAAATAACGCAGTGAAGAAAAAGGAGAAGCTATCTCGTCTTGAGTAAGTCATCAAGAGGCACACAAATAATATTTAATTTCAATAGCATTCACTCCGAACATGTATATAAGACGCTCGCAAAGTCTTGGGTGAGGCGATTCAAGCGTAAGTGATTTTTAGTTGAGGAGTGAATTCACGGTTTCTAATTAACAGTGCTCAAAAAGTTAATGAAAGAAGCGCGACAAGCTAATCCTTTAAACCTCCCTCCACTCCAGCTAGCGGACTTTTTTGCAGCAAATTCCATCATTAAGACTTGGAAGAGGTAAAAATCAACTTTATAAACTGTCTCATAGAATCTAATTAATGCAAGGTTTAAAGAAGCGAGGAAAATAAGGCAGGCACAAATGGTATATCAAGCACATATTGTTGATCTCGAGAGGGTCGCTGATTACTCAGCGCCTACTGGCAAGCCGAACTCAGGTCGATTTTCTCGACTGAAAAAAAGACAAACGATGAAAGTGTCGTACTTGAAAACTCGAGAATCTGATTCACCAAGAATGAAAGAGAGGATTGATACCAAGACCTCGACCGATTTGCAGACCCGGATTGAATTAAAACATATGTCAAAGCCTTCACTTACTAACGCGGAAGAATTTGGTCCAGCTATTGGTCAAAACCGAACTCCGAAAAAGCCTGCAGTTTCTGTATCTATCAAAGAGTTAGGGCAAGGAAATGGTGGAAAAAAAGCCAGGACTGTCTTTATCGACGAGACACCTCGAATCGATAGCAGTGAAGTTGAGTTTGAGCCATCGCCGCGAAAAAGAAGAACTGAAAGCGTGCAAGGCCAGGTCAGAATGAAGCAGAAAGGAAATACTTCGCTCGCAGTTTTGGAATCGCAAAAAAGAAGAACATTAACTGAACAAATCGATGATATAAGACCGAATGATTTACTTGATATTGTCAAGGATGATTTCTGGCTCAGAGATCCGGATGATTGCAATCGATTTCCGGTTAATATCGCTTTTGAAACAGATAATTTCCAAGTCACTACGACTGGCACTGCTGAGAAAGAGTCGATGAAATCAAGTAAGCTCCCAACGAACGAAAATTTAGACAATGAGATGAAAGAGGAAAAACGCTCAAACAAGTTGATAAAATTGCAGCCACGAGAGCAAGAATCCAGCATCGCAAATTCAAGCAGCGAGTCAGAACTGACTTCTTCAAGCTCAGAAACTTAACCTGAAATTTCAAATAAACTCCGTGAAACAAATAAAAAGGAGTCTTTTGCTCTGTTTCTCTATTTTCATTTAGATTCACTATCACTGTTGTTTGTAATTATGTAAATGCAAGATGTATCTACCCTCAGCATGAGTGATTTTATCGAATACTCCTCAGCAACTCTTTAGTTTTCAAGGGCTTAGCTGCTTTGCTAGAGTATAGCTGTTTCATTGGGTAGTTGGTGGACTTCCTAAAGCGATTAATTCGCATTTTGAATTTGTATTTTTCTTTTTCCTGCGATAGTAGTAGTTGCTCAAATGTAAAACAGTAGGAGGAGCTTAATAAAAGATAAATTCATGAACTTTGATTCAGAGTACAAATATTTAGTAAATTCAAATACAATTGGTGCTGATTAAATCCTGATAAAAAATCGAGATATATCGGAGAAAAAAAATTGTTAAAACTTTAACTCAAGATTGTGCTATTGAAATTTCGAAATGGGTCTTTGCCAGAGCAAATCGGTAAAAAGAGATAGCGATTATCCGCCTGAGAAGCGAGCCTCCAAATCACCATCTCAGCAGCACTATCAAAAAGGTGTCACGAGGCACGCCGCCGCAAAGGACTCGTTTACTCAAGTCAAGAATTCCTTCGGCGCAGAAGAAAAGAAACTTGATGAAGACGTCAAACCAAATGGCGTTTCTGCAATACCTAAAGATCTAAATCTAATTGCCAAGAAGATCATTTCAGTTGCTACATCAAAGGATGTCAGATCATATGTTTTCATTAACAAAGAAGCACCTACCGACTCCTTTGTCTTCCAACTTGACAAAGCTGATGAAGATGAATTTACGCTCTCAAAGATCGAACAATTATTACTTCCCAAATTTCCTCAGAATATTAAAGCAATAGAGGTGCAGGAGACTTATTTTACTGATTCCATAGACAAAGAAAAATGCATTTCCTACTATGTGGACTCCCAGCCGTTTTATTTCCAAACCTTTGAGCTGCTTGACGTTCTGTGTGAATCAACACTCCCGGATCAAGCAAAATCATTCAAAATACAAATATGTAGTAATGAGGCCTGTAGCAGTCTATATGAAAAAATTGAAGAGGTGATAGCTGCCAAAGAATACAAGGTCGTGCTGGAATCTGAAACGGGTCGAAAAGTCATAGGCAGAACCTCCAGAAGACTAGACTCCATGGTACAAAATTTTAAGAAGGTGAAAGTGGTTGTAGAGCCAAGATCGAAGGGTGAAATGATGATATTTGTGAAAGACTTGGCAGGAAGAACACACACATTCTATTGTTTTCCTGAAGAATCGCTTGGAGAGTTCAAAACTGTGATCTATAATCAATTAGAAATTCCTCCAGATCAGCAAAGATTAATATTTGCGGGGAAACAATTAGAAGATGACAAAAGTTTCAACGACTACAAAATACAGAAAGAAAGCACCATCCATATGGTTCTGAACCTTCGTGGAGGTGGAGGCGGTCAGCTGTTTGCGGATATCAGTAATGGTGCTGGTGCAGTCAAACTAGAATGGAGTAATACAGCTCCATTTTGGAGAGAGGCCACGCCAGGACTCAATCTCGAAGGTAAATGCAAAAACAGCCAGTGTCAAGCCTATGGAAAAGGCAATGTAATTATGAAGATGGGAAACATCACTTTCGATCTCATGCTCGATCAAGAGCTGTGCAAATGCCCCGTCTGCTCCGAGTTTGTCGAGCCACTCTCATGCGCCTTTTATAATTGTGAATATACTTATAGTGGGTTGAAGAAAGTAACTGAAGGCAGGCCAGTAAGATATGCGAAACAAGAATGGGCCACTGTAGGTGATGAATATCTTTTCTATGATCCTCGAAAGACTGGAGTTGTTGAATGGATGAATCTCAAGATCTACGCTCGTGTAAGAACAGTAGGTAATGGAGCCGTAAAAAAACAAGTTGTTTGTGATGGTTCGCAATGTCGATACGAAGACATGACTACGGTGGCCTGCGCAATCTGCAAAAAGCCCGTTGATCAAAGATCGAAGAGTGTCTGTGGCCATGCTTATCATGATGAGTGTCTTGCAAAGCTGCTCGATGTGGCTCCTTCAAAGTGTTTTTTATGTCCATTTTAGAGTTTTGTCGATGAGTAGAGAGTGATTTCTAGCAAGGTTGCTGAGGAATGCTGACTTCGATGAAGTCAATATTTTTGTTATTACTTAGCAGTTAAGAAATTTAATAGTTCAAATTATAATGAATATTGGATTCATTGGAAAAACATAGCTTATTCCATGTTTGAAACTTGCGATAAGATTAATTTTAAACTATAAAAGGCAAAAAACCTATTGATAAGAACTTGAAATACCTTGCACACATATATTTTTCTCCAATGTTATGAGGACCATCGATCATATCTGTTTCTCTGTTAATAGCAAAAAGAATAGATAAATAAACGGTATGTACTTTTGCCTCTCTTGAAAAAAACTCGCCTGGACTTGGAGGCGATGAATTGCAATCTTAGTTAATGGAACGAAAAAGACTTTAAATGAAAAGTATTGAATCTTTAGGAAACATTCCTTATTTTCAAGGTAGCAATGTTCTCTCACAATTTCATTAAATGCCTGTATCTTCTCAAAAAGATATTTCGCTCAGAACTAAGAGTCATGATTAACATAGCGAAAGACCTGCCGAGTACGTTTACCAACTGAACTTCATATGAAATATAGTAGAACAATGAGAAAATGAATATCAGTGAAGATATTTAGGTGACTAGTGAACAGAAAAGTTCTTAAGTTGTTAGTTATTATTACAAAAACTTTCTGACATTCAATCTCCGCCGGATCATGACAGAAAGTTTCGACGGATAAAAAGGCCACAGTATATAAGAATAGTTCACCTTTTATTGGATCTGTAAGGTTAAAAAAACCATTTTGAACAATTAAATGCATTGTTTCAGAAAATAAAAAATTTTATGTCAGAGTTTAAGATCAAAGACAGTAAAATTTTTCATAAAAAATTCGTTTGTGTATGAAGTTTACGAAGTGAAATTTATCTAAATTGTACTATATGTGCTGTAATATATTCCAATATGCACAGCGATAGTCCATCTCGTTTAACTTTTTGTGGAATGCAGAGGTTTAGAATATGTTTAAATTGAACTCTGAGTTTTAATTGAAAGAAAACGAAATTACTGCTTTTGTGAAAACATTGAATTCGCAAATTTGCATGTGTGAAAGAAATAGAACAGTTTTAGGATCTGGAATCAATTTTTTCTTTTTTTTTTGGCCACTCTTCTTTGGGACTGGTCTCAACTGTGCAGTCATCATTCACTGCAACAATTTATCTTTTAAATTCGAAAACAAGCGTAATTTAGAGAGAATACTCTGATGAGCTCATTCAAAAAGGAACAATACTCCCAACAAGACACATTTTTTGAGTCTGAAATGCCAGCCAATGCTTGTCTGAATTGGTTATTTAAAATACATAAATATCGCTTTGAAGTTCGTTTATTAAAATATTTTCTTACCATAGTTCCAGACTCGAGAGCAAATCAACTCGAATCTCGTCTTAACCTGAAAGCCAACCCACCCTCTCCATAAAAACCATATCCCATACCTGCTACAGGAAGACCCCTCTAAAAGTAACTCACCTTGTTAATCATGGAATCCTCTCGAAAGAAAATTATATTGAGAACCACCGGAATCAAACTCTTTCAAGACACTCGTTCACCCTCTAAGCGCAATGTTTGCATTCTCATTCGCTGCAATAACACCGACCATAAAATCCTGGCCCCTCCCAACAGCGAAGTTGCTCCCTGCTCTGAATTTATCACGTTAAAAGGGCCTGAAAGCTCTCCCGTTAATATCAAAGTATATGGAAGCGAAGTCACAGCTTCAAGTAACCTTCTCGGAGAACTCAATCTTTTGCTGGGAGCTCTTGCTCAAGAAGATGGATCACAGCCTGAATGGAAGCAGTTGACTAAACTAGGGAAAAAAATTGGTGAAATTCTCATTGAGGTGCAGACTGAAGCTAAGGCAGACTCAGATGAGTCATTCTATTCGAGCAAAAGCAAACCGGAATCAATCAATAAAGATTCGGATGCGGGAAAATCCATAAGCAGTGAACCAAATCAAGATCAAAACAAATCGATCAACAGTAGCACACACAACAGTCAAGAATCTCATTCTATTGACCAAAAGCAGCCATCCGAAGGAAGCCTTTCTGAAAATAACAGAAGCAAGGGCGATGCAGCTCCGAATCAAGTTAGTGACAGTAGCATTGTATCTTGTGAGTCGAGTAATCAAAAGCAAAACAGTGTTCAAATTCAAGTCGAGCAAACCGAAGATAAAGCCTTCCAGCCGTTTAAAGGTCTTGTGCAGCTGAGTAACGGAGGAGAGTTCTTCAAGGCCTCTAATACAAATCAAGACATATACCTTGATATCATGGAGCCAGAAGAGAAACCAAAACCAAAGAAACCGATGGGCGTTGCTAAATGGATGGTCTATATCGCTCAGTTGGTCAACCCATCTCTTAACTACTAAACTGAATGGTAAGTTCAAACAAATTAAATGGAGCTATTTATGTATCTGTCGTAAAAATTTACAATTGATGTATTTGAATTTAACTACAATTGATGGGTTTCATCCATATATTTTCTTATCAAAAAAGTGCATAATTGCTCCGTTTCTCAAGTAGCTGTAATTTCCCAAACTACGTATAGTGCTTAGGCCAACTGGGAATTTAATTGGGGGTAGTTTGATGAATATTTAGATGAATCGTTTACCATTAAATTGAATTTATTTGAACAGATAGAAAATACTTCCCTCTCCCTTTTTTGAAATCGTAAAGGATCTCATGATATCTCAATTGAAAATTTTTTATATAGAAAATTGCTCATGACAGCTACCCATTAACTTATTTGTAAGTAACCTCTGTAGAGAAACCTATTCATGAAATGCAAACAATAGCTCTCAAAACATTAGTTCCTTAAAGTTCCCTTTAACGAATAATTTCGGGAACGATTATTGCCTCGGCTCATTTCAGAGACTTTCCTGCAAATTTTCTTTTTACATGGCGACCTGTTCAGAAACATTCTGATTTCTCGAAAAATATTAGCTTCTCAATTTGTGGAAAAGAAATCAGTAGGGAAGTTTTTCGATTACATGGAAAAAGCCGAACTTCTAAAAGGAATATTTAAAAGCTCTTATCTATTATTCAGTAAGTTTGTTTCCACATTCAAATAGAACTAATTGTTTTTGAGTTAAACGATAAAAAAGTTTAAATATAAAGCAGCCATCAAACTCTCACGATCATATTGCAACAATTAATGACAAATAGCATCATATTTACAGCTAATCGAGCCGAACTTCATAATTCATACAGCTATGAAGGCAAGCATGATACTTTTTGCGTATTGATTCTTGATGATAATCGAGTATCAACAAGAACAGCTGTCAATGGAGGTAAATACCCTCACTGGAATGATGAGTTTCAAATCGATCTCTGTGGAAAAGAGAATAAAGTGCTACAAATTGAGCTATATGAGGCTATAGCTGGCAGTGGCAATCGATTGCTTGGAACTGGCGTACTTGAACTCTCAAAACTCTTGGAAAATCGTGGCCATGGATTCTGGATACCAATCATTGCTGAAGGTACTGAGATCGGAAATGTTATTGTAATTTCTCGCAGTAATGTGAGCAATAATACTATAATTACTGCTGATTCAATCAAGGCTCTTCCTCGTGTTAATAGCCCAGCTCCTTTGAATAAGCAATCTTTAGAGCAGAAAGCTAATGACACCTCCATAAAGCAACCCACAACTAAAAAGTCCTCTTTCACAGAGATTCACAATGCCACACAGCTTACCAAGCAGACCAAAAAATCGAAAAAATCAACAGGTGCTGGAATAAAAAATAAGATTATGAAATGGTGTCACCTCTCAAAGGGCAAGTCATCTGGCTCGAATCAACAACTTAAACTAGATCCCAGAAAATATCAACCGATCCAAGGAGTTGAGTCAGCAAATAGAAATTCAGAATTTGAAAATGAAACAGATTGTCATAGTATCCTTGACAAAGGAGGCATGATTCCCTATCAAGATGACTCTCACTCTTATGATGAGAGCATACTTGCCCTCGAAGACCTGACAAAGGGGTTTGGGGCTTTAGAGCAAATTGCTTCAGATGATGAAGATGAAATTGAAGTGCGTGATGCTTTTCAGCAATATTATGCTAAAGACTCTGAACTTCAGACTAATTTCCTCTAATTAATTTTCGAGGCTGTGTAGCTCTCAGAAATTGGTACCGATAAACGATGATATTGAGAATGTATATACACTATCAAATATTATAATTAAGATAATGCTGCGAATAAAATAATTCTACCAGGTTCCACTTGCAACGTAATTTCGTTTCGTTTATGTACATTGCCAAAATACCAGTGTCCATATTGAATTAAAATAAGAAAAGAATAAGTTACCTATTACGTAGTCAATGAAAAAATTGCCCAACAAAGTGGGCAAGTTGTATGTTTCTTGTAAAATAAGTGGCATCAGATTTTGACGAAATCCTCAAACTGATAAAATCTAGAAATTCGCGCATGCAATATGGAGGTAATCCATTTGCGAGAATTCGAGAGTAATTTCTTCTCTCACAGATGCGGTTGTGATGAATTTATTAATGATAAAACCCAGACCCATTTCTCAACCACTTACAAACTGTCAGAGTTTGAAATTAAGTGAATTGGCTAGAGAGAGGAGCTTAGGTCGAGACAATAGTCCTGATTCTTGTTCAATCGGCGAATAGGCTTGCCAGATGAAAAAAGAGAATTTCTGGTTTCAATTGCTTCTGATCAGACCTGATTCTGATCACGAACAGATATGATGCTTTTGCCTGAAAAAACAAATCGGTAAATTTCTGAGTGCTCTACTTTAAATACTGATATAGTCTCACATCCATTATAATCTTAAAACTATCACATAATTACCACACACACAAGCAAACACACAGAATTCAAGATGAGTTCTTCAGGACACCCGACAAACAGTACACCACAACTGTCTTCTCAAAATAGATCGTTTAGAATCAGAAATACCAATCCAACCCAAGGAACCCGATTTTTGAACATGCCAAGAGATAATTTACAAGAAAGGAGAGAATTAAATTTCTACAAAACACAAGGATTCTCAAGACCTACTGAAGTTGAGAGTTTACCTAGAATCTGCAAAACCCACTCACAGTTCAAGAGCAAGGAAGTTGGTCGTAAGACAAACCTGACCACTTCTGAAGGGTTCAAAATGATAGGACTTTGGGATCAATATGAAGATATTTGGTTTGATATTCAGTCAAGTTCGGTTTTGCCCTTGTTCTCAGAACTATCACTACCGAAATTCAAAAACTCAGTCAAATATAAGCGAATGCTTCATCAGATTCCTATGGAAGATAAACCTCGAGAAATCTCTGTCGCTTTTACACCAATTTTACAGAAGCAAAAGCCCTATCAAATCCGCCTGTTAAAATCGAAACTAAAGACAATCGAAGAGGATCTTCTGCCCTGCGATAACTGCAATAAAAAAAAGCGAAAGGGTATGCAGCTTGGATGCAAGCATTATTTCTGCAGGGATTGTATTCGAGGACACGTTCAAACTCACATCCAAGAGTTGAAAGTCCCAGTAAAATGTCTAAGCGAGAATTGCAAATATAAACTCGAGAGGACAGAAATCATTAGCAACGCAGCTGACTCGGCAAGTGTAATGAGATTGTTCGATGCAATAGTGGCTGATAACGCCAAAAGGAGACCTGATCAATTCGTCCTTTGTTTCACTGACAATTGCAAATATCTATTTGATTTAAAAAGGCAAAAAGACAAACAGTCTATTCGTTGCCCCAGATGCCATAAAAATTACTGCATACCTTGCCATAATATTCTGAAGCCTGGACATCATTGCGAAGATTCGAATGAGGCAAAAGAAATGGAAAATCATGAGAGAAGAACGTTAGTTTTTGCAAGTCCAAAATAATGGAAGCAGAATTTTTCTAAGATAACAAAAGAATGTCTCTTGATCTAATTGTATTTTACACTAGAGAATTTATAATATAAGGTTCAACTATTTGCAGGATGTGAATATATCTTATGCATGGAATATATAAGAATGAGTATCTGCTTAACTACTACAAATGGTATACTGATATTTTACAAAGAAGTGAAAATGCAATATCCAGTTTTTCTCAGCAAAGACTTGAATAAAATGAAGCTGATTTCTCTCAATTAATCAATAGTTTTGGACTGGATTTGGCCATTTTATTTTGCTAACTAACATCTTCAGTTCACTACACAAATAGCAAACCAGTTATTATTTTGAATGTTGTCGAATGTCCTTAGACCACAGCAGTTAGAACTTTTGACTTGTTCTTTATTTGACAGGTGTAGCTGAACTAATTCGTGAACTCTAATTTCAGCAAGACAGATTAGAAAGGGGAAGAAAGCTCTGGCTGGATCTCTTTGACTTTCACCGTGTTAATGATCTTTTCAATAACTAGTATGTAATTGTAGAAATTCACAAACTATTTCTGCATGCTTATCAGTATAGAAAAGTAAATTCAATTAACAAACACTCATACATACCTTCAAGTTCTGAAATTGCGTTTCAATTGACCTTAGTAGATTTACTAAAAACAAAACTGTGATATTCATATTTTAGTCTACATTCTTATTAATAATGATGCATATGTTCAGTCGGTATTTAATTCCGCTAAAACAACTAAAGAAATGCAAAACTTTTGTCGTTATATTTAGAAGCTGCAACTTATTTTTCATATTGAAATATCGAGACTCGCAACAAATATTTCGAGTTTTGATCCTTACCATTCCCTCTAACTGACTTCTTTTTCGTTCATATTTCTTAGGACACTCGCTCTAATACACCATTGCTATCACCTTTACACATCTCAGTTACTTCAGGTACAATCAAAGTTTAGACTTTCAACAGAAAATTTATCATTATTTTATATACCCGTAATCCCAATAACAAATATACAGAATCTGACTCGTGACATTACCTTTTCACCTATTATATACCTTCTACACTAACTTTGAGACAATTAGTTTCCACCCTCCCTTTTCACTTTACAGTGGAAAGAAATTTCAATTTTTAAAATTTTTTTATGATTAAATAAAAAAGAAATTATAATGTTGTTGTGAATTTTCAACGAAGATAATCTTAATATTGTTAAGAGATTTTGATAGCACCTAAAAGTTATGATATGTGAGCTTTCTACTCGCTTAATGAAATAGAGTATGCTCCTCATTTGCTGTTAGGAGGAAAAATGAGAAGAGAGCCTCAAAGTTTAAACGTCTTCTTCCTATAAACACATTTTGGCTCTCCTGATTGCTTGTATCTTTTCAGCTATGAAAGTTTATAACTGCTAACTTTATCAAACATTTAGATGGGCTCTTTCTCCTACTAGTGCTGTACAAATGTAACTGAACATCATATCAAAGAATAATCACGAAAGTTTCTTTGAGCTGCATACTTATGCTGACTATAGATGACTTTCAGCTAATGGAAAAATTTGATTCTCATTTCCTATGATGTAGTGAAAAGACTAGGTTCATTTTCTCAGCGGAGCTAACTTTAGAAATCTGAACTCATGGAATGAAAAACATAATGAGTACAACTTAAACACAAAACCTTACGATTTTCGTTATGAAAACTAAATTATCTTAGCATCTTAACTCAAAAGGATGTTGTTGATTGGGATGAACAACAGCTTGATGGTGTATCCAACGGCTCCCATGATAAGGAATCCAATAGCGCAAGAAGAGGCGATCTTGATGTATTCTACAGCAAGTAAATTATTATGGAAAAACTCTCAGCAAATTATCTACCTTTTTTGTCTGGCTTTGTGCATTTTCTGATGAACTTGACGCTATCATCAGCAAAAGTCTTAAGGTCTTCGACTGTTTCAGTGACTGGGTTTCCTCCTTTGGCCATTCTTTGATATTGCTCTTTTTTCCTGTTATAAAAAGTTTGTATTTATTAGATTTGTAAACTTTTCGAACACATATACGTGCACGACGTGGTCAATTAAGACTTCAAATAAGAATTATCAAAATCCTTATTCTCTATCTAATACACGTTTAGAAGAGCCGTTAACGTTAGATATTCTTTTTAGCCAACTCACTTTGTCATAACCAAAAAAGTGCTGCTAACTACAAGAAGAGTCGAGTATATTCCGTCCACAGATACAGTTAATGGTCAATATACTTATTTATACAAAAAGCATAATTATTAGTGATCAAGAGTCATATCAAAAGCATACTAAGTCTCTACAGTGCAAGGACTTGATTAAAAGGCTCCTTTATTTGTTCCTTGGTAGGAAGTCAGTGAAGCCAAACCCTAAATCTCCACCAATCTCTCGAGCGTCTTTCATATCAATTTCCATGCCTCCTTGTTCTCCTTGCTCTCCTTCTTTCTTATCCACCTGGTCTCTAAGCCGAACTTTATCCATTTCTTTTTCAGCATCGAGTCCGAAGCAGCGACAACAACAACCACAAAGCCAAGAGTTCGCACACTTTTTGTAATACATCATTCGAATAGTGTTGGTCATTCCATAGACAAGGGCGTTAAAGAATCCTTGGAGTCCACCAAAGGCAATATGCAAGATATTAAGGACTGCGCTATCCTTTCCAGCCATGTTATAGAAACGGTTTATAGTGCCAAAAGTCCAACAGATAATGAGAATCATCGGATACAATCTGAGACGCATTGCAAATCTTTTCTCGACTGTGGTCGACACTATTTTTTTAAGCTTGCGGCTTGCTTTATAGAGGATCACAGTATTAAATATGATAGCAATCCACAGTGGTATATAAAATTCAATCATTCGCAGTATTGATGCCCAAACGCGTGATTCTTCGGTTTCTTTAATCCAACACCAAGCCCCAGCTTTTCCGAATTGGTTAGTGACAATAGGCCTAATCAATTTCAGAAAAACAAAGTAAATGCATTAGTAAACAGCAAAACTCGATAATTCTTACAAGATTGTCATTGCAAGTGGTATTCCATACCCAATTATGCGAAATAGAGTCATTCCTTTAAGTGAAGATTGTGAGGAGGTTCTAACCACAGTGAAGATAGTGTAAGCAATGAGCATAGTCCACATGATGGATGACAACTCTCCAAAATTAACTAGCAAGGCCTGAATATAGCAGATTTTATCAGAAGAGCTGTTATATTGTGCAACGGACAGCAAGTTCCCAGTCGTGCAGATAATATCAGCGATAGCCAGATGAAAAACAAGCTTGAATGCCATGTTGCGAACAGATTTAAAAGATAGATAGGTAGCAAGGATGAAAAGAGAGCCCACCATTGAAAGCGCGGAGACTACAGTGATTACTATTATCAAATATTTCTGAGAGCTATCTATTGCGTCTTGGAGTAAACGAGGGTCCATTTGTCTATGAATAATGTCTTATGTTCGACGGTATTAAATAAGTTCTTTTTAAAATTCTGAATCATATTCTTATATCAATTGAAAAAACAGGGGGAAATGATTTCAGATGCCGGGGATAGTACATGCCTCTGCGAGTTTTTTTAATGAGATTGCAGGACTAGATTTATTAACGGAAGTTTGAAGGCTTTGGGGTTCATAGGAAGATTGCTTGAAAGAGTGAATCTACTCAACAGTTGTCATTTTGGTCGACCCAAACACAGGAATATTGAATTGCTGTGTTGCTAATTCATTAGCTATCAAAGTTTCAATACAATCTTATATAAGCAAGGAGTCCCAACTTTTCTGATAAGAAAATATGTGTTCAAATCTTTTATCACCATTGTCTGTGAAATTTCACGAAGTCAGGAGCACAAATATATCTGAAAAAATTCAGCATTCATTCCAAAATTCCAATATCAATTTTCAAGAAGAGAAACCTTGTGTTCGCATCTTGCTGCTAATAGATTCACCTGAAACAGTTATGAGACAAATGAATACCTTTTCTCTCTTTTTTCCTCTGTTCTCGAAAGAAAAAAAAGCTTTAGTTCGTGATTCCCAGCTTCTTCAATCACTCAAAACTCTGGTAGCCTGCTCATAGCAGCGGCAATACAAGCTTCAGCTTCATAAACTGTTTATTTTTTTTAATTTAAATTTCCGATAGCAATTAGTAATGCGTCATAGAGATCATCTTGGGTGAATCATATGAATCATCAGTGAATTAATGATATTTATGGAAATGATGAGCTCCTTCTTGCAATTTATTCTCTCCTTTCAAGAAAAACAAGGTTCGGGAAAACTCTTCGAAAAGATTGTGACATGAAATCCAAAATGACAACCAAGCAGTTTCTATTCACTGTTGTCCTATTTCTGGCCTTCTTAAGGAGGATAGATGTTTTGAGAACGGTCGAAATGACAAGACTGAAGTTTATTGCTTTCCTCGACAATGATTACGTTGAGTACCGAGATTCTCTCTCCGTTCGTTCGCAAGAGCTTCAATATAAATTTATGGCTGAAACTCAGAAGGTCTGGCAAAAACTCACCGATTATTCTAAAACAATTCAAGCAGCATTGACAAGCAGTACGATGAATTTGAAAGCTACACTTAACTTACAACAGCTTCAAATCCAGAACTACCTTGGTGAGAAATATGATACACTAAAATCTTTGCTGGTCCTTGATTCAGATTACCACGTAGAGTTTCAAGATATATTTACTTCGAAGGGATATCCAATTGAAACTCATTTTGTGACAACTGCTGATGGATACATTCTGCAATTGTTTAGAGTGCAAGCAAGAGGACAAAAGGGAATAAATGTATTCAAGAAACCTGTGTTTCTAAATCACGGTCTTTTTTGTAGCTCTGATGTCTGGGTCTTCAATGGCGAAGTGGCTTCCCCTGCTTTCATTTTAGCAAATGAAGGATATGATGTATGGATCGGCAACGCTCGAGGAAACCACTTTGGCCGTAATCATACCCGGCTCAATCCAGATAAGGATAACGATTTTTGGGATTTTTCCTGGCAGCATATGGCCCTTTATGACGTGCCTGACTCGATACAATATATATATTCTCACACACGTCAGCCTGTGACAATAATTGGTCATAGTCAAGGAGCTCTCACTGTTCTAGGTATGCTCGCTAATGATGTGGAGAACAATACCAAACCTATGCTTGGCAAAATTTTCCTCCTCGGCCCACTAATATTTATGAAAAACGTGAATAATGATTTAATCAAAACAGTCAAGGAGATAGATTTGAATTGGTTCATGGAAAAAACCGGAGCGCTAGAATTTGCAATTCCACATCGATTGATGCGAACAGTAGCAGTTCCCTTCTGTTACTTTCTTCCAGGCCTATGTGGAGAAATATTTAGATTTTTTTCTGATACAGATCCCACTCTTATGAATTTGGGCAGAGTTTACGTCCTAACAGGAAGATTTCCAGGAGGAGTGAGCATAAAAAATGTTCTACACATTCATCAAATGGTTCGAGAGCAAAACTATGATCTCAGACTCTTTGATCATGGCGAGGCTCTCAACAAAGTCAAATATGGGATGGAAATCGCGCCAGTGTTGAATCTCTCCTCAATCACAGCACATTTGTATATCTTTGGTGGACGTCAAGATAGACTAACCACTATTGAAGATATCAGACAAGGTATAGAGCGTCTACCATCTGTAACTTATCAAGAAATTGACGCTGGTCATATGAGCTTCTTATTGGGAACTAATATGTCTTATCTTTACACTATTATGGATGCTATGGGAGAAGCTGAGTCGGCACAGAAAATTATCTTATAAATAGATTTATGCTGTGTTGAAAATTAGAGAGTAACAAAATAATATTGAGTGATAAACCTTTGCTTAGCTATCATTAATAAAGCTAAAAGAAAAACATAGTATTGTGTACAGGTTATTAAAAAAACCCATTGTTCTAAAATATTATCTGTGTATATCGAAAACCTGCCTTGTCTACTATACAAAGAAAAAATGAATAGAGTCTTAAGGCCTGAAGTGAGAGCAAGGAAAAACAAAGAATTAGTATTAGGAATGTAAACTAGGAGATAACAATGGTTATCTTTTTTATATACTAAAAAAAGTTACATAGTTCCAATAAAAGTGGTAAACAGGCAGAGCTTACAGATTAATAGATTACTGGAATATATTGATGTTGCCAATGATAAATTATGTGATTGACTGCCTCATATTTCTGAATTCAGAAAGTCGTTTACGAAATGAGAGAAAGCTCACCAACAATAATTTTGAGAAATATGATACTTCTCACTGAATTAGATCTTGCATCCAGTTCATTAAAACGAAAATGATGAGAAGAGCAATTAGTCTCTCTCATATTCAACAAAAAATTGATCTGAAATGAGGCAATACTGATTCATCCAACTTAAAACTACTTTCTATAGATGGTTTGGTTTGCTTTGAAAAAAGAAAGCAACCTATCCACGTAGTCTCTGATTCAGACTCAGTCCGAAGATTAAAATTGTAAAACTAATTCAAATCTTTATCAGAAACACGTATGGGTTTCAGGATTGCTAAAATCCATTACTTCTACATTCTTCTCTTGTTCGTAGCTTTCCTAAGAAGAGAAGATGTCTTTCGAACATTCGAGATGATGAGGCTCAAGTTCATTGCTTTTCTTGATAATGATTATGTCGAGTATCGAGATTCTATCTCCGTTTTTTCCCAGGAACTTCAGCTCAAGTTCATTGCTGAAACACAAAACGTCTGGCAGAAGATTAATGAGCATACCAAGGCAGCCGAAGAAGCTTTTGCGAGCGGTTCGGTTACCTTGAAAACTGCGCTAGACTTACAATGGCTTGAAATTAATAACTTTTTTGGAGGCAAATATGAGAAACTGATTACATCTCTTAAAGCGGACCCGGACTATCATGTGGAGTTTACCGAAATCTTTACTTCGAAAGGATATCCAATTGAAAGGCATTATCTGACAACTGCTGATGGATACATTCTCCAATTGTTTAGGGTACAAGCAAGAGGACAGAAGGGAATGAATGTGTTCAAGAAACCTGTCTTATTGAACCACGGCATCTTTTGTGGTGGCGATGTTTGGGTTTCTAACGGTGAGAAGCTTTCTCCCGCTTTTATTTTAGCGAATTCCGGATATGATGTTTGGATTGGTAACGCTCGAGGAAATCAATTCGGACGTAATCATACTTGGCTCAATCCAGACAAGGACAACGATTTTTGGGATTTTACTTGGCAACATATGGCTCTTTATGATGTGCCTGACTCGATACAATACATATATTCTATCACACATCAGCCTGTCTCAATCATCGGACATAGTCAAGGAGCATTGACAATTTTGGGCATGCTGGCTAGTGATGTCGAGGGCCTTGTCAAACCGATGCTAGGGAAGGTCTTCTTATTGGGACCCGTAATGTTTATGAAAAACTTAAATCATGACATTGTCAGAGCTACTATGGAGATGGACTTGAATTGGTTCGTGGAGAAACTTGGGGTTCAAGAATTTGCAATCCCGAAGAGGTTACTGGGACCCGTGCTCGTGTATTTTTGTTACTTTTTTAGCGATCTCTGTGGAGATCTCGTGCAATATCTTTCTGACACAGACCCCTCACTTGTGAACGCAAACAGAGTATACGTCTTTACAGGAAGATATCCTCAAGGAACAAGCATTAAAAGTATCCTTCACTTCCGGCAGATGATTCTCGCGGGGGATTATGTGATCAAATATTTTGATTATGGGCCGGCTCTCAATGAAATCCGGTATGGAACTAAGATTCCACCTGTACTGGACCTTTCATCAATCACTACTCACTTGTATGTTTTCGGCGGACTTCAAGACAAACTGACCAACATTGAGGATATTAGAGAAGGTGTAAAACGGCTGCCATCAGTGACTTATCAAGAAATTGACGCTGGACATTTGAGTTTCTTACTAGGAAACAACATGTCCTATATATACACTATTATGGATGCTATCGAGAAAGACGAACCTGCACAGCAAATTATGATAGATTAAAGCACTTTTATTTGGTGAAACTTAGTAGACTACATGATCTTATTGGTTAGAATTATCGAATAGCGCCCTAATTATAACAATTATAAAATGAAAGAGAGCGCAACAATTATATATGCTATATTGCGTTAGAAGAGGATTATTCATCTTGAGAAGAGAGTTTCCATCATAAAGAATTAAACTGCAAGAGGGGATCATTAAGTTTCGTTGACAAATTTCATGTCGAGTCGCTACAAGATTGCCTTTGAAATTGTTTAACAATTTGTATCAAACCTCCCTAATGTTATGAAAAACATTTGCTTCCTCATCTGATTAGTTTTAGATCTCTTTCAATTTTCTTGGACGATATTAATTAAGAATCTGTGTGTAGCAAAGTATGGTTACAAAAAAGCTGGATCTCTCGCTTTCTTGCTCGTAGGCTTATCATATCCTTCTCAGATTGAAGATGAAGAAAGTAGTGTTTTGCATTGATCTATCCTTATCTGTAAGGAACAGTCAGAGAAGTATATCCAATTGAAATCTGAATTGACGCTAATTTGTAATGTAATTAATCTTTTCATATATTTTCGAAAAATGCTATTTGTTGATTATTGATTTGATTTATTGATTTGTGTTATGAAAGGTGTCTGTTCATTTTTTTAAAGTTCAGTTCTGTTTTCAAACAAATTATTTTCCATTAATAATATCATTATTATTATATAGCTGTAGATTCAGTTTTTTAGTTGCTTCCCTTAGACAATTCTTTCCAGAATTCAGCGTTTTCTGGTGCATCGTGGCTAGGCTTCAAGGTTTTCTTGCCTTTCTTCCAATTCATCGGACAAACTTCTCCGTGTTCATCACTGTATTGGAATGCTTCAACCAATCTCAACACTTCTTCGATGTTTCGAGCAACTTTACTGTCGTTCACAGAGAAGTGTCTAATGACGCCCTTTCTATCTATGATGAATGTAGCTCTTTTCAGTGAAAACAATCAGCATAATCCAGATAATTAACTTTCTTACCTGTCAGCTTTTCCTTCTTCAGCATCATAAACTCCATAAGATGTTGCAATCTTTCCCATTGCATCAGCCACGAGAGGATATTTCAGCTCTCCGACACCACCATTACTTGTAGGCTTCTTAGAGTATTCTCTGTGGCAAAACTTGGAGTCAGTTGACACTCCAAGTACTTCACAGTTTAGCGCTTTAAAGCTATCGTAGCTTTCAGAGAAAGCAATAATTTCGGTTGGGCACACTCTGCTGAAATCTCTTGGATAGAAAAATAGCACAACATATTTGCCCAGGTATTCATCAATGTTAACTCTGATGAAAGAGTCTTTGAGAAACGCCTCAGCCTCGAAGAATGGTGCTGCTTTGAGTACTTTGGCCACTTTTGAGCGATATTGATTGGTGGTATCATAAATCTTGCTGAGAGGAATATATGCATTATGGTAATCAGGGTACAGGCTTAGTTGACGATGGAAGGTCTCAACTTCCTTCACAACAATTGTGGAATTATCAGCTTTGAGACGCTTTTCTCGGAGTTCTTGATTCTCTTGCTTATGGTGAGGAGAAATCAAATGAACTTCCAAGAGCTTTCTCTTGTTATAGAACAAATCCTCATAAAGCTGTTGGAATTTTTCTTTTGGAATCTTCAGCATTTCCTTAACGAAAGTTTCCTCTAAAATTATGAGAAAAAAAATAATTTAGAATGTCCGCCTGCTAGTCTATAAAATTTTACTTTTGTTGAAGAAGAAAGTGTGATTATCGATGTATAGCCAGAATCTTGCAGCTTGCTCACCAAGAGTTGTATCTTTGTCACGGAATCGCTCTCTGGTTGTGCTACGATAAAGCTCATATTCTTTATCGGACATGTTCTGAATAGCAACCCGAATTTTATCGAAGAAAGCAGTGATTCGACCAGAAATATAATCGGTTGTTTTCACGCTTGATTGAACAAACGCAGCAATGTGTCCAATGAGACGAAGTGGTCGATTTTGCCTATTTAAGTTAAGAGTGTTATTGGAAACAATTTCCATGGGCCATACGTCATAGCAACATATCCAAGTTGTTCGGTGGTTCTCAGTTGATTGAAGAACTGATCTGCGACATAGCAATTGAGGATATTCAACATCATTGATGTTTCGAGGTCTTCGAAGTCATACTGGAAGAGCGAGAGGATGAAAGAATTAGTTTCGGCTTGTCCAGATTCATCAGGCTTCAATTCATTCTCGAAAATAATAGTTTTTCCGATAGGAAGCTTAGCCACTCTGACTTCTGGAACGAGATCTTTCGTCAAAACCTTAACAGAATTCTTCAGAGTTTTGATCTCCTTCTCCGCCTGGCAGATGAGATCGATTGCTTTTTCTTGAGTGAAATTTCCTACGAGCAAACTGTCCAGTAATAGATAGTTGCGTTATAGCTCAATTCAAGAGTTATTCATACCTGTCCGCTCTGATGGTTGTAAGCCACTCCTCCTGGAATTCAACAAGATGCTTGAAGGTGATTTCTTTCAGAGTTTGTATCATTTCTTCAGGATGATATCTGAGACCACCTTTTAGAAGGATTGTCGTTGCGAGTTTAGCACCCTGGCAATTGTATTTCGTTAGGGAACTGAAGATGAATTTTCTTACTTGAAGGTATGGTGTTTCCTTCAAATTGTTCTTGTATGAGCGCATCAACTCTGTGTAAATATTCTCGAAATGCTGTTCATAAGTCTCGACCTTAAATTCTCTGATTTGCTTGAGAGTCATGTTAAGAAGAGTTCCAAGCGGGTCGTTGTAGCCTGAAAGGTGGAATAATAGTCCATCATCTTCAAGCGAAATGCTGACATGAAGTCCTCCCATGCTCGCATCATACGTCAACTCGTTCAGACTCTCATTGAAGAGGTTGGTCCAAAGTTGGCCCAACAAAGCAGCCTTAGCTGTCTTGCCGAAATTGCAGCTAGCAAGAGTTATTTCAATTCAGAAAACTTATCCAAGGTTTTACCTATTAGTATAGAGCTTAAGTCTCAAGTCGGCTTTCGGGAAAAGGAACTGGTTATCTTGCTTAAAGTAGAATTCAATGAATGGAGATTCATAAATCTTTGAAGGGAAATCTGGAAGCTGCTGAGGATTCTTCGTATGAACGCTCAAATCATCTGGGAGGAAAGGATTCTTCCCTGGAAGATCTAATGTTTTCTTTGAGACTTTTGGTTCGGTGGTCGGATTCTCGTATAACTTCGCAATATTTTCTGGAATTGGGCCCTTTGTGTATTTGGCTCCGTAGTAATCTAGTGTAAGATCACACTCATTTTGGAGAGTCTTAGAACGAAGGGTAATTCTCAAGTTCTCAAGCTTGAAGCTTTCAATTGTTTTTTGAAGCTTATCTTTTTGGAATTCTTCAAAGAGGTATTTGTACGAAAGGATGTCTTCGATGGGATATTTGAACATGTCGCCAGCTGCGAACATAACAAAGTTGTATGGCTTTTGCTTTGCTAAGAATTCAAACTCGAGCTGCTTTTTTCTTTGGATGTCCTTGAAGAAGGTTTCACTGGGTCCTTTTTCTTTCAACATTTTAATGTATTTGAAGACAAATCCAGCAACATCCGAATAGTTGCTCAAGCCCTTTTGTGTGAGCACAATTGTTACTGTGAAAACAGTGAAGAGTTCAAGTTCGTTGTAATAGCCTGTGTGCACTCCTGTAGCCAAGCCTTCATCAAATAAGAGAGATCGGAGTGATCCTTTTCCTTCATATCCTAGCAATTGTGAGTAATACTCAGCAGGATTGGATTTGTAATCTGGGAGGAAATTGTCCAATAACCATGTGAATGAAAGCTCATCCTTTTCGTTAATTGGGGTAACCTTCCAGAACTCGGAGTATTGAGGGAATTCGAATGGATGTTCGCTGTAGACCAGTTTAGGTGCGTCCCAATTCTTGATTGGTGCGAAGTATTCAATTGCTTTCTTCTCCAGAACATCAAGGGATTCTCTTCCATAAATGACTGCTTTCATTTGATTCGCGCTACATTATCAAGGATAGCAAAAGAAAAATCAAACAAAGTTGTAAAATAGAATGAATTACCTGTAATATTTTTGGTAAAATTTAACCAGATCATTTCTGATGTTTTCGTGCTTCAGGGTTTGAAGGTTACCAATTCCGAACTTTGAATAAGGATGAGATTTTTTAGAAGAGAAACGGAACATATCGTAATTCCTCCAAAGATCAGACATAATGTTCTTTTGGTACTCTGAGTCAACAGCCTAGCAAATGGAAAAGTTGAGAAATAGAAAATAAGTAGTAACAAAGTACCTTCATTTCTTGGTCAGCATGAGTATCCTTGAACAAGGGTCCGACGAAGTTGTTAGAAAATCGATCTAAACCTCCCTCGAAGAAATGGTTCGCAATTTCGAACATATAAGTTGTAGCGGTTAGTTGAGTGAAAGCATTAAGTGTTCCTAAGAAGAAATGAGTAAAGGTCTTCTTTTTTTCAAATGGGTGAGTAGTACCTGCGTTCTTCATGATGTAATTGAAATATTCTTTTTCTTCAGGGTACTTCTCATTACCAAAGAATATCATGTGCTCGAGGAAATGGGCCATTCCGAGTCTCTGAAGAGGGTGCTTAAGAAGAAACAGGGAGGAGAAAGCTTACATCAACTGGATCTTCCAGACAGCCCACTTTGACACTAAGACTTGCTGCAGACTTTTCAGTTTCTACAAATCAGGAAGAATTTTCGATGAGGAGGATTATAAGTGCAATGAAAGTCTACCTGGATCGCTCACAACCAAAACTACCATCTTATTTGGAAGCTCGATTGCTCTGTATTCCTTTTTATCGCTTTTGCTCTTGACTGGAGTGGCAAGATATTTCACGCTCATATCTTTTTTTTACAGAAGATTTTTTTATAATATCAGAAATTGTAGAATCACGCATTTAAAATACAATTTCATGCAGATTCGAATAAATAAAGTTAGATATCAAGATTCCTATCAGAAAAAGATAAATCTATGGCGTTTGAGTGAAATCATGGAATTCTTGGAAAAACTTAATCATTCCTGACTGCAGACTGAAAGATTTTAAAGGAAAAAAGACAATAAATCTGTACGCCTTTGATATAGTTTAGATAGAAAGACAGAGAGAGAGAAAAAAAGAGCAGGTGCTAAGTGATTTTTTCTTTTGTATTTTCAAATAAAAAAAACCAATATTCAAGTTCTAGAGTATTCAGCAAAGAATTCTGAAGACCACATTATTTTGACTTGCTAATGTTGAGAAGAAACATAGTTAGATTCTCAATTCAAGAATGAAATAAATAAATTCATTACATATACATTATATCGTCTTTTTTGTATAAACTATGTACATCATTCAATTATCCAAATTGTTGTTTGCTTGAAAGGTAAACACTAACATTAAACACTTTCTTCTGCTTTTTTCTCTCATATACAATTAAAAATAGTTGAAATCAACTCTTGCATTCTTTTCAAATGCAGATCACTCAAAAAATACATTAATGAAATCATATGATTTAAATTATCGTTAAAACACAATGAGATAGTCTAAGTTCACGTTTACACGGGAAAAAAAGACATCTCTATCTCCTGCCTTTAGATTTCTGCTTTGGTTTGGAGCTGCGCATACGTTGGTCTTGGCCTCTCAGTTCTTGTAGGCCTCTGAACATTTTTCCGAGGTCTACTTTTTGTAGGCTCCATATCTAATTCAATTGAAGGAGTCGCATTGAAAGTGGGTAGCCTTCCAGCTCTATCGGTCACAGATCTCTCCTCACGATATATCGATACATCTTGGCCGCTATCAGGTCTTTGAGGTCTCTGTTGTAATCTTTTAATTTTGGATAATAGCTTTTCTTCTCTTAATTGAAATGTCTCCTCGAGCTGTTTTAATTTCTTATTGAATGCAACATTTATTTTCTCCGCCTGCAAACTACTATCTCGGAGATCTTGAGCCATTTTTTCAATTGTTTGCTGCTGTCTCTCAAGTAGCTTGAGAATCATGTTGTACTTTTCTGAGTCGACGCTGCTATTGATGGCGTATTGGTTCGGGTGATTGAAATCCGTGAATTCACGACTCGAATTCAAACCATCATAAGGGATTCCTCGCTTCGCTTGGTATCTAAACGGTGAAGATGGATTCCAATTTACGTTTTCCCTGGACGAAGGAGATGCGTTTTGATTAAAATTGTTTAATGCAAACTTTTGCTGAGGATGGTAGTAGCCTGGGTTACTTCCAGGTGAGAAAGGTGCCCATCTCGGTTGCACATTAGTCTTTAAGTTGAAAACAGAGTATCCTTGAGGTGATTGCATTTTAGCTTTTCTTAAGTAGGATCTGATAGTTAAAAGCCAATTTTTCTTTGATTATTAACCCATTCAAATTAATTATGGTTGTAGTATGTGGAATTGATCTTTTCGATCAGAAATTTTTGCAACGCTTATTTCCAACCTTTTAATCGATTAAACCCATGATATTGCATTATATTCAAGGAAATTAGTTCTGAGAAAAAAAATATTCGGGAGAACCTGTCACAATAAAATTCGAAATTTTTAATTCCAGGATGATTAATTGACAGGAAGGCAAAGCGAAAACTCTCAACTACTTAAGAAAAATAGCATATCGCTGATAGTTCTTGTAGTTTTCAATAGAAGAAGGACAGGTAAGGTAATCAGGCTTACCAACCATCTTTGTGAATAGATAATGATAATACCAGAATGAAAAGACACATAAAATACGGAATTTGAAAAGTATTAGCACTTATTTAAAAATTTTACGAAATCGATAAACATTTCGTTGGGTTTCTATCTGATATCCATTCAAACAAATTATAAATTTTACGAAAGAAGCATCCAGAAAGATTAAAAGAACTAACTATCATTCCAAACTCTATTTTGCTCTGAGATACCAGCATTGGATAAGTCTTGAACAATCAATCACTCATGAAGTTCCAAAAAGTTATCATGGAGAAAAGATATCTAGATCTGAGTATCAATTCGATCGTTTTTCCGACTTAACTTTGCTATGTCTAAAATGATCGGGTTTTCACAACGCTCTAATTACATCATGAACGCTGCAGTGCCACGATAGCTGAAGATTTCAATAAAACATGCAAAATCAAAGTCTTGTTTACATATACAAAGACAAGTACTCAATTATTAATTAGCAGCAAAGTCAGAAAAAAAAAAGTGATTGTATAACCATTAGAGTTAATCGATGAAACCTGAAAGCTGGACTGGGGATGCAGATAGTGAATATTAAACTAAAATAAACTTCTAACTAAGGTGTCTATCCGTCTTTTTAACTTTTATAGAAGACTTTGCGGATGTCTTCTCTTTCAATTGTGGGTCCTTTAAACCAGCAATGAGCTTTCAATTCTTCCAAGCTTAACCTTTCCGTTGGAGATCTCTTAAGCGTTGATATGCTTAAGTCTTTAAATTCTTGACTAAATAACTTTTTCGATGTTTTCGAAGTGAGTTCTTGATGCACATTCCAGAAGGTGCTGTATTTCTTGTCGCAAATAAGTTTGTACAATTTATCATCTGGATGTGCCTTTCCGAAGGGATAGTGCCCAACAACCATAATGAACAATACAACTCCACAAGCAAAAAGATCGACGTTTTTTCCGTTGTAGCTCTGATCGAGGAAAGTTTCAGGAGCTAAATAACTGTCAGTTCCCAGTCGGACTTTGAACTCATCCGAGATTGAAAATCTTGCTGCTGCGCCAAAATCTGCTAACTTCAAACACATGTTCTCGTCAAGAATGAAGTTATCTGGTTTAATATCCAAATGACAAATATTGCTGCTATGTAGGTATTCAACTGCACTGATTATCTGATGGAAATATGTCCGTGCAAGCTTCTCTGGGAATGGGCCTATTTGTTCAATCAAAGACTCTAGATCACCTTCAGAGCAATACTCAGTGAATATTGCTGTGCAGGTACTGGATGGCTTATGTGGATTTACTATCTGGGCTGTTTCAGAAAATCCAATGAAGGCGACAATATTTGGATGGGACAAAGAACTCAAAATTTCTGCTTCAGTTTTCAACTTTTCAGCATTCAACCCGCAACCTTTGTCGAAAACTTTAACAGCAGCATTCGTTCCAGTTTTACAATTTTTGACAAGATATACCCTAAAGTCTCATGGGCCACAATAAGAGAATGATCAGACAAAGAAAATTACTTTGAAAACCCGCCCTCTCCAATTTTGCCTTCTACTATCCAGTTATCTATGGTCGCTTTTTTGGTGTTATCATCTTCCATGATGGAGTTTTATTTGGGTAGATTGGAATTTTCTATCCTTCTTAAAGTTTCTTATTGGAATGATTATGGTTGAGGAATTATCTCATTTAATCCGCGCTGGAAAATTTATTTATTAGATGCATTCGTGATTTAATTGATATGTTCATGCACCTAAATTAAAGAAGGAGTGCAGAATTTAGTTGTTTACAACTCCAACATTCGGTAAAATAATGAAGCCGCTCTGAGCATTCTGCCCTTTAATATCAATAGGTAAGACGCTGGCACTCTAATAATTTTAGCTTTATTTCATTCAACACAACTTCTGAGAGTCAGGTTGTCAGCAAACCACTTTCTAGAATCCACTTCAGGTTTATTAAATATACTAGTTAAACTAGTTGTGAGATTCAAGAAGGAGAGTGGTTATTTGGGTTATATTGATATCTTTTCTTAAGGAGTTTTGTTTTGTACGAAGTTCCAAAATCTTGAACCAAATTAGACCGAAATACGGTTCTTCTGGAGAAATAGGATTGCAGGAGCATACTAGTGATGTACGATTTTAAGACTGGCAAGGAACAGATGCTTCTAAATAGAATAATGATTTACCATGAAACTATAATATATGTTCTTAAATAAAGACAATCTCTAAGCAACAAAATTTTACTAACACTCGCTGCTCGAAGAGTTTCGTAAACGAAATGTATTGTACATGAGTTGTAGCATATGAACAGTTTCTCTCTTAATTATAAACTTAATTTGAAATCGTCGTTCAATACGCGAAGCTTGGCAGTTTAGGGATTAATCTAACAGCTAAGGCTTTGGAATTTTTCGATGTTGATCTCATGAAGTCGCTGCTTTATTTCACTTTGCTTCACAGTTTCTCCTTTGAACCATTCATGCGCCAAAATCTCTGACGGAGTTAACCTTTTCTCAGGGTCGCTTGCTAACATTTTACAGATTAGATCCTTAGCCTCCTTGGACAAAGATATTTGCTTTGGGCTGTCTGAGTTCTGTTCGTGCAGTTTCCAAAAATCTTGCGGCGAGTTTCTTATCAGTGGCGAATAATAAACATCATCTGACTTGGCAACTGTGAACGGACGAAATCCAACCAAGATAACGAAGAGAATGACTCCACATGCAAAGATATCCAATTTTTTCCCATCGAAGTGTTTTTTCAGATGAAATTCCGGAGCCAAGTAAGCGTCCGTCCCAATAAACCCTTCGAATTTACCATCGTCCTTACTTAGGCTGGCACTCCCAAAATCACAGAGTTTAAGGGCGAACTCTTTTGTAAGGACAAAATTCTCAGGCTTCAAATCTCTGTGAGCGATGTTATTGCTATGAATGAACTCCACAATTTGAATCATCTGTTTGAAATACAAACGAGCAAGGTCTTCGGGAAATGGACCGAATTCCTCAAGAAAATCATGGAAATCTCCTTCCGGAGCATATTCAGTCAAGAGAGCTGTCTCGTAGCGATATTTTCCACTTGAATAGGAGAGTTTTATCTGTTCTGCAAGCTCCTTGAATTCGATCACTCCAGGGTGAGATAAACTCGCTAGAATGTCAGCTTCTCTTTTGATTTCGGAAGGTAGGACGCGAGCTTTCTTGTCAAAGACTTTTGCAACTGCTTTTGCCATTGTCTTGGAGTTATTTACCAGATAGACCCTGAAAATTTTAAATAACATTTTAAAACTCAAAAATACTTGGAGAATCCCCCGGAACCCAGCTGCTTCTCAATGATCCAGTCTCCAAATTGTGCTTGAGCTTCTTCTAAGGAAACCATGTCTCAGGATAACTATTTTAACTTCCTTTCTTTTTTCTTTTTTTTTTTAATTAAAGCCTTGACCAATGTCAGTCGTTTAAAATCGGTGCACTATAAATAACTACTAAATGCCAAAATGCTAATTTGAAAAAATTCCTGTATCAAATAAGCTGGTTAAAGATACCACTCGATTTAGATTTTCTAAGCTACTTCTTTGGTTAAGTAAGTCCAATCTACCTCTGATGAAGCGAACATTCAACAAATTTGTAGGGTTCTGGTCGTACCTTGTCCGAAGTTTTAGAATCTATTTTAAATGATCAGAATTGAAACACTTTTTTTTTTTTAATTAAAATTTAATCGGATTCTTTCACTAGCTTATTTTCACTGATTTTTTTTTTTGTTTTGAATAAAACTGTTGCAAAAAGTTGTGGCAAAGGATTTTCGTAACTTCATACCTTTCCACATTGTACTTAGAGAGGAAAACAAAACTTATTACAAAATCCCAATTTGGATGCTTCGGGTTCTCTTTCTCAGCGAAATTTGCCCTATTACTCTTTTGTGGGCAGTGGTGTTTCACCTTTCTGATGGGACTGTTAATGGGATTAATTCCTATCATGACCATGATGCCACTTGGAATGCTTTCACCACTTTTGGTCTGTGTTATAAAATCCAAATTTTAACATCAGAATCCAAAAAAAAAAAGAGTGAAAGTATCGACTTTTCAAACTTTTCGACCAGCAGACGCTTCTCTAATGTGCCTCACTACCAGATCAGGCTCAGCATCCAGATTATCTATGAGCTGATGGAAGAGATGATAATGAAGATTATTATAATTTCAGAAGAATTTCGAAATTGAGAGAGTCAGAAACGAACCTAGGCAGTATCTTCTACTACTTCAATGAATGCTTATAATTTTTTTCAATTTTCATTTCCAGAGGAAATTAAGAATTTCTTCTCTAGAGAAAAAATATTTTCTGCCTTCTTTAAACTTCGTCGAGTACAAATTTAGAATTTGATCAATCTTCATACTCACTTTCTCATGAAGAGCGAATAACTAAGGGAAATGATTTGAGGAACTAACATAATTCCGCAACCTCTCAATCATATTGGATGTAACATACCGATATGTTTGACGTAACTCAAAGGTACTCGGTTTAATAAATAAAAGAGAAAACTCTCTATCAAAGAAATTCTTTGGATATTCCTGTAGAAAGATTTTGTTCTTATTTCACATTGTCTGCTTCAATAACAATTCTTTCCTTAAAAATTGTTAATCTGATGCTCCGAACCATCCGATTCTTTTCAAATAGCAATTAACGTTTGTTGGAAGTCTTAATGAGAAATTATAGGATACATGGTCAAGCATTTATAACATGAGGCAAAATTCCAAGAACATTATTGAAGAGAGAATTAATGCCAATACTGCGCATTTGTATAGAATTTTTTTCTATAGATAGCCTCCCCTTGCATTTTCTCTCTTTCGTAGGCCTGTCGCTCTGAATCTCGCTTGATATTTTCAATTTCGTTTTGGTCGCTGATATCCAAATACAATTTGGGATACTCGAAAAACGTTAAATAATTCATATAAGTCACCGGAATCACCAAATCAATACAAAGATTGTGCCCTAAAAAGGTCAAATGGGATGAGATTCATCGATCAGATCAAAGATTTTACATGGTTTGTAGTTCCAATCAAGCTTTGCGAAAGTAATTCTTCTGAATATGGCGAACGCGGCTCCAAAGATCACAGCCTGTGCTAAATATGACTGCAATTTTGACTCATAAATTGAATATTTTAAAATTTGCGATCCTGATAGTTGCTCTTTGTAATTCACAAACTGCAGTGTCTCTTTAATCCTATTTATCGATTCGCTTCCTTTGACCTTAACCGCTTTTCGTACTCTATCAGAGTCAATAGCATCTTCCGAGCTCTGAATATCTTTTCCAGCTGTCTTCTCGATGTAATTAGCGTAATTCATTAACTCAACTTAATAGATAAATCTATTTAACGAAATGTACATTGCTACTTTCTCTCTTTCCAGACATCTCATAGAGCGAATTTTTTTGAGGTTCGAGGTGTAAACGCCCATTATCCAAATTCGCAGCCTTAAAAGCTCAAAGAAATAATGATGAGAATAATGATGAAAATGCCACTCAAATAACGTTTTTAAGAAGTTCAATTCAGTAAAATTGGCACTTACTTCATAAACTACAGAAATAGTAAATTTTGATTGCTGAGAGACAAGGGATTTATGCGTTATCTTTGCAAAAGACCCAGAAAGTCATTACTCGTATTTTTGTTGAGAAACGAGAATTAAAACTTTGAGAGAATAAGTCACTTGTTCGAATTGAGACCGTTTGTTCGATTATTATACTGTGAGATACGAACGTTTTTATGAAAATCCAAACCATTTGCTCAACGAAATTATCTCGGAACTATCGTTTATTGCTATATAACCTCGAATGAGAGATTTAATTGTGAAATTTTACCTCGAAATTTTTGATTAGTGATATAATTTAGTGTATCTCTGTTTAATGACTCTACAAAAAGACTAAAAGAAGGATACGTTCTTAATTCTGATGAAGATTTCTTATTTCACAAGGTTTTCAGATATTTGATTTTGATGATTTAAATTTGTGCTAATTCTCAATGGAAAAAATACTTTCGAAATTCAGGCGCGAGTTAAAGAGAGATCGAAAAAGAGAGATACACTTGCTTTCTTCATGATTCATAATGGATTCGTTTTGGATAGCATTTCTGGTGCGGATTTTCATCAATAATACTGACTGGAACAAACTAAATTTGATTCGAAGGTGGAAAATTATTCCTTAAGTTAATTTTCTAAGTTTATGGATGGATAGGAATAGTTCAAAGAATCGCTTCTACTTTGTATAGAATGCAAATAGAACCCAAATTAAATGTTTAGTGCCCAACTACTCACTAGCGCGCTATATAAACATTCGTAATACTTTGAAATTATAATTAAATCATTTTTCAGTTTAGAATTTAGGTACACAATAAGACATGCATTTTTTCAGGCGCTAAGGCCGAATTAACATCAGGTAAGATTAATTTATCTTGCTTTCGAACTTTATTTATCCTCTAGGCACGATCACTGTCTATAACAAACGAACCAAACTGGAAGCTTTGGGCGCAACAGGGAAAATTCTGATCACAAGACCGATTTTTTAGTTTCTTTATGTCCTTCTAATTTTCATTACTTATTGAATAAGTATTCTGTTGTTGAATATGGGTTGGAATATATTCTGGTATATAAGTTGTAATTTTTTTCAATCATGTCTATTTCTTCTGTATATGAATAAATACATTATCTAGAGTGCTCGATGTAAATTAAGCTTAAATAAATGTATGAAATATTGTGATGCACCTCGTGTTAAAGTGAAATAATAGCAGAAAGACATTCAATTTAACTCTGCAATGGCAGTCAGAAGATATTAGAAATATACGTCAGCTACAATAATGATTAACATACATAAACCAATTTCATCAATAATAAACTCTCTGCTAGTTGGGAAATTCTTTATCTGCTCTGAGATAAAAGTTGAATGAGAAGAAAGATAGATATATATAAGTCTCAATATCAAGCTTTTTTTCCGTTGTTCGAAATTTCCTACTATCTTGAATAAATCTGACTGAATTGCAAAATTCTCGAGAGAAAAAACCCTGTTTAATTAGTTCGCGGGCTCATTGTTGATGTTAATGATCTGTGATTTGAAGATATAAGGCTGGATACTCTTAAAATCAGAAATAACCCTTCTCAAAATCTGCGATGGCTGGGGGAAATTTTTCAGTTGCAAGAATCAACACAAAATTTTTGCTCTTCATAACAAATTTGTACTGAATGCACATGTAATCGAAGAGAAAAATAAAAGACAGTAAATCTTTGGCATCTTTGGCACCTTTAGTCTCTAAGAACGAAGATGGATCGTTATTAGAGAGGAATGCTATGTTAATAGTACAAGCATTTATTTCTATTCTTCTTAAGGAAAATTTAGAGTCAATTAGCATCATTTCAAATCAACATTAATCGAAATGAAATGAATAATAGTCTTTCATTCGCTTCATCTTACTTAGGTACAGTACTGGTATCTCAACTAATTTCTTTTAGAAAGCTAATCAACCATTTTAATTAGATTTAAAGACTGTTAAATCGTAGTATAAATTAAGAACCCAAATTGTTCTCTCAAACCTGAAGGTACTAAGGAGCTCTTTAGCACAACGATAAATTGAAAGGTATCTATCACTTTGGTGTTAGACCGATCTAACACCATCGTTGCACGTGAAATCTTCATGAGCAAAGATTCTGCTATTGAAAACTCTCCGATTTTAATTTTCTGACGAGGACTTAAAAATCCATATTTGTGAGAATATTCGTTGAGCATTGAGGAATGAGGAATTCTGTGTAGCAACAAGCATTCCTCGGTAACGCATCCGATAGTACGCAAATACATATTTTCATTCTAAGGAGCCAAGGAGATGCTCATAAATACAACACCGTAGAGAAATAAGTGCTGATCCCAAAAAGACAATAATTGACAAAACTACTTTGTGAAAAGAAAATCTGCTTGGATCCAATTGAAATTCATTTAGTTTAGGCTCGTACTAGGTGTCTGCAGGAGGTGTAATGTGTATTCTTTGGCAATGATAGCTCTGGCAAAAACCAGCATAGTGATAAGCGAGCTCTGACAATTTCCCTAAAACGCAAATCCACGTCATAGTTGGAGCCGCTACCAGCAAAGATTTGGAAATCAAAGTCATATTTTAAAGGATTCATAGCTCACTTTAAATAAAGAGTTGAAAATTGAGACTCTTTGAAAAATGTTGAAAAATCTAAGCTTTGCTGACGTTCGATAGGCCTTCTTAATGATTATTAATCTCGCAAAATAGATGTCTTCAGCATCTCAATATCATCGAGTTTATCATCTAAGTAAGCATAAGTATGTGCATATATTTCTTCATCATCTATCCGATTTCAACATTGTTTCCTCTACGAACTAATCTCATTCGGTCTCAGGGGTCATTTACTTGTTGCCATTTTCTGAAAAGTACTGTTCGCAAATCCATAAACTTTAAATCTGATGAGTGAACGTATGCTTCAGGAAAAAACAAACAAAAAATATTCTCAGCCTCAAATTTGTTTATTTTACGTAATTTCAGATTATTCGTATACGATCCCTAACCAAAATCAAACTGTACAACACTCTCATATTTTCACAGATGAAACTACTTAACTCTACCTTGCTTAGGCTAGAGAACCACAACCGAAATTTTCACGCCTTGAACGCCTTTACTCACACTAAAATGTCCTCTAAGTTATATAGTATCATATTTCTTTGATCTTAAACCGTTTTCTGACTTATTATTCTTGTTCTCCGGTGGTATTGGCTCAAGCTTTTTAAATGAACTCATCTAATATTTGTACTGTCAGATTTTCTATTTTATCAAGATTTGTGAGGTTTTCATTAAGTTTTTGGAAATTGAGTCTATTTTATGCGCTTTATTTCAGTAAATAAGGTTTTTTCAGCAAACGCAATAAATTTTCCTCCGTCTATATATTGAGTGCTAATAAATCTAAAGACAATTATAAATTCATTCTTATTTAAAAAGTAAAATCAACAAGAAAAATACTTAAGGAGATGGCTTCAGTCAAGATGAACATTCAAATCCCTTACTTCGCTGAATTCTTTAAACAAGGCTATGTCGATTTCCCAGTTCCTCAATGTGGTTCCCCGGTCTCAAATGGATCTGAGAGAGACTCTTGCGACAGCTTGTCAACACAAGGATCATTCGAAAGCTACAAACCAGTAGCTGGAAGAAAGGGAAAGGAAGGTGTGAAAAAATGCAACAAAATGAAGCAAAAGACTGAACTCTGCAAGACTTTTTCATTGGGTCTTGTGTGTCCTTACGGAAACGCATGCTCCTTCGCACATGGTCGCAGTGAACTAAGAAGCAAAGTTTTGGTCCCTACACGATATAAGACTACTAAATGCCGTGACTTCCATAAAGTTGGCTATTGCAAATTTGGTTCGAGATGCCAGTTCATTCACAAAGAGAATAACGCCTCTCAACCTGCTTCCCTCAAGAGAATGCCTTACACAAAGGTGATGGAAGCTCTTGAACTGAGTGCTCCAACTGAATCATCTAGCAATGCTACTGAATTACTCGAGATGAACCTCAACCTTCCTGCCTATAATCTCCCCAGATTATCTGTCTTCGAGAGCCTGGCAATGGGAAGAGGATTCTAAAATCTTTTATTTCTAACGGTGGGTGTGTCAAACAAACTCCTTCTGTTGAAATTATTGAAGGTCTTTCTCATTTTTGAAGGCTTTCTCATTTTTGAAGGCTTTCTCGGTCTTTTTTTAATTTCTCTATTAATTTCTTTAGCCTACCCATAATAGTAGGTTATCAGTCTCTATCTTTCTAAAGTTATCAGTGTGTCTATTCTTTTTCTTTGTGGTATTCTTATTCATATTGAATGGGTTCTCTCTTCTTTCTCATATGTAATTAATCGATAATTATCGAATAGAAATTTATGAATCTCGAAATGTTCTTTTTTCACAACTAAAATCTTTAGAACTTCGAAAAAAGTCTAACAAATATCATTTGGCCAGGGTTTTTGCTGAGATAGCTTGGAAAATTGGTATTACATAAGCCTAAGTAGGCTTTTGTATTGGGGTATAATCACGTCCAAAGTCGATTTTGTCATTCGTCATTTCATACTCATTTTAGTCTCACCTCCTAAATGATTATATTGTTCATGTATTTTTACATTTTCCTAGCAATACATCTGAAGCAACATTGACTATACAGCCTAATCACTCATCAATTCCACGTTGTCGGGTGATTTTATTTTGATGTACTAAAGCTTTCTGAAAGGTTAACACCAGATCGAAAAACCCCTAAAATCGCTTGAATAAATCGAAGAATTTCTTTGGTATTATGCAATGCTAATAAAAAGCCACGACAATCTTTGCATTCCAGAAAATTTCTTCCCTGACTGACCAGACAGTAAAAGTAAAATATCGATCAACCATTCTCTATATGATTTGCTAGTCTGATAGTCAATTATAATATTTATTTCGTTCTAAATCAAATGCTCTTATTTCAGAACTCGATGAGCGCAGTTTGCCCAGCTCAAGACCAGAATACTCCACTTTTCGCCATAAGCAGCGAGAAAAATTCCCAACGAGCTACAGCTCCTGTGGATCCAAAATCTGAAAGAGTAATTACCAAAAAAAGAGGCCCTACAAACATGCTGGAGAAAAAGATGAACCATGAGCTGAAAAAGAAGACTGAGGTAATATACCTATGAAGTAGAAGCGCTAACCTTGATTTTTCAGCTTTGTAAGAACTATTTAGTCCTCGGTAGCTGTCCACTTGGACCAAAATGTTTATTTGCTCACGGTGAACATGAGTTGATAGCAAAGAAGCATGTCCCATCTAATTATAGAACAGTAAAATGCAAGAGGTTCCATGAGGAAATGTTTTGTCAATATGGCCCTCGATGCCAATTTCTCCATAATTTGACACAAAATTCCGACAGTACTTCCTCAAACAAAGTGAGCTATCATCACAAAATGAAAAACATGGAGAAATTATTTATGAGTACAAAAGAGAATGATCAAAGTTTGGAAGAATTCTTTCATAAAGAAAGTTCTAGTCCTAATTGTAGAAGATTAGCAGTATTCTGTTCTCTGGTTGCTGTACCACTTAACGAATACAGCAATGACTTTAGCTAGGGAAGCTTTTCTTCAGCTGCAATATTTTTGAATATTTGTTACTTCTGTCATTGCTACTTCCAAGAGTATATGATTTATTAATTTGTAGATTTGTTACATTCAAAATCCTTTCCATTTACTCTATACTATTTATTGAAGTGACTGCTCATAATAAGAAAATATGAATTCGTGTCCTTCACTAATTTGAGGGTAATTGTATCATAGCCTTAATTTCCTCTAAAACTCAATTCATATTTTTAAGTTCAGATATCGAGCAGAACTTAGAATATTTAATCAGAAAATTTCAATTTGAAATAGATTTTCACATGACAATCTCTTCTCTCAGCTCCAAAATTCGTCAAAAAAAGTAAAGCAAGTCTAGATTTCGGCTTGTTATAATTCAGAGTAGATAAAAGCCTATGCGAAAGACAAAATATGAATTTGTTAGTTGCTTTTCTCTGAGCGGGAGGCTCTCCCTATAAATCAGAAAGCAATCTGTTAACTTGATATCATTATATAATTGCAAAGAAAAAACAATCAGCTTTGTAACGAATTATATACATGCAGGATTAATTGAAAATGAACTACTTTTGTTCTTATAACAATTAAAATTTTTGTATAAACATGTAGTAAATTAATATAACACAGGTCTTTATTCTGATATATTTTCAAAAAATAAATATTTTGTTTTGGCGTAATTCCGTGAGTTAAAAGCTGATTTGTTAATTTGCTGACTTCATAGCGGCGAGTAATTCTAAAGATGACAACTCTTTTGCTTTCATGAAGTCGTGTGTGAAAATCGCTGATAATGAAGGCCGTTGGTCAGGTTCAGGATTAAACATTTTCCATACAAGATCTTTGAAAGAATCATCAAAGTCAGCATGTCCACATTCGTTCATGGAAAGCTCTTTGTGGAAATCCCAGAATGTATCGGAATCTCCGACCCTTATTAAATTGTAAATCTCGTCGTCTCGGTCTGCTTTTCCAAACGGCATATGCCCAGTGGCCATTGTAAAGAGGATAATAGCAGTCGCGAATAAATCAGCTTTTCTCGCTGAGTATGGACGTCGATCGTGGATTTCTGGAGCAAAATAGATTGAAGTACCTGAGGGAGTAGTAAATTTGCTGTCCTTGTCCCTGGCTGCATAGCCAAAGTCAGCCAATTTCAGGTTATAATTTTCGTCTACAAGTATGTTCTCAGGTTTGATATCTCGATGAACGACACCCATGAGATGAAGATGCTGTAACGATCGAAGTATTTGTTTAAAATATGTTCGAGCTATTTCAATTGGAAGGGAGTTCGACTCTTTGATAAGATCAAAGAGTTCACCTCTCTCTGCATACTCCAGCACTATAACTCCAACGTCAGTGATACCAGACTCTGAGCTCTCGCATTTGACTGGCTGAATGTAATCTTTCACTCTGAGGATATTCGGATGCTTGAGGCATCTTAGTATCTTCACTTCGTTATTCATAGTCTCTGATAACTTGAGACTGTTCGAGCTGCTGAACGTAAACACCTTGAGAGCTACTTGTTGGTTGCTGTCTTTCTCTGTAGCTAGATAGACCTTAGAAGTTGCTCCTTCACCAATTTCTTTGATCACGTTCCATCTGTCAAACTTAGGTAATGTGTCAGATCTTTGATTTGTCATTTCTATCTTTTCGGTAACACTTGCGTTTTTAATTAACTATTATATAAGTTCAAAGACATCACACACCTTATAAGGGCAGTCAACAATTTCTATATTCTAGATCATCGAATTTTCTTCGAGACACTTTCGAACAGCAGGAGAAGGCATTTTTGATTTACTGGAATTCGAATAACTTTCAGTGATAAATCACCTACGTCCTTTAGGGGATAACTTTCGAAATCGGAAAATTTAACTTGTTTTAAATATGAGTATTTTGACAGTAAAAAGTAAAATAAAAGTGTTCTAACCCCAGGTTATGATGTTTCAGATATGATAGTGAGGAAGTAAATTAGCTGTAGCGCTCAAATAGGTCATACATTTCGAAGTTATCAAAAGAGTATTCCTTTAATTTCACGGAGGGTGTAGTAAAAAGAAGCACTTCGTTTTATAAATAAATGAATCATACCCATGATCCCATAAAGGACATGGTTTGAATAAACTGGAACGGCATTAATTAGCTGTTCAGCGAAGGTTACTGGACTTGAGAAGGATTACAAATGCTTCAAAAGTGAAAATCAGATATCAATGAATTCATGATCTCATTTCTTAATTGAGAAAAAGTGAACAAATGCTCAAATAGCAGGATAGTATCAGAAATCATTCAATGGTGTTGGAAATCTACTGATAATCCACCGATGTTCTGACATATCTCAAGCGAAAACGCTTTGCTTCCCTCTGCTGAGAAAACAGCTCTTGCTGAATTCGTTGGAGCTCGAGTACAGGGTATTCAAACTCTTAAATTTCGATGCCGTCGCATCTAGTTTAATTAGAAAGCCTTGAATCCAATAAGTTCTAAAAGTTCTGATAGATGAGAGGCTTATACGTCATTTTACAAATTTTTCAGCTAATATTTTACACGTCCATGTTTCTGCCTCTCTCTCAGTCTTGCGATCAATTACCCTTATATTAATAACTAGTCATCAGTTCCAAAAAGCGGTCTAAGAAATGAAAAAAAAATTCAGTTATGCTCAGAATCAATGTATTCATGATTTCTCCTCAGTTCTTGCTATTTCGCATATGATTTTCGTGACAATAGCAACAATAAGCAAGCCAAACTAGTGTCCTCTTGAAAATTTATATACAAATACTGGAAATAACAGTCCCAACTAAGCTCTCGACCTTTACTTTACTGCTGAATAAATTCAGCAAATTTGTGAGGAACTCCATTTACTTTTAGGAATTTGTCAGATATGATTTGACCTGGTCTCTTTCAGTCAGAGAATGTGAAAAAATAAGTATCGAATTTTGATGTTAAATGCTCACTTTGAATTCATATGCTGTCTGTTCTCAGAAATTAAAGACAAAATGTCATTTTCTCTCTCTCATTTTTTTTTTGTGGGTTCTCCACACTTTTTGAATTTCTTGTTAGTACAAATAGTGCTGAATGAAATGTGAAGCTGTCGAATTTGCAGGAAGGTTATCAGTTGATTTTGAGTCAGTAGTTCAAGAAGTTTATGCATTCCTGGATTTTTCCGAGCCACATTTTGTTGATTTAGGGAGCAAAATACCTTTGCTGCAGAATTAGATGAGAAGGGTTTCTGGAAATTTTATGATGTTTCTGATTTCTATGATACTAGGTTCATAAGACAAATCAGGAGTTACTGAGAATACCCTATCAGCAAAATTTGATTCGAAGAATTAAAATACTCAGAAATTAGAAAGAAGTGACCTTCTATTCATTCCATTTTTGATTGAAATTGTCGTTAAAATCTACGTCCCAAAGCAGAGCGTGTATTTTAAAATATTTGATTTGGATGCTCTTAGGAAAGTATTCCAAGGGTATTTTCATTTTTATCTCGAGGTATTTCAATTCTATTAATAATCCTCTTCATTAATAAAGGAGAGTCCTATGTAATAAGTAGGACTTCTGTGCCACCAGAATTGGCTAGGATCAAGAGAAAAATAGATAATCATATTGAAGATTGACATAGACCCAAAAATGCCGTCCGAGCTCACAATATTCCATTTTTCCTTCTACCTATGTCGCAGTTGCCACTCCAACAACTGATGAACCTTTGGATCAATAATGATAAATGAAGTCTTTAAGGCTACATTTTGGGCGATAGAGTTCGTCACACGACTTAAATTTCCTTTCGAAAAAATGCTTATTCATTTCAGCAAGCTCAAATTCAATAGTAAACCAATTATTTCTGCACCAGGATTAATTTTCAAATTTAGCCAGATTTTAACATATACTCGCTCCAGGCTCGCTTTAATAGCTGATCGTGTGGCCTCTATGTTATATCCGGGATGAATTTTTTATGCCCTCAGGGTAATTACAGAATTAAAAAGGCCGTGTTTCTTTTGTATTCAATTCAAGAATTTCGTTCAAAGTTAGAAAAATGATATCAAAGGGTATTTCCTTTTTTAGCTTTGCTTTGTTATTAATATTCATTCAGTGCTTACGTCTTATCAACTTTATTAAAGAGAATATTTGAACGAATTTCCTAAGCTAATTCTATCGGTGCTAATACGTAAATTTATTGGCTCTGTGGACCAGCAGCAATAATTTCAGGGGTAGCTTGATCCTTATACTTATTGAAATTCTTCACGAAATTGACACCCAAAAATTTCAAGGTGGTTTTGTATTCCTCCTATTGATTTGTTAATAATTACACAAACGTCATAGAGAGTAAGTTACCTTATTTTGCCAGGTATTAGCAGGCATAAGAACCTCTGGATCAACGCCCGGGCAAGTCTTTGGAACATGAAGACCGAAGACTTCAAGTTGTTCAGTTTCAACTTTTTCCAGTTCACCACTGTGAATAGCATCAATGATAGCTCTTGTAACCTTGAGATCCATTCTCTACAAACGTTGATTTGATATTATTAAATCATCGGACTGAGGGTAGGAAATTTACCTTCCCAACTCCGTATTTACCACCGCTCCAGCCGGTGTTAATGAGCCAGGCATGAGCATTGTGCTTTTTCATTTTTTCAGCAAGCATTTCAGCGTACTTAACAGGATGAAGTGGCAAGAATGCTTCTCCGAAGCATGCAGAGAAGGTCATTTGTGGCTCTTTGATTCCAACTTCTGTACCAGCGACTTTGGCAGTATATCCAGAAATGAAATGGTACATCGCCTGCTCATGAGTCAGCTTTGAAACTGGTGGTAAAACACCAAAAGCATCGCAGGTCAAAAAGATAATATTCTTTGGGTGTCCAGCGATGGCAGGAATCTTTGCGCCAGGGATGAAGTCAAGAGGGTATGAAACACGAGTATTTTCGGTAATAGAGGTGTCATAGTAGTTGACCTCTCTTGTATGATAATCATAGAACTCAACATTCTCCAAAACAGAGCCAAATCTGATAGCATTATAGATTTCTGGCTCCTTCTCTTTCTTCAAACCGATGACTTTTGCGTAGCAGCCTCCTTCGATGTTAAAGACACCAGTAGGACTATGAAAAGTTTTATTACGATAACTAATACTTTCAGCAATGTACCTCCAGCAGTGTTCGTCATCTCCGATGAGTTTTCTTTTTGGGTCAGCGGAAAGAGTTGTTTTACCTGTGCCTGAAAGACCGAACAGTAAAGTTACATCACCATTCTCTCCTTCGTTGGCACTAGAGTGCAAGGAAAGGATTCCTCTTTTTGGCATCAAATAATGCATGATTGTGAAGACTCCTTTCTTCATTTCTCCTGCATATTGAGTCCCTAAGATCACAACCTTTCTCTCAGTGAAGTTCAAAGAGACGGAGGTCTCTGAGGTAACTCCTTTGATTTTAGTAGTTGCAGGGAATTCTCCGGCGTTAAAGATGTGATAATCAATTTCCTCGGAAAAGTCTTTTGTGATTTCCTCTGCAGTAGGAACGATCAACATATTTCTCATGAAGAGAGCGTGGTATGCTCTAGTGCAGACAACTCTCACCTTTATTCTGTACAATGGATCCCACCCGGCATATCCATCGACAATGTATAACTATGAATTTAGATGTTAAAAAAAAAAACAATAGCGAAAGTTCGGAATTACTCTAGGTCTGGAGTTCAAGTAAGCGATGGCTCTTTCTTCTAAAAGCTTGAAGGACTCTGGTTCAAGAGGGATGTTGACGTCACCCCACCAAATTTCCTTCATGATGTCGGGTTAATTCACAATGAATTTGAAAAATTTATGAGGTACCTTTTCGGTCGTGGAATCTTTGACGATTCTCTTCTCTTTTGGAGTACGACTAAGAAAATGAAAACACAGAACTATTTTTTTTTTTACCCTGTTTTTCTGCCAGAGTAAGCACACATGGCTCCTGTGCTTCCGATAACTGTAGGTCTTGTATCGTGATCTGCAGGTTGGATATGTGTGGCAGCGATTTCATACAATTCTGCAACGCTAATTTGGAAGTATTAGTTTAAACCGGATGGCAAATGAAAGAACGAATTTACCTCAGATTTCGAACAATATTTCTATTGCGAATGCCAAAGTGGCTCAGGTTGACATTGTCTCTCTGAGCACTAGTAGCAAAGAAGCGCTTGGAAACTCCTCCAAATTTTTTGAAAAGCATGGTTTCAATAAAGATTTCTTTTAAGGTTTTCTATAATCAAATGACTATATCTGGTAAGTTCTGTATATAAGAACATTATTCCGTTAAAGATTTGATAATTTATAGTTCGAATTTCACGCTGTAATTCCTAAAACTCTCAACGTTAGAAAATTTTGTTCCAGTCACTAAATCTTGGATAAACTATCTCGGGGTATTTTCAGCGTGAGCTGACTTTTGAGGAGCTCTTTCCCATTTTTTCACACACTTCAAAGAACCTGACTCCCAATATTACCAGGATCCCAGATATTGATCATAACCAAAGCATTATGGCTGATACTAATAAAGATCACGGAGGTTTGCATGGAATACGAGACGAAAGACGAAAAGGCTAAAGCTATTTAATTAGCTGAATATAAGTCGCAATGAAATGCATGAGTTTGCAACTCCTCTCAGGCATCGATTTCTGAGATGAACTTAGCAAAGAGTCTCTTTTTGCGGGTAGGGACTAATGTATCATTTAGTTGTTTTTCAGCAGGAATCTGCTGAACTATTAAAGACTTCTCCAAATGTTATATGCATCTAGCCACTTCTTTGGAAATTTAGCTGCAAAAAAATATTTTGAAGAACCTCTATCTCTTTTTTTTTTCTTCTGAAGCCGAAAATATTGAAATTTGAAAATTTCGATAGCGTTTCTTAAGAAATGATTCCATGGTTCGGGCATTGCAAATTGGCTAGTTCTAATCAAGTGAAAAACTATCAAAGACTCGAAGTTTGAAGTTTTGAACTATTGAGCTTCGAAACGTTTAAGAGAAATGTGTGCAAATTGAGTTTGGCCTTTAGCATAAATCTTCGCTTTCGTAGTCAATAGGACCAATTTTTCTCATAGAGAATACAGAACAAATATTAAATTAACACCGGATCTCAGAACACTTACCGAGCAAGAAAGTTGTTGTAAAGCAAATTTTGTATTTAAGCGCACAATAGTAAATTTGAGATTCAAACCCCTTTTTCACATCTTCTTAGTTACTCTATGAATGTTCCCTCTATTACTCCCAATTTTGTAAACATTACTATTGAATAAAAATATATGTCTAAAATTTCTTGGTTTAGTACAGCAATCGTCCTCATTGGGGCAATGTAAGTGGCTTCCAAGACTTCTAGTCAGATGTTCGACATTCCAGCAAAACTAAATTCTGCAAAATAAAAGAACCCTCATATAATTTAGAAACTTGGCTAGGTAGCTACCATTCCAAAAATAACGTTTACCGTCACTTACTGGCATAAATATGCTTTCGAAATCGATTCCAGCCTCTTCTCATTTTCCTGAACAGAACATAAAACAATGATAATTAATTTCCTCATTTCGCTCATGATTCTGATGTGAGATGTTTTCCTGCTGAGAAAGTAGTGTCCAAACGAATTCTACGTCACCTATCAACTCAATATTTGTTTAATGAGAAATCTGTAGGAATATCACAAAAATAGAATTGAAAGAAAAGGGCAGCTTTTCTCCCTTTTCAGTAATAGTAGAATCTCCGAAGCCAAAGTGAGCTCATTTTTGTTGAGTTTGAAAAGTGAAAAACTTTGCTCCAAATTCTTTTTTTAGTAAGCATTTATTTTTGGTTGTCTGCTATTAAAAAGATTAACCTCGTGTTCAAGAGCAAAAGCATATTAAGGGATCACCTTATATATCTATATTAATCAATATTCATTAAAAGCAGCGCCGGTTGCAAAAACCAATTTATTGCTTCAAATTTGGCAGCTCTTTTAAAGATTAATAATTTCAAAGTTTTCAAGACCTATTCATCCTTCCCTCGAAGACAACTCTAATAAACAAGCATCTTATCCGATGAATCGACATTCTTACCCTTGCTGCTCCTCAAAAAGTATAGTTTCCAGAAAAAATTTCAGCTCCTAAACCAGCTAATAGAAGTAGAAAGCGACTTCAAGCACATGAATTCATATATCAAGACTGATTTCGCTAAAAAATGTACTTCTTCAATGTGCAGCAGCTGTATATGCTCACCAAAAGGTGTTCAGAGCTCTGATAAGTACATTACCGCAAAAGTAAATATAGAATTTGATCGATGGTTTGACGGATTATTTTAGAAATCGCTTGTTCTGAGCCTCGACAACACTCTAATCGTCACTAATCAGAGCCCTCCAGAGTATTCTCACGTCGGAGTTTTGGTAAAAATGAAAAATGATGATATTTGCTGAAAATGATAAATAGTTGGATTTTATGGCGTTTGAAACCGTGCTCTATGTGACTCGCAGACCAGGACTGAAAGAATTTTTATCAACTCTTCGAAAATATTACAATATTCACATTTTTACTACAAACACAAAAAAGGTGAATTTTTTATGCGCCTTTCAATCCCTAAATCCTTTTCTCGTAGTATGCATCAGCTTTGCTAGATGCTCTTAATCTCAAAGATAATATTGTTTCAATTTTTGACCGTGAAGATTGCAAATTAATAGAAGGCCCTTTCCTTTTGAAAGAGATTGAAAGAGTCGGAGAATCGCTCGATAATATTGTGTGCATTGACGACTCAAGTATACAGGCGAAAGTCTACCCTGAGAACACGATAAAAATACCAAGTTTCTCAGGTGACAGTGCAGATGAAGAGCTTCTTAAATTAATTCCCACGCTCGAAAAGTTGGCTCATTCTCCAAGTATACGGGATGCCACTGTTTACTTCAATGAAAAACAAGGAGACTCTTCACAAAGCGATTCTAAGAGCTTCTCACCTTCATTGGAAAATTCTCCAGTAGGAAGGAATGTAGAGAAAGGAAATAGTTTGCAAGGGCTATGCTCTTCTCCAAATCAAAGGCGCTCACGTCTGTCAACTGAAGGAAGTAGAACCGATTCAGAAGAGTCCAATGATGAATTGTCATCGCCAAAGTCTTCCGTGTCTACCAACTCTGAATGTGACGAATCAAACCATTCAGTTATCATGGATGAGTCGACTAAAGACCAGAAGCGTCAACATTGGTTATTGCCATCTCTCCCGATGAGAACAAAATCCACGAGATTTTTCATATTTTAAACTAAAAGTTGGGAGAATCATTTTTATTAATATCGTAGAGTTTTTGTTTTACACAAACTTTAGAGTTAGGTCTTTGACTTATAAATATATTTCCTCAGTATTTAATTCTATCTATACATTTAGATGTTGTACTTCTTGTTCATTTCTTTAGAAGAACGCTGTTCTCTTGAAGCTTTTTTTTCCCATTCTACTAGAGGATATCAGAGGTGCTGTTCGGAAAAACAGGAAATAAGTCAGCCATAGCTCAGTGATTTCTTCGGTCAATTCAAATGTTTATTCTTCGATAAGATTCATACAGAATTCATCCAAATGGTAAATGCTCATTTTTTTCAATTTGACAATCAGCTTCAAATTATCAATACTTTTTCTCAAAAAAAATTGCATTATTTCAAGGTTAAAACAAGCAAAAATTCGCCAATGTTATTCTACCCCTCAGAACCACTCCGAACCAATTTCATTAAATTTTACTTTCAAAGTGTTAGTTGAACTATAACAACAGTTAAAAACATTTTGAGACTATCTCTGGACATAGGTTCATGTCTCTAAGAACCTGTCACTAAGAAAGGAATAAAAAAATATCATTAATGATCTCAAATTCTAATTTGAGAAATATCCGAGTCTGTCAAATGGATTCATTCAATCTCAATACATTTGATGGCTCAGGCGGAGTCTGTTTGTTGAATATTGCTTGAATCTCAAGAAATGGCGATGTAACTTTATCATCATAATCAATGCTTCAAAGCATCCGATGTTAATAATGTTAGGGCAGAAAAAAGACTCTCTCTTTTTTTGGAGTGAGTTTGCTAGTTTTGAGATAATCTTATAGCATTGTTCTCATCTAACTTTGACCATCTGGACCTGTTAAAAAATAGGTATTTTTTGCTTTAAATTAGATTAAGTAGGCTTCCACTTACTGACTTGATAAATTTAATGGTTTTTTGGAAATCTTGCAGATCTACTTCCTATTGAATTTTTTTCTAAGTGCTTCACTTTTTTGGCGAAATCAGTTTTTTAGTCGATTATGTCAAGACGCAAGCAGATCTTGGTCAACAACGAAAGTGATGCATTGCTAATAGCAAAACATTTTCTGGGCAGTCCGTGCAGCGAAGCTTAAAAAGTCAATGCTAACTTATTAGGCCTGACTCCGTTTGATCAATCTTCAACGCATAAGATCTTCCTATTAGGTTTATTGATGGAATCTCATGGGAGACACCTTGCATTTCTCAGGTTTCGCAGCAACAAGAACATATTGTCTTTATTTCTCAATGAACGTGATAAATGATCTAATCGCTAACATTTTTTGTGTATTGTCTGCCTAGCTACATATAAACTTTTCTCTCTCTGTTAGAGTGTTTCTAGTATTTTTTCGCTACCATCATGCCGCTTTTAAGTCTGCTATTTGAGAGAATATCACTTAGATGTATTTAAATATGAAGCTCTCCTCGAGGCTAACGTAACTTCTTAGCATGGTCTCAACTAATGGCCTATTGTGTAGAATTGTGTAGATTCCTTGCTGAAGATAAGTGAGTTTAGTTAAATGAAAGAAATGTTACTTTTCGCTTGCATTATGTGAAATTGAGTTTATAGGATGTCGCTCTCCGATAAATCTTCAAAAAAACGGCTTCTCGAGATCTCGGAAAAGTACTGCATATTTAGTTTGCTTGAATTCTGCGATCGAGTTAGTCATTGTTATTGAGGTAACAAGTATCCATGGCAAAAACCAGAATGAATAGATGAATTCTGAAACTTCTCCGATAATGGAATAGCATATTCTCTTAGGCCGAATAATCCTAAGAGCTTCTGGTATTTACAGAATATTGTAGTTTCATAAGTCACATCATAGGAGACTAGAATGGAAATTGCTCGTGATGTCAAAACTCGATGATGGAGGGAATATTTCTGTTGGAGGGGGAGGGGTTAGAGTAGGGGTTAGAGTGGAAAGGGAAGGGTTAGAGTGGAAAGGGAGGGAGGATACAAGTTGAGAACTGACGCCCGAAAAACAAGGAACTCTCAGGTCTAAAACAATTTCGATCGATCTAAATCGAAAACATCGGAAGTGCCTAATCTGCAGCTTGACAGACAGAAAAATTGAACACAAACATCTTTCTGACTAGTTCGATAGAATGAATCCAAGTGAAATGATGGAGAAAACTTGGAGGAAGCTTTCTTCTGAAAAAAAGCCGGCCACATGGGAAAAATGTTCCTTCATCCAAGGACATCCTAGGAAGCCTTTCATTCATCCGCATAAATGAGTCAAACAAATTAGTCACAAGTAGAGAATTACTTTTTTTGAATGCGGAGTTAATATCCGCTTGATATTTTGACACACCCTTGCCTTGAGTGTCAGCTTGTTCTCTTTTCGGCTTAGACAAATGCGTACCAATTGTTCGAAAACAATCAAGAGGGTCCATAGAGCTCAACGTACCACCACAGAGAGAATAACGTTTGATAATCGAAGTTACTAATTGTGGCATGACTGACTCTGAGAAAAATGAGCAAGGTTAATGCTTACCTGATTCCTTGCCGCCTTGAGTGATAAAGAATGAGGATGAAAAAGGACCTTGTGCGTCAAGGAAAGCAATTTAGCAGTAATGCAAAGGACCTTGCAAGTACTGACCTATTTGATAAAAATGCTCGCTTTTTTTCTTTTTTCTAAAAAACAAAAAGTTTTAAATTGAGTAGATGGAATTACAACTCATATTGATATTAACAAAAGGTTCTTGAAAATGAGAATCTCTAATTAGACAAGTGAAGAGTCAGTATTTGAAAAGATTGATTTCTTCTGATTCTAAGACCCTGAAAAAGTAATTCTAGAGATAAATTTGCACTGGATATCCAGAATGCGGCGCCTTTTGTACTTGTCGAAATTAACAAGAGAGAGAGATAACTATTGAAAGTCCAAATCGGGAGTTCTAATAAAATAGCGTCAAACAGATTCGCGAATACCAAATTGTTTTGATTATTATTCTTCCAAGAATTGATGCAAAAACTGGTCTTCTTTGGCATAATTATTGGTTGATAAATTAAATATCATTATGAAATTCTTCTGAATTAAATATAGAATCATTTATCTAACTTTTATTTGTGTCGTGACATATTCTTGGGTGGGCTATGAGTTCGAAATCTCATAGACAGCTGAAATACCATTTGGGAGATGAGTTCATCCGAATCGTTGTAAGAATTGCCACTTTCCATTTGAGATGTCAGCTGGATTCTTCAAAGTCCCGAACATTGCATGTCCATCTAATTTTTGAACATAGAAATTATAGAATTTCAAAGAATATGTTCTAGATCTCGAACTTTTTATCAAACGCTAAAACTTAGGCTTGTTTGCAGATCTCCCAACTCAGAGAAAAATAATCAAATTCATAGAACATTCATGAAGGTGCTTCCACGCACTTTTTGGAAAAACTGGAAGCTAACGGATGGTACATCATAGAATTGAATTTCTTGAGAATACTGCTAATTTAGTTTAAGCAAAATGAGAATCATAAAAATTTTCATTCAAAGAACCTAAAAAGAGAGAGCTACTTCGAAGTCTACCGAACTAATTCAAGCAAAATAATAAAAACTCAAAATCACAAGATGTAATCGATTACTTCTCACAAATGGATTGGCGTATTCTCCTGTGCAGGATTCTCCAAAAAGCCTCGAAAGCTTATGGAATATTATCAGATAATCACATCATATCAGAGATTAGAAAGCACTGCGGTTGCTCTTCTTGCGTCAAAACTTGATTCTTGTGTCTTTTGTTCTTCCGATCAGGGATAAGGGGATATATCTCGTAAGTCATAGGAATTTACTTCATCATGATTCCATGCGGTCAGCAAGTTCTAGGCGCCTCTCTATCTGTACCGATCACCACTTTGGAAAGGTCCTTTTAAATTTGGTTTGTGTCATCCAGCGCCCTCTTCTAATTTTGATTCTCCTAATATTGGTAAGATTCACACATATTAATAGAAGAATATTCTTGTGAGTTAATTGGTGGGTTTTCGTTCCGTCCTCCTACGAAGAGGGATTTTTTCGTGCTCATTCTCTCGATGAATTCATAGCCCCACAAAAAATCCTTGCTGAGTGGGTATTTCACGGTGCTAGATGTGAATGTTCTTGTTGGAGAGCTTGATTTTTCAGACTTCTGGTTTCTACGCCCAATCGAGTTGGCGTCTTGTGTAGGTTGGATCAAGTATCCCAGTGGAGTGACCACAAGGACAAATACCACGAGAGAGAAGTTTTCACTATCTTTTATTTCCATTTGCATTTTTCGGCCTGGAAACAAAAAGTGATCTCCTGATTTCATCCAGGATTATACACATCGAGACATCGGCTATTTATCGAGGTAAACCTATTTTTCTTCAAAAATTAATCTCATAGGCGACTCTTTCAATTCGATTTTGGACTTATTGCAAGCTCGAATGTTGCACGCGGTACAAGGAGATATAAGAAGATCATAACAATAGAGCAAAGAGGTTATTCAGCAAAGAGTAGTATCTACAGGAGCCCAGGGTTGATTTTTTCGACTTTCAATTTGCTAATCTCATAAAACCATGTCCGTCGGACCCTGTTAGCCTCTGTAGAAATCATTAGTCTTCTGAATTCATTGAGAATTTTATAGAATTGAAGAATTATTACTTTGAATCCACAACATATGATTTGAGAGTGAGAATTTCATTATAAAAAGAAAAATCTCTGAGTTTACAGAAGGCCATTACTACCTGCTGATTCCATTTTTCTCAGCGAATACGCTATATTATCTTTCTTTCTGATTTCAAATATGAAAATAATAATATAAAATACAAAATATTTTCTAACTATCCATTTAATTGATAGCTATTCCGGAGGCTGCATGCAGAAATTTATTCTCAGCAAACTATCAAGAGTCGAGGGTTTCTTTCTTTTTGCAAATGTTAAAAACGTTTGGAAATCAAAGCTATCTAGGAGAGTAGAATTACAAAAATTCTCCTTCATGAAGAACTAATATCTGATCATAAAAACAAGGAAATGAGATCGGAAGAGAATTTAATTCAATAAATTTTGTTGGATTTTCAATTAGTCAGGTTTTTCAATGAAAAATGTGTACGACTTCTGTCCAGGAAGTATGAATATTATTTGTTTTGGAGAAATCTGAATTGTTTGAGCTCTCACTTCCGTAGCAATACAATAAAGTTGTTTGGGACCTCCATGCTGAATCAGAATAACCCATTTTTATTTGGAGAGAGAGAGGAAATAAAAATCAATACAATCGAATAGCAAACCATCTGATAGTTCTGGCCTTACCACTATCAAAAGCTATTTTCTGTCTTGATCAATTGTTGTTCCTTGTGAACTGATACTAAAAATATTTTCGCTATTGGTAAAAAAGCCTCCTATGATCATTGGGAGGTGAACTCCATTCTATGGGTCTCGTTCTACGGAAGGGCTTTCATCTTCAACGTGTGCCAACTTCTAAAGATTTTCTTTATGCGAGAGAGTTTGGAAACCGTTTGAATTACTCGGGCACCTCCTAACATTTCAATTTATACCAACCATCGAAAATTCATGCATTTGAGCCTCAAATTGATTTTCTCTGGACAGATAATATGTTGAGATAGTTTCGGTTGCTTATTTTTCTGAGACAAGTCTCTTTATTCAGTTTTACTTCAAAAATGCTACAACATTGTGGCCGAAAAAGATCGGATATTCGGATGGAGATGCGAGACGACTAATTTTGCCATTCGTAAATGGCTAATGGCAAGTTCTCTCCAATGTTGTTGTCAGTAGTTCCCAGATTTTACACAACCTATTAACAATTAACACGTATCACGACGAATGGTTATCCAGGATTCTTTTTGTATCTGATCAGGATGTAGACTGATCGATTAATTTCTATTTGCTCCATCTAATATTTTAAGTTCTCTAAATCAGAAATTCACAAATTAAATTTAATTCATACGATCCTCTTTGAGCAAAATGGTTTCAAAGGCCAAGAGTAAGGGCAAGAAGAGCGAATCAGACGAGCCTACTGTTTCTGATTTGAAGCGCAAAATTTTAGACACAGAAGATATTGACGAGATCATCGAGTTTACAAAGCACAAAGACAATGAAGTGAGACTCGCCGCTGTTAAGCAACTCTGTCCATGTAAAGTTCGTAAGGACATTGATGCATTCTGGGACAGAGTATTCGAGATGGTCGAAGATGAGGACGCTCGAATCAGATACCAGATCCTTCACACAATGTGTGATGGTTCACCTCCTCATGTGGAGAGTAGGGTTGCTGAGGCCTTGGAGAAGTTCAATCAAGATTCTGACAAGGAAATTCGAAGGAAGGCACATAAAGTGCTGGCAAGCTACATTAGAACTGGCAAATGGAATGTATTGTAGATCTTACTACTAGCATGAGAACTCAGAATAAAATATGTTTACAACAAAAATTGATGTTCTATTGTCATTCTATCTATTGAGGAAAATTGTAATCGCTGGCTTATTTTCCGTTCATGAATCGATGAAATATCTCAACTTGCCCAAAGGCCAGTTATAATAAATTCGCTGTTTACAAAAGATATTGGAACGCTAATTTCTAGTTTTCTTGTGATACTCAATAACTAACAATTGGCTATTTGCATTTGTATTCAACGATTAGCATGTTTACTTTTCTAATATCCAGAAAATTACCTGGTTTTCAGCAAGCGAAGATGCGGCACATTTGAAATATTCAGGAATTTCTTGGGGTTTGTTAATATTGTCCTTACAATGTATATCCGCTTGCTTCTGCTAGCCCAAATCATGTTGATTTCAACTCAATTCGAAGAGTTTTAAATAAGAATGCTAAATGCGTATTCTTATATCAATATACATTTCTCTTGGGCCAAGGAGAATTTGTCAGCTTTAATTTACAATAATTCAAGTCAAAAATCGTTTCGAATTTTTTCTCTGATGAGATAAACTAGAACCATCTATCATTTTTCTCTAGATATTGCAATTCTCTCATGAAAAGACCGATAAGAAGGGATGATATTTATCATAATAAACATGCTTGCTTATAATTTTTTCTGTTTTCTGCAGTTCAATTATGAGCAGAATTTTTTTCAATAATATATCGCGATTTGATATTCTTAGAGATCTCACAGAGATTAAATTCTATTTGAATAATTTTACTTATGGCTGAACACATTGATTTCTTGGATTTACTTCCTCAGAAGATCAAAGCTTCCTATACAAACTTTGAATTATTATCAACAGCTTCATATTATAAAACCTTTCAAGCAACAGAGCGCAAGAGCGAGAAAATACACTTTATTCGAGCTCTCGATATGAATTCCACGTTCGTTAGAACCAATTATGACGATGCGGCTACTTTTTTTCTTCAAGAAGTTCTCCATACTTACAGCAGCATTAAATTGAAGAATGAAATAATTGTGCAAAATTTCGCAATTGAAAATGGAAAGATTGCTCTCATCACAAAATCGAAAATAACATCGTGCTGTTTTCAGATCTTGATGCTGATGAACCATGGGATTTAAATAAAGTTGTAAAGCACCTGTTGAGAGACATTACCTTTCTAAGAGAAGAAATGAAATTTGATCTCAAGTTTGATATTTCACACATAAGTTTTATCAATTCACTGAACTCTACGTTGGTTGTCGACTGGGCAACCATCTCACAAAGGTCATTGGGCTCGAATCAAAATAGTGAATTGAAAGTAAGTGCACAGTTTGAAAAAACAGGAATTAAATCCGAAGGCCATGGATTGCTGGGGAGAGATTTTGATAGTGTTGGATCTATTATTCTAGAGGTTTGTGGAGCTTTTCATTCGGATATTGAGGACCTGTTCAACACAAACAAAGCAAGTGAATTCAATGCGAAATTGCACAATATCCTTGCAGATTTGGACCAACCATCTTGTAACATTTTGATTATTAGAGAATTGCTAGAAAAGGAAACACTAACAAATGGAAAGCATTCCATCGCCAAGACTCTTGAGAAAGTGGCCTTGTTTAGCAGAGATAGAGTATTAATTTATGGTCTCTGCGATTCAAAACAACAACAAGGATTTTCGATGACTCCTCTGAAGACTCCAAGTCGGGTTTCTCCTAACGAAAGTATAACCTTGTAAATTTTTTTTTTTTCCTTTAGGCAACTTCTTTTATGACAACATTTACAAAATTGTTGAAAAGTTGCCTGGCACAGACTATCTCCTTACATCTATTTGCTGCGTGAACAGAAGTACGAAATTCAGCATAATTGATGTATCCCAAAGACCGCGAGAAGTGTTCGCCTTTGGAGAAGCAGAATAGAATAAAAGTAAAATTGATCTACAGATCTGGTTCTTGCTCAACTATGATAGATGCGTTCCTAACTAGTATCTCAGTTAGCCCCAAAAGATCGTTGGTTGCTCTTTTCGGAATTCAAAATTTGTATGCTTATCATTTGATTGATTGGACGAGACTACAAGTGGTCAAAAAAGTCAAATGGCCAGCCATCGGAAGGGAGATGTATTCTAGTTATGCTTCAATATTACGGATTCTAACAAGGTTTATTTTGAATAGGCTAATTGGTGGATTTGATCTTCATCCAAAGATTGATCGCGTGGCGTTTGTTTCGTCTCAAAATACATGTGTGATCCGAGATTTAACCACAGATGAAGTTTTATACTGGGGAAAATTCCATGAGAGCGATTATTGTAACAGACTTCCAGTTTCTGAAAATTATAATTTTGGAAGCACAAATGCCTAGCGATATTTGTAAATGGAGACAACAAGGAGACTTGCTCGCAGTTACTCACGAATTCTCAAACCTTGTATTTTATGATCCAGAAAAAGGACGAGCTTTACTGAAAAAGACCTTTAGTTTCAGAAATGACCATGATAGTATTATTCTCTCTCTCGCGTTGTTGGCACTCCTATCATTATTATTTCTAAGAGATTAATTGGATTGATTGGCATTGTGATGGCAATATTATTGCGTTCCTGATCCATTCTTGACTGTATATGATCTCAGAGCGCAGAGAATCGTGAAAAATTATCCGAAACTGTATAAAAGTAAAGATTTTCAGGCACAAACTTTTTATGAATTAATGGTTGCTTAGCTCCAGTTCAATCTGTAAAATGGAATCCCAAAGGAACTATGCTGCTTTCTGATTCAGAAGACACGAGCTCGAAAGTGATAGACTTCTATGCAGATAAGGTAATATTCCAAGTTGAATCTGCGGACACATGTAAACATAATTTATTTATAAAATTAAACATTTATATTAAGACTTTTATGGACAAAAGGCCCCAGTACATGCTGGGTGTTTCTTCGAATGATTCAAGCATTAACGAGTTTGCTCTTCAATCTTTATTCCATATGATTTTAGGAATTAGAGGACCATTGAAAAGTGGAACAGAGTTACAATGAATGTATTTGACGAGGGAATTTATATTGCTCTACGCAAGCAAAAGGGTTCTTCTCACATTTATATTGATTTTGGTTTTAATTGAAATCTGCCAACATGAAGTTTAAGCAAAGAATTTCTTTTCTTATCTTTTTGTAACAAAAAAGACCACCGATCAAATGTCTCATTTAAAAAGAAGCCCCTTGCCCCAATAAGATGATTTGACGGCGTATTCTCAGAGTTAATAAAAGCTCCTAAAGCCAGAGTTAGTTAGCTACTAATCGTCAATCATCTAAAATATAATAGCTTTCCTATGTCAGTCCGAATAATTCATTAATATTTCAATATTTCTCTAATAATCTCCTTTATTTTTCATTATTTTTTTTTGGGTGCTTTCGAGAGAGAAAATCTTCTCCGAAATAATAACTTATTCAAAAGATGTCAGATATAAAAGAAAAATCGAACTAAATGGATGACGTTTTTCGTTTTCTGCGTCATTCAACTAACAGAATACATTGCGTTGCATTGTTCCTTTCAAGCAGGAGGTAAAGTGCCTCTACATATCTTTTCGATTTTTGTCCTTAGATTATTTGTCTCCGTTTTTCAACTAAGTAATCATGTGAAATGGAAATGCAGTATGTTTGCTAGTCTTTGGAATTTTGAGTCGATTTGAGGAAAGCAGGGTTTCAAGGCTTCTAGAAAAAAGTGTAGATAATGCATCTTTTGTATGCACGCTTAAGCAATGGAGAAAAAACTTGGTCAAGAATTTTTTGAAAGAAGAGAATTTAGTCATTTCAGACATACTCAATTTTAATAAGGAAATTTGTATCGAATAAATTTCAATGTTTTGGAGCTGGATAAGGCAGAACTGTTGAATTATCATCTCTCAGACGAAGTGGCTTGATATATTTAGTCTGATTTCTGAAAAGGTTCAACTTCACAATGAAATTACAATTCATAACCCGCAAAGTTACCAATTACATTCCTATAACGAGAATTTCAATGAGCAATGAAGTTGGTTCTTGTCTTACAAATCAACTTCGGACAATGGTTGTCTTCTTTGCCAATTCAAGAAAATTTTCATCCAATTTATGTTTGGAGTTGATTCCGACTCTATCCCACAGCATGCTCCCTCGAAAAACGAGATCTCAGCCCAAAAATGGTTCTATTAGGGTGTCTTTAACTTGATTAAAGTATCAACCTTATTTATTAATATTTCCTACATATTTATTTCGTTTTCTCATCCTTATTGGTTGTGTTCCTCGCGATATTGCATTAGTATTCTCCTACTCTCCCCCTAGTCGCAACAAACTGCTTGGTTCTGAAAAAAACCATCTGCCTCTTTTTCGTCTCATATGAGGTCCCTAAATGAAGATAATTCAACGAGCTGACAATGCTTGGCCATGATTTATGGAATCCAAATTGAAAGGAATAAAGGCTCCCAATTTCAGATTTATTTAGATGGCTTTATAACGTGGAAATTTTTTCCGAAAGTTGGTTGGTCTTGGAGTGCTCCTGATGTATGGTCTCAATAAATTGCTTTTAATTAAATTCTTTGTCGATTTAATCGATCAAAAATAGGATCAAATTGTCAATCAATTTGCATTGGTTTGTGCCCAGTTGAATCTTGAGATTTTTTGCTGATAACTCATGAGCAGTTGGTGGGTATTTGTTTCATATTTAGGATGAAAATTCCTTCATCATGGTAATTAGACAAAATTTGGAAGAGCTGACACCAAGACGATTGTTTGCTTCAGGTACAAGAGAAAAGCTAATTCTATACAGCTATTGCACTTCAAGATTTGTTCAAACATGGAAGGAATTCTCGATGTTTGTTGGGAGTAATCAATAGCTTTTAAAGCTAGCTTTCCTATGAACTTAAAGCAAGCAGCCGCCTTTCACGAACTTTATCCCACTTCAACTTGAAAACCCTTGAAGTTTCCTCTGGTTGAATAAGAGTCAAGCACGGACAAAATTTCCTGGAGGGTTATCTCGCCTCCTCGACGCTTGTTTTCAAGTCCTCGAGAAATAAATAAATTATAATAACTCAGCTGCCGAAGGATTCTGAATGTGTGAAAGTATAGTAGTTTTTATTTCCTTACCGTGATTGGCCTTGGAAATTTAATCGTTCGAATCTCAAAAAATTAAACTGCCTTGAGTCGATTCGATTTAACGAAGTTATAGAATCAAATCTAATCTATTAAATATATCATTGGCTTGAAAAGAAAGTTGCGAAGTTGTTCTCCCGATATTTTGCCAATGAAACGATTAGGCGTACTTACACTTTCATCGGATAGGGAGAGCATCCTCTCGCAAGATTGTGTGGTCTTGGCGTCTTTCAATTGTACATTATGAGGGTCTCGAATTAGATTCCAGAATTGAGATTGTAATAATTTCCAAATAGGCATCTGAACTATTTTTCAAAATAATCCTAAAACTAAAAAGACTTCGATTTCAAACATCCTATCAAGCCCTCCGTAACTAGTTCTTCTTTCTCGTTTTTAACAAAGAACACCCTTACAAATAACTTTTTAAGGAAATTCTGAAGGAGAAAAAGGCTTTTAGAACCTATATACTCTGAAGAATTGTAACTAGAAGAAAAACTGAATAGATTAGGCTAGCTGGACATTCACGACACAAAATTACAACTGTCGCTGGAGATCTTTTATGTAGAAAGAACAACTGTTGAGAAACTTCTCTCTTCAGGTGAAACTAATTAATTCAGTCGACAAGATTCAAAACTTAACAGAGATGATAATTCAATGAGGCGCGGTGTATTGTAAGTACAATAGTCTTGAACGAAGGCGAAGTTAAGATAAGAAAATGTAATTGATGTCGTACATAGACAAGAAAATTAGAAAATCTTGAAGTTTAGAGTTTGCTTGGAAATCAATTGTTTAAATAAAGGAAATTCACTTTGTTCATCAAGTATTCGCTTAGAGAACAAAACCAAACCTGAAGTTATGGGAAGCAATACCTCAAAATTCCATTTTCATTATGAGTGGAATTTAGAAATTTTAACACTTACAGAGAGAATGCCATGCCATAAGTTATATGGAGATCTAAAACAGCGCTTCTAACATTGAGGCAAGCTTTTCATGCAGAAAATTTTGCTTAACAGAGTCTCGAGGAAATTTGAATGCATCACTGAATCGATCTTATTATTTAGGCCTTGGAACTGAGAGAAACGTATGTTATCGTGCGTTTAGCTATTCAATTTGGAAGTTTCATCGGCATGAATATAGTGCAGAAAAGGAACAATATTGCTTTTGCATTATCGGATTTAGAACTTTGAGAACAATGTGTACCAAAATAAATTTCTTTCGAAGAAAATTGAGAAGTAAATTAGAGAGGTTTGAATTGAATTTATAAAAGTTAGCTTGGTAATTAAATTTCGCAAATTTATAGTTTCCTTAGTTTTCAAAATCGCATTCGAATAAATTATGGCTCTTATGGGGTGATCAATTTCAAAGTCTGACTCTCTTTTTGCCATTGAATGAAGACGCCTATTTCAAAAATTAAGAGCCTTGGATTTATGCCTGCGAATTCGAAGCCGATGATACTGTATTCGATTCAAAAAGAAGCAGCATTCCTCAGTGAGGTGCGAGTATTCATCTATTTCTTGAAGTTTTTGCAATGTTGTTATCAATTATTGCACTGGATCAAGGCTCCCCGCATTCTCATATTACATGTATTGAAAAATAATTTGTACCTGATACCTCAGGAAGAATGCTCTTGAGCGGTTGATAACCTGTAAAATTGGATCTCCTTTTCGTTATAGCATGAAAATATTATTATTCATCACCAACACCAACTGAACGACGGTTACTGCATACGAAAAGTAGTGGAAATGAAATGCCTCTCTCTTTTTTTTTCTCTCATGGAATCAGTATTCTGACTATTTGTCGAGCGTAACTGATATGTGGGAATAAAGACAACGCGAAGGTTACTTAAGTATCGCTGAGTTTGGTTGAAATTTAATCAATTTTGATAACCCAAAGAATTTTCTGAATTATTCAGTTTGTACTGCGCCTTTTGAGAGGAATTTTATATTCTCAAGGAAATCTTCGTGGAAATTACAAATATTGAATTGTGAAACGTTCTATTTTGGCAATATCTACAGTGATTGGAACAATTGATATGAAAAACCTATTCGCTTCTTTGAATATATCGTTTTTATGAAGAAAGGAAAAAAAAGAGAGACTCTTGCTATATTAGCATAAAATGCATAAAATGCGAGAATTATCTAGTGTTCGAAAATGAAGAGCTATTTGTACTTGCAAACTTTGAGACTTATTTGTTGAACAAACCACCAAATCATATTGAATCTTTGAGGGATACTGGATTCATTCCATGGTCAATTTTCAAATTTTCTTAAGAGAAACTTGCTATCATATAAATTTATTACGAATGCATGGATTTGAATTAGAAAAATCGAATAGTAGACTATCATTGAGAAATATGCAGTAGCTATGGTTTTGACGATGTGCTCCCAGCACACCAATAGGCAGATCGAGATTGCTATCTCTTCAAAGGGCTTTATTGAAAAGAGCAACTTTGGGCCACTCTCACATCAGCTGGATGGCTGTGTAGCTCGCAGTTATTTAAATCCTCGCAGGTATGTCCTCTTTTAAAAGGTTTATGGCACGGAATGCAATAATTCACTTTGCAGCGAGGGCATTTTAAAATGTTTTTCTGCTTCATCTTTGTCATGTCAACGACATATTTACACCCTTCCGTAAAGCACTGAATCATCAAATGTGGGCGACGCTTCACAAAATCAGCCACAATAAGGTCGAAATATTTCATAACATTCTCAGAATTAGATACATTCTTCATAATCTCTGGACTTTCAAGTTCATATCTACATTCTGGAACCATACACTTCATTGGTACTTTCATTTGTTCTATATGACTTTGTACTTGATAGCGTAAACAATCCCGACAGAAGTAATGACGGCACCCAAGGTACATTCCTTTTCGTTTCCTCTCCTTGCAATGTAAACAAGGAACAAGATCTTTATCAATTTCCTTAAGTTTATTTGGAACTAATCGAATTCTATACCCTCTCTTTTTATTTTCAGCTGTGGCAGGCTTTTGGGGTGGAGTTTCTGGCTTATCTATGCTATGTTCGCTCACATCGTTGAGAGATTTTGTAATTGTGGGAAGAGGAAAATCTTCAAGTAAAGGACTCACAGTTTCACAGTGAATCCCAAACCAAACTTCTTCATATTGTTGCCATAAACCCAGCAACTTTCCCTCCTCACGGCGCTCCCACGCTTTGCTTACTCTCAGTCTGGACTTTCTAAGAGAGGAAGTCCCTTGATTTTGACTCATACTTTGACTGTCCTTAGGTGGAACTGCATGTTGTAGGCTTGGACTTTCGTTCGATTGTGCTGCTGGTTTGCGCGGTTGAATATTTTGCAGGGATTTTCCTCCTTTGGCACACTCTTTTCTCAGTTGAAATGAAGACGAATTTTTTTCAGAAAACGAGTCTTTCAAAGGAGCTTTAAAACTTAAAGCTGATGTCCTTCGAATTGAAGGCTTTTTGAAGGAAGTGTTTCCTGTTTGTGTAACGTCAAGATAGGCAGCTCTAAAGTTTGAACCAGACATGAGTGCAAGCTGAAAGATTGATTATCAAACAGTTTTTATGTTTATATTTTATTGTCTCTGTAAACGTTAAATCGTTAAATAGAAGAATTCATCGTTACATCGTGAGGTTTGATGATGACAAAAAGTGGGTCTTGAGTTCAGTCCTTTAGCTGTTGGTTAGCTGCATCTTGGGATTTTAAGGGTCTACGGTGTTGGCATCTCCATGACCTCATAATAGGGGTTGAATATGTTGATCAACTGTTGACACAATAGAATTTACGAAAATCAGGCTTATTCAATTGGCATCTTATTTTTGCGAAAACTAAAATATTGAAATAATTTTTCAAAATCCTTAGTGCTATTTTCTGAGTATACACATCGATTTGAATGCTTTTTGTTCCATAAATCATTTGATCTATTCATCACTTTGAAGTTCTTAACAGATCTTAACAGATTTTCTCAAGCAATACGATCGCTTGTAAGGCTGTGCATTTTTCAATCCTTCCCTTCAGGATTATTCCAGAAGTTCAAATTTTTGAAGAGAAACCCAAAAAAAAGTTCTTTTGTTAGCACTTCTTCAGTGATTTTTCATGAGGGTTAGTTCCAATAATAAAAGCGACCTTTGATGCAATGCATCCCTCAGATATTAAGAAATCATGACCAAAGCTCATTTGTTATTTAGTAGCAACTCTATTCCACAGACAAGAGACCAACAGCCTTAATCACGATAGTTTCTCCTAAGACGCTTGTTTACTCTTTGTTGTAAGATCTAGTGAATTAATTTGCAAATAAGCAACATCACTTTTATTGTGACTATATATTCAAATTGAATGAGTATGAAATTGTAATGGAAAAAATAAACGATTGAGTCGACAAAACCGACATATGAAGAATTTCTCCTATTTTAAGACTGATGATCAAGATGATCATGAGCTTGAATTGAAGCTTCGCGAGCAGACTCAGAATCAATGCTTAGTTGACTATCCGTTTTGTCACTAGGCTTCTTGTCCGAAGACTTTGATAGTATCGAATGATGCCTGTGATTTGGATTGCCTCTGAGCTTTTTTGGTGTATCTTTTCTTTTCTTGGTCTCTTCTGAGAGTTCAGAGCTCTCATTTATGGGGGGTATTTGGAGGAAACTTCGGCTAGAATCTAGATCTCCAAGGGTACGTCCACTACCCATCGCACCGCGAAAGCTCAAACCTTTCGGGCCTCCTACGATTGAATTGCTCCTAGTATCTTTTCTTCTTGGAGAAGAATCTATTGCTAGCATTGTTTGGGATTTTTTCGAATCTTCTCCATCTTCTCCTTTATAATAACCTTTTTCTTTGGCCATCTGGAGAAGCTTTTGTGCTTGAAGGTTATCTAGAGTTTTCGATAATCGATTGATGGATCTCTTAACGAAGAGATTAGGATCATGTGAAGCCGAAGTGTCTTTATGAGTTGATCTTTGCTGAGAAGCTTCTTTGTTTTCACTATGTTCAACAATAAGATTCTTAATGTTGTTGTTGAATCTAAAGGCTGTTTGGATCAAGGCTTTGAGAGTTTGTAGGTCTTGGTTTTCCAAATCAAGTATGTTCCTCGCTCTTTCTGAAAAGTTGACGCTTGCAGCAAAAAAATCATGCGCATAGGCACCAAAAGATCTTATATCGAATCCATGAAGCTTTTGGAAGTGAGAGGTTAGGATGTGCATTCTTGAACACATGTCGTGGAGCGTAAGACTTAGCTGATCAATTTGGTTTTGCCTCACTTCGTTGAGCTTAAACTGATCGAAAAGCATTTGCAGATCATATTTTGCCATTTTAACGGACATCCAGGCTTTTGACATCTTTGTCTCAACTATTTCAGCGTGGTGTTCGACACAGTAATCCAAACTCTCTGCAGAGGAGATTATTTTTTTCCTTAGATTAGCAAAATTGGTACAGGTACTCGTAAGATTATAGTGAAGGTCATACGATTTGGATCTCCAATAGACTTTTAGAGATCGAAAATGGAAGCAGTATTTCATGAAATGGTAAATTGTTGATTGAGCGAGCGAAATCAGTTGCTTCTTTCTCTCTTTTTCTTTTATCTTCCTCAAAGCTCTATTCTGCTTGCTGTCAAGACGTGTAATTTTGAACAAAGCAATGACCATGATTGATGTTAAAAAATTACCCCAAATAGAAATCAACACCGTAACTATTCTGCCAAGGAGAGTCTTTGGAGTAAAGTCTCCATAGCCAACGGTCGTCATGGTCACAATAGCACACCACATTCCGTTCCAAATGTAGTCCCAGTCTTTTCCAGAAATATATTGATATGGCCTTTCAGCTATTTGAATTAGATAGCCTCCCCAGACAGCTGATAAGAGTATCAAGACTCCAACCGTAATTATTGGATGCTCTTTTGACTGACATTTAAACACAAAAAACCAATTCGCTTTAGCATTATATCTAAAGCAAGCTTCTTGTGCGACATGATTTCCCCACATCGAATAATTGAAGTTGACGTAAAGAGGAAACAAAAATCTAAAGGTCATAACTGACGTAATCAGAGTGTCCAAAGTAACATAAATAAACAGCGGACTGTAGACAATGCTGACGTTCACCCGTGGAGGCATATGGAGGAGCATCAGTAGTGTGATGAAGAGTGTTTTCAAGCCCGCGAACCTTTCTTTAGGTCTATTGATTCCTCGTAATTCACAATAATAATCTTGGAGTTTTGAGTGAACGTTTGATCTGGCGTAGACGAGTATGGCGAGAACTACAGATGTCACAGTCACAAATCCCCGCATGAAGGAGAGTCGAGTAGATTCATGAAAAGTTTCAATCTTTAAGATGTTTGTTTTCAAATTATTGTAAATGATGTGGCTGAACACTTCCTCTTCATATAGTTCTGACTCTGTCATGGCAACACCCAGACCTACCAGAGCAAAGAAACACGCTGAGACATCCAAAATCTTTCGCCATGTTAAAAGATGCATTATTTCATTTCGTAAAAATCCTTTGAGAGCCCAGAGCGTCGAAGACTTGTGTCGATGGATTCTTCTTCCAAATAAAATTGAGGACTTCTTTCTCATTTAGCGCTCTCTGCTATTGATTTCTGAATCTGTCGTGTGTTCTTCGAATAAAACTAGTAGCAGTGATATTTTGCAACTAATATTAATTGATCAAAAAGTATACCGTGACAGATCTGTCAAGCTAGAGGAGGAAACTCGTGGAATTCTCAATTCAAAACGAAAGACAACAACTGCTTTGGTTGAGTAGTTTCATTCAGTTCAAGAGTTTTCATTTGATTCTGTGTCAGTCATCTAAAATAATCTAGATCTCCTCCTCAAGCGCTTAACAACGAACTGATTGAATTATGCGGCAAAGCTTGCAAAATTCATTGTAACTTGAATCATCTCAATGCATAATACTAGAAATTTCAGATGATTTAGAATAAGTAATGGGAAAAAATATCTAATTTGCCTTTGGCTCCCAGATATATGAATTTCCCATTCCAAATTTGCTCGATTTCTATTTCGACAAGAGAAAAGGGGCGTTATACATATTTGAGCTTCTTTTGACTTTTAGTTACTCTGAAAGCTAAGGATTTGTTTTCTTTCTATATCAAAAGTATAACAACACTCAGAGGAATGTAACTTATAAAATTTAATAGAGTTGTAATTATGAAGAAATAGTTATTACATCCTTTGTTTAATAGTTGAAATAAGCATATGCTTCTGAAAAGAATTATAGGGTAAAGAGGTTGGGAAGAAAAAATATGAAAGTTGATGCCTGAGTAGCTAATGAATTTGAGCTCATTTTCTCTAGATTAAAGAAAAACGACATAGAAGAACAAAGAATGCATTCTCCTTTTCTTTCTACGAAAAAGTCATGTTTTTTCTCTTCAAAGTTATGAAATTTATACCTGAGAAATATGAAAAAAATTTAAATTCATTCAAAAGCTTCTTCCCAATGCTGAAAGCTTCAAATTCTTTTTTTTGTTTGTTTAAAATTGTCTGTATTCGATCTGAGGGAGAAATGATTGATGCTTTGGAGCGTATGTTACTGGTAATTCTCTTCCTTGTTTGGAGATTGATTTTGTACCATGAAACTCTTTAGAAACCAAGCTATAATAATATATGAGGGTTCAATTATTAAAATTTCTAAGTCTCGAATGCTTGAAGTATAATGCGATAGCCTTATTCTAATAGCCAATTTCGTCGAAGAAAATTTCCATTAAACTTTTCGGAGATATCGAATCTTTATTAATTAAAAAACTACCATGACAGTCTGAAACCAAGCGAGAAGGGAAAAATATGGAATGTTGAGAATTCCATTTCAGATTAGGTAAAGCAGCAAATACTTTATCGCCTGCTTGAGACAACACATAAGAGGGGAGCTATTACACTTACGATGAGAAGGAATCAAGAAAATCTGAGACTATAGGAACGCATTATCTCAGTCACTTGACCGTTCCTTCCATAATTACTTGAGTGTGAGGTCAAGTTTCCTTACTTTAATCGGTAATGCAAAATTTCTTGGCAATAAGCAGAAGACAAAAACTTGATTGTTTTTACTGAATACGAAGTACCTTAAAGTACAGTATATTGAAGCCTCTCTCGTTAGTTTCAAGTTCGAATTTTCGCGATTTAAATTTTTTTCTATTCGTCTTGTTTCGCTTATTGCTTGTTATCCAACTGAAAGAGAAAATACTGTGTAAATTCTGTTATCGTCGATTGCTTACTAAAAACAAGAGAAACAATCGGAAATTTTAAATATTTGTCGGCCTTTCACCTTGAAATATATTTCATATTGGAGATATTAGATGGTTGCAATGGATTGGACATTATTGCTGTGCGAAAAACTGACTATTTCATAAACATCATGGATGTATGTGGCAGAAAACCCATATGAACTTGCTGTATAGTTCGGAAAACTGAAAAACGAGGACAGACCTATGAAGAACTTGCTCACATTTGCAATACATTATATATTTTTTGATTGTCAGCATTATCTTCACTGGTTTTTCGTATTCTAAATTAACTATATGTCAATGTTGATTCATAGAATAGAATGGGCTAAAGAAGCTTAATATTTTACCTATTCGTCATGAAAAACTTTGAAGAAGAGTTTCAAATAACGACTCTATTTTTTTCTGCTACGACTTAATAGCCAGAAACAGGACATCCTCAATTACATTCAACGCTCTATCCCAAATCACGAAAGTTGAATGCAGGTGCTGTTCTCTTTTTTTTTTCCAACACAGAAAAAAATAGATTTACAGGCTTCTTAAAAAAGAATGTGCATATTATTCATATTTAATTCTTGGAAAGGTTGGGAACCCATCAGAAAAAAGCTAATATAACTGTTTGTGTTCTATTCATATCCGGAATTTCCATAAAAAAAGAACACAGAAAATTACAGAGCGTTCTAATCGACTAAAAATATATTCTTTAATTAAATAATTTGAATATTTAGAACACATTTCAGTTCTCTCATTCTGTTTCGGAAGAGTTTCAGATATTACTTTTTGAAAAAATCTAAGTTTTCTGTTTTCGAAGAATAATTCCCTCTTCTAGAATCCGAAAATATTTTAATTATTCTCAAAATGCAAAACTCTTTTCTACCATTAATTTTTTTTCTGGACCAAATAAGACCTAGTTATCGAACAATAGATCGTATACATATTCTTGAACACCAAGACAACCTGAGAAATTGATTTCTTTATTTTGAGTAAAAGCAAATGATAAGCCTCGAAAAGAAAGAACCCAATGATTTCAAGACTATGGAGATACTTGATCGAGAGGATACTGCAATCACGCAGCCGAGTAATTCTTCCCTGCGAGATATGGAGATTGAAACCTCTTTCAAGACCAATTCCAAACGCAACCGAAAAAACTGTCTCAAATTCTGCAGAAGACTCACGAAATATGTTCTCACCTTCCTTAAGAGCGATGATTTCATTCAAGTTCTTGACTTTGCATTTAATACAATCGAATCTGTGTTATCAGTCCTTGGATTCATTAAATACGCTCGTACTTCACTAATACAATTGCAAAAAGAAATCCACTTAAATCTGTGGAAGACTTTTAAACATGACACAGGAAGCGCTAATCCAAAAATATGTTTAGTTACCCCTGACGAATGGGAAAGTATGTTTTCATATGAAGGATTTTCTAAACAGCTGCGCAAATTTACGGGAGATTTCAAGAGTATTGAGCAATGCTTTGAATTCTATTCTCGGGTAGAACTCGAGATATTTATCCGATTTTTCGTGAAGATCCAGTTTCTCGTGAATATGATCGTCGTTAATACTGTCATTATGAGAGAGATGTATCCTCTTTACGAATTCCAGAAACTCCAACAGGTACTGGACGATTGCATGATTATGGCGAATGTGAGCCATCTTTACATTCACTATAATCATTCAAAAGGTAAATTCGCTCTGGAATGTTGTGGAAAATGCAAGATATGTTGCTCAACAATTTTGCCTAAGAACTTTTTAGAACAACTAAAAAATGCAAGAAATTACATGAAAGAAATCAAAGAAGTGTTTTCGGTCTTAAAAAGCAAGCCGGTAGAGCCTGAAAATTCTGGGGATGAGAGGTGGATTATCCTTTATCATTTTTTTTCTGGGTGGTTTTACAAATAAGAAAGCCGTGAGAATGCGTAGAATTTACTACAAAGGTTGAATTTTTGATTTTGTACTAAGAATAAAATGTAGCATTTTATAAATCGAGAGCCTTTTTCTGTACCCTGTAATTGACTAATTCCAAACATCTAAATCGACCGGGTTTTTCAGTCAGCAAAAATCTAAGCGAGCCAAAAGCCATAGGTATTGCAATCGGCCCATAATTTATCATCGAGATCTAAGTTATTTAAGCGAAGAGATGACAAATTAAAATTTACTTTGTATGTTGTTTGTTTCAAATCTATAAAAATGGTAGTAGTATTTACAAGTGTCAAATAGCTAACAATTTGAATCCTTGGCGATGATAATATTTTCGCAATAATTTAAAGCTACATTCCATATCAGACCTTTTTCTTCGAAAACTTCACCTGATTGCTTGCTAATCGCGTGAAGTCAGCAAAAGAAAAATGCATCTTATAATTATTAAGTCGTTTGTGATCCATTGTTTACCAGTTTGCAAATTATTTCTCTTTCTTGCGCGAACTCTTCCTAACTTTCGAATCTCTTTTCTCGCAGAATAGCTCGGTGATTACTGATAAGTCTAAACGTGATGATGGTCTATGAATCTAAAAAACACTCATATGCACAAAAGTTTGCGGCTTTTTGCATTTACATTGAGTTTAAATAATCATATAAAATTGTCTGCAATCAAATGCTGTTAAATTCAATTTTGAATTGGATTTGAAAAGATTTAACGAATCTAATTTTCATAATTCAAAATATTACAAATTGATATCCTTTCTAACCATTGGATTCGATCGAAATATGGAGGATGCCTCATCTTCAGATCTGAAAAATAGAAACTCACCTCCTACTGATTTGTTTGATAATGATCCTGAGAGGGAAAAATTTATTAATGTTCAAAAGTCGAGTGGACGTTGGACTAAGGAAGAGCACCAAAGATTCATTGAAGCTTTGAAGAGGTTTGGCAAAGACTGGAAAAAGGTAGAAGATTTTGTGGAGACAAGAAACAGTGCCCAAATCCGCTCTCATGCGCAGAAGTTCTTTAATCGGTTGCAAAGGGAATATAGTCAACACTGTGAAGGCACGAAAGAAGATCCCACCAGACCAGTAAAATCGAAAAGCAAGCAACATCAAGATTTCGGAGAATTCTGCAAAACTATTGTGAAGACTCCAGACCCAAATTATTCGCGCTCTTCTTCTATTCCTTCAGACCACGATCTCAAATTACATTTTGAAGATAGCTTCAAAGAAAATTATCACAATCTTGCAAGTAGAACTTCGTTTGAAAATTTCTTCTCAATATGAAATAGACCTTACTTCTGAAGCATTGCCAAGGCTGCTCATGACACAAGATTTTCCACAGTTGCAATTCGTTACGATGTTTGAAAAAAACTGTCGAGGCACAAGAGGGTTATTTCAAAGGCCTGAGACTGAAGCCAATCTCGAAAATAATTCATTAGCATGCAATTCACAAACTGAAAGACTGGCAGAAGATCCGAAAAATCCATTTAAAAACAAAATCATGCGGAAAAAGGATCAGATTGTTGAAGCTCATTCTGCGCTTCAAGCACTTAAACAAAATTTCGCTCGCTTCAATCAACATTGTGAGAATTCAGGCTGCTGGGTCCCTCCTTCCTGTTTTTCAACGTAAGTTAATGTAATTTATACAATGATGCTGATCTTATTTCAGAAGAGACCTTGGTTTACCGGGATCAGACCGAATTGAAGAAAAAATAGAATTGAAACACTGGTTGACGAAGGGCTCTGCGTTCAAAGTTTCTTCTAAGAAATTAGATGCCCAGTCGCTCAGCTCTAAGCTCGAACTTCTGAGGCGACCCTTTTGTGAGCAAAGCCTTACCTGCTCTAAAAAAGTTAAGATGTTATAATTAAAGTAATTTTGATCCATCGCTGTTAATAAGGCGATTCACAATTTTCATGCTACTGCTCTCAAATTACTCGGAGTGGTGGCTGAACAAATTTTGGCTTTCGAGCAATCCTGTGATTCCATAATTATTATTACTAAACACTCTTTTAATACAACTTATATTTATGCCATTAATAATGTCTTAAAAACGTTGAATGTATGAAAACATGAAGTAAAAATTCTATAAACAAATCGAGAAAGAAGCGATTTCTCCAAGCACGATTATTGGAACTTATCATCTCTCGATAGAAATTTTGACTACTCTCATCCTATTATAGAGGTTGATCTTTTCTTATGTAGAAACAAATTGGAGCATTTCGCCGTTTTGACGAATCCAATTCGGGACAACGGATTCAATAATTAAATTGTTTTGCTGAATCCGGTCGCAACCGCGGCTAATATGCTTCAAATACTTTTCCAAATCTTTCCTCAGATTATTGTTTTAGTAATTACCGCATTCCAGTTGTTAAATACCTCAAACCTCTTAGAGTCTCATGTAAAAACACCAAATAAGAAAAAAAAGGTTCCCTCGAGACATCCGGTTTTTAATGTAAGTCCACACTGAATTAAATACGTGGAGTTATTAGATCTTTCTACTACTATCCTTTTTTGAATATAAATGGTCTATTAGTAAGCCCTGAATAGTCTCTCTGAAGTGATATGAGAGAATACGGGACCCTTGGGTTTATAATTCTCCTTTCACTCGCATTTCGCATTAAATAATTCTTCAGTGATAATCGCTTTATTGTATTGGATTGATTTTAGAGTTGTTAATAATAGAAGTGCAGTCAGCTTTTCATGATAGTGATCTCTTGACAACGGCACGTCGAGAAGAAGCCTGCTTAGCGTCCATTCCGATCTGGGTAGATGCAATTTGACTTCTATTATGGGAAGTGCTACAAATCTTCTTGTTAACTCCTGTGTTCTGTATTTTTTTCAACAAAATAATCGAAATCTGACTAAACCGGACTGGTCGTTGGGTGTTATCGATAAAGCACCTACTGTAGACTGACTAAACTCGAACATTAATTGGAAAATTGATTCTTGTAGTTTTCTTGCCCTCAAGTTCACACACTCTACAAAAATAAAACTTCACGTAACAAAATCCTCTTAATGCTAGCTATAGATATATACCATTTCATTTCATTTCGTGATCCATTATGTGGAGTTCCGAATTAGGATCTTGAATTTTACAATGTTCATAAAAACTTGATTGGAATCAGCCAACATTGATGTGACATATTTGAAAGTTACGAAGCTTTTTCTTCGATGTTGTGAATTTCTGATTTCCTAAATTGCAATATTGTTTTATTACTCTTTTATCTTCAAACAAAAAATCTCCTGGGGTTGTGAGTTACCATCACGGAAGAATATCAGGTCAAGCTTACTCGACCCATCAACTATCATATGTATTCATTCACAGCAATTGAACTAACAGCAACAACGGGTGCACTTCTAATGCATCTAAGAGCGTGGTGCGATTATATATATATTTGAAAAAAGAAAAAATTCAACATCGAAAAACATTAAGATCAATCTAATTGTTTACAGAACTGAACGAATCTCCATTGTTCGCATCGTATGCCTCTTGCTTAAGTTGTTTCTGAGAGTAAGCCGATAACGAGTCCATAGTAAGCTTTGATTCGTTCGAATTCACTTTGGAAAGCTCACCTGTACCTTCAGTGAGACGGCTTTGAATCCAGGTAGTAATATCAAATTCAGGATGTTTTAGTCGTATATGCTGGTGTAGAGAACCCTCAGACCCATAAGATTTGGTGCATTTCACAATAGGGCACATAAAAAGTCGGGATATATTTTTTGCAGACCTCCTAAAACGCTTTTTCTTCGCATCCTCTTGCTGTTCTGCAGAGAGAGTAATACTGTTTTTTTTTTGTAGAGGTTGCTGCTGCTCGTAGAATTTAATGCTTCTGAGTAAGCTCTCTCTTTGAGAGAGCAATGAATTCAATTGATTTTTCATCGTTTCGTTTTGAAGGAACAGATTTTTTAAATAATTCACGTCAATAGGCACCTTTCCTTCGAAAGGAGAAACCATATTCAAAGGATACTGTAAATTTAAAGAATTCAGTCCATTCCACTGAAGCAGTTTTTGCTGTTGCTGTAACGCCAGCTGAGATCGAAACAAATCCAATTCTTGACTTTGAGGGAGAGGACTCGCTACATTTTGGAGGGGCTTTGCTGTCAATGATGGTTCTTCTTGCTTTATAAAGGATGGATTTGGAATATTTGTCATGGAAAATGCGAGAGAGAGAGAACTCAGTAATGGACTCTTTGCAATTTAGAGTAAGTGATTTTTTTAAACCAAATTTATTAAATTTGCTAACAAGTTGCAGTTGATAAGTTCCCAAATTCTGCGTTGAAGCGCTATTAAGAAATTTTATTTGGCATTCAAGTCTCCAGACTGTTTAATCATTTGGTACAAATCTTGAACTGTATATTTTACGAATTCGTTCTTTATCAATCAAATAAAAAAATATTATAATTTAATGATTCTAAACTTCCAGTACAAAAAAATTCAGTGCAAAGTAAAAGGGAACGATTGATTTAAAATCATGTGAAGAGCTGGGAAATGAAGCACCGAGGCTCTCTGCTATGGTCCTTCTATTCAATAACTCTAAATGACTCGAGATATAATTTGCGGATTGCAAAGCAAATAGCAATTATGTATAAAAATAGTATTATATGGTTGATCACGGTTCTTCAGAGATTGAAAGATATCAATCAGAAAACGGAAATCTGAGTGAGATTGAGGACGCCATGTGCGACTATTGACGTATGCTTGAATGTATATACGCTTTGATGGAAAGAATTGGACATTTGAGTTTTTGTCAAAGCGTCATCGTATCATCAAAGAAGTTGGGACAAACTCAGAAGATCTCTTGCTTTTTGAGAGAGTTTCAGTAAAGTTTATCAACAAAAATAGCAATCCTTTTCGTCATCATGACCAATGAGACACATATTAATGTGGTGCTTGGAGCTATCTCTAGTCAGTTAGAGTAATTATGATTTTGGTTTTTGAGAATAAGGAAAAGCTTCTTTGAATGGCCCCGTGACTTGGATATTCTCAAACTTTGCTATAAGAAGCTTTTAATTTTGGGTAAATTCTTCTTAATTTAAGTCAGATCAATTCTTCCTCTAACATTGGAGATGCAACAGGTGGGTCCTGGGCCATTTTGATTCCTTTTCCAGTACGAAACTTACACTCTCAATTCTGATACCCAACCTCAAAGAAGATGAATTGAATTGCAAACGTAGTTGATCGTCCGCTATATTATTACAATAATACAGCTAGCATTATTGATTAAAATAGAGTGATTTTAGTTTGGAGACTTCTAACACTAGTCATCAACTATGGAAATTCTGCTTCCTTGGACTACTTTCTCTAATTCAGCAAGAAGTTTCGAGAAAATCACCTCCACATTGAAAAAATCTAAGAATCTTTGGTATTTTTCTCCTAGTAGGTTTTGCAACGGCCCCAGCTGCTGGATTTTCAAAAAAAGCATATATCACAACGAAAAGCAGCACTTAGCGTATTTTAATCTCAATAAGAATAGCGAAGTTCGGAAGAATTTTTCTGTGAGGGTAAATTTATTCGGATCTGTAAAATCAATTGTGTTCTCTAGCTTCTTTCCATGAAAATTAGCAAACACCTATTGAAAGTAGATTTTTTCAGCTCTTACAAGATCCCTTTTCAATTTCTTCAAGCATTGCGAGGATTTGGAAGTGTGAATTCGATGTTTTGGTTCTATTATTGGTTCGAGGTTCCAGAAATTAGTGGGTTACCAATGCTCACTTTCCTAACATCGTGGAGAAATGCTCTAGTTGGAGTTTACTTTACCGGATCCATTATACTCACTCATATCTTACAACGAAGAGAAACGCAAATCGACAATATTTCCTGGGTTGCCAGATTTTTTGCATCTTGTCCTGCAGAGTTCATTCAGTATGCAGGTAGTGATTTGTGTGGTATTTTGGGGCATATTTTGGTCTAAAATATCATTGTTTTTGCTAAATATCGCTTGTTTTTGCTCAATATCCTGCTCACTACGCACAGGTCCTAAACTATACTGTTGGAGCTTTCAGACGCTTTCCCATTGATTTCCTTCTTTTCGTTCAGCTGCCTGGGAGTCAATTACGATATAACTCAAGCTTATGGGAAACCAGTCTATCCCCTCTTGATTAGAAATCATCCCCGAGCATAGCTTTTATATCTGTCGCTTATGCCTTAACATTCTTAGAGATGATTACGGGAAATAAAATATGGAAGTACAAGGAAATGAAATCTCTTGTCTCAATCAAGATGGCTATTGTCATGATGAGTTTTGCCTCTTTTTTCCCCTTTACAATAAAAAAAAATCTTTCACTCAAAAGAGCATTGTGGTTTATCTACATTTTATAGCTGTCATCTTGCATGAATTTCACTGCTATGATGTAGTACCGTCACAAAAAAAGCGTTGGTTAGTTTGTGCTTACCTACTCTCTTTTATAAATATCTTGTTTGAAGAATTCCAAAGAATAAAAAGCAAAAATGAGAATGCTGAAGATATTCTTTTTCATTGGAGTTATTTTACTAACCCAAGGACAGGAAACTGTATCAAGAGCTGGTGCACAACAAAATTCGAACAGCTCAGCATCAACAGGTAAGGTGAAAGCTTCAGGAAACGTGCCAGTGGTTGCTGCAGATGTCTCACAGAGTAACTCTTGCAGTTCCGGAGAACAAAACAAAATGGGCACTTGTGTTCCTGAGACGAAGAAAACTAGAGACAATCAGACCGAAGAAAATCAAAATGCATCTGAAATCGACTTGCTGTTGAAAGAGATATCTGAGTTAGAAACTCAAATCACTCTGAATCGCCAGAAAGTAGAGCTTCTAAGCAAGGTTAGAGCTTATTACACCAAGAACAACATGACCATACCTGTAACTCATTGCATTATTCGCATTCCCATATTTTTTAAAAGGAACTTGGAGATAATTTCTTCAAGCGGATGGAAGCTTCTTCTTTCACGATTAAGCATGCAGCGCAATATAAACCTCCTAAGGCTTCGAGTGCTGGTTATATCAGTGGAGAGCAAGCAGGATTGTATCATCCTCGAAGTATGAGTGACTTACACCGTGCAGAAGCAAATTTGATGAATCGGCTAATCAAGAAATCATCATTTTTGGTAAACAGAATGTCATTCATCGGATGTGAATAAATTCTGCTTTAGACTGACAGCATGACTCATGACGTCGTGTTTTTCCCAACTAAGAGTCCATCTGCTGCCTCAAAGAACGCTGAAGGTTCAAACTACAAAGCTTTGAAAATATATTAATTGTAATAGTTGAACCTATACCCCAATACCTATTGGCTGTTGTTGTGAACCATACCGAGATCGAGATCTATGACATCCATGGAGTTAAAATACTCCACGTCCCTGTTGGTAAAATTACGCCTTTTAGGAGAGTGTACTCACATTCTGCATTCCGTTACAGGTCAGACTATTGTGAAACTAACTTCAAACAAAGAATCAGATGGTAATTAATTCAATTAATTAATTTACTCAGCCATTTTAGAAATGTTTCTGGTATGCCTCACTGACGATCTTAAAATAAACTTCTACAACATAATAACGACACAAGTTTTAATTCGTAAGAAATCTTTGTATGATAATTATCGAATCAATCTTTTAAGCTGAACCGGAGGAACCTGGGACAAACAGCACTAAAGTCAAAAAGAAGACAGTCCGTCGATATAAGACAGAGTTTTCATGGAAGCTCGAGTTTTCAAGGAGTTTAAAGGAAATTGTTGAGACAGAGGCCCCCAAAGAGAATAATAGTTCGATCTCGCCACTAGAACCTGGATACTATACTGTATTGACATCAGTTACAGTGCGACCACAGAAATATTTGCTCATTGGCACCCATCGTGGGGACATAATGTAAGAAAATTCTTCGCTCCAATTTGTAATTTGCATTTCATGTTTTATCAGAGTTTACTTTAGAAATGGGACCTTTGGTGCTAGAGTCAGCGTGGGTGATTCTGCAATCATTTCAATCCAGAAAATGAATCCGAACGTGCTATATGCAAGTAAGAATATCTCTGAGTAGTCACAGCATAGACATTTATCTCATTAGCAAAGAGTAAAGTTGGTTTCCTCAATCCTCAGACGTTAGAGAACGACCGTTTCATTTGCGATAACGTAAACCTTCCAGTCTGTTTTTAATTCACTCATTGTTGCTCTTTGGGATTTATTTCACAGGCAGGAGACGATATAATTGATGCTGTCGCAGACTTGTATTCAAATTCAGTTTTTTATGCATTGATCAAGTCTGGTGAGATCCTAGTATATGAAACTAAAGCGAATACTAAGAACTGCAAAGGTATCTTTATGTCTTTGTTAATTTCGGCAATTATATCTCCAATTGAAAAAAGTTGTTTCAAAAAGAAACTCGGCTTTGGGTTCTCCAAGTAGAAATATTTCATATGGCAGGTTGTATGCAGTCAAGAGTTATGTACTTCTCCAAGAAGAGCCAGGTCAGCAACACCTACAAGCCTTCAATGTCAGTGGTATCAAACTAAAGCTATAACTCCATGCCAAGAATTAACTGTGAAATAGATATAACAGCGCTAGATTTCGAAGCTTTATCGGGAGTAAAGATGAATTTGGCAGCCTTGGGAGATGACATCACTAGAACGGCATTTTCTACTTTCCGAAACGGCCCCACTACTTCCTTAATCGCAAGCTTCGGAGAAAATGCAGACGGGAAGAGCAAAATTACAATTCACGAAATCACAATACCTCGAGCTCCAATGGAAGATTGGTTCGCAAACTATCGCCTTCCTTTGTAAAGAATTTGCAATTTTCAACTTTAACAATAAACTTTGTTATAACAGTGTGATTTTGTCTGTCTTGCTTGTATTGGGCTATCAGTTCTGGTACAAGAGAAGAAAGGGTGATGGAGATCAGGATAAAGATTTCAACAAATACGATCGCTATGGAAAATCTAAACAAGGAGGACAATCAGCTTCCTCCTATAGAGCGACTTCCTCCGCATCAGCAACCGCAACTTCTGCGACCAATTTGAGATCAAATCTCGCAGCAAATTTATCGGAAACAACAAAAAGCTTGGAAGAGAAGCTGAGTGCCATGGACAAACGACTTGAATCTCTAGGCCCTGGATTCGGAGGAAGCTCGAAAGGAAAATCAAGGCGTGATGATGACGATGATGATTATGGAACCCAGGAAATCAGCTATAAAAAGTATGAGTGAACAAAGACGTAGATAGAAAGCAGAAGGATAGGAGAGAGTGCATGGATTGATGGATTGATAATCAAATGTATGTGACTGTCCAAGAGTTATTTTTTAAACTTCTTCAGGCTCAACAGTCATTGGTGATAGTTGTCTACTTCACAAAAATCGAAATTCTGTAGAAAGAATCCTTCCTCTCGCCCTAGCTGAAAAGTTTAGTCCCAATGATGGTTTTATCAATAGCCAAATGTGGTGAACCCAGCAAATTCTGAATAAATGTATTCGGTTCATTAGGTTAGCATCACTGTTAGAATAATTACTAGACGCATTTTGCGAAATTCAGGTAGTTTACAATATGTTGGTATTGTTCAAAACACGTGTTATTTCGAATTTTGGAAATATCTACAAACTTGAATGTGAGCAAGCAGAGAAGTGGAATCCTGAATTAGATTTTAGAAATATAGAATTGCATAACCATCTCAGACTCTCTCTCTCACTCTGTGGGATAATCCACGTGACTTTCATATCTGAAGATCTATTTATTAATTTCTTAAACAATCTATTTCAATTCCTGCGTTTATAAAACGACTACAAAACTTTTCAGCGTTAATCACATTAGAAAATAAACAGGAATAGAGAAATATAAATTTCACAGATATATACATTAGAATTTTGCGATATGTTCAGCAACCCTATGTACACTAATAATGCTGATGAGAAGCAGGAGCAGAAATCTTCATCAAGCGAGGAATCTGAGGGCGAGGATCTTCTTCTTAATATCTCAGAACGAAGCATTGAGACTAGCTTCATAGAAGATAAACCGATGGAGTTCAAAAATCAATACTTTGATCGCAGAGCACCATCTCCTATTTCGAAAAGAAATCAACCCGAACTTTCAAACAAAATTCCTTCGAATGATAAGCCTATTTCTCCATCCAATCAGATTGAAGAACAACGAAATTCAGGAGGAAAAGTGTTAATTCAAAATAGAATTAAAGCAGAAGTGGAGGAGCAACAACAGGCTGAAACGCGTCCTTCAGTGAAAGATTTAATCACGAAGTTTGGAAAGAAAGAAACTAAACCTGAGCCACCAAAAAATACTCAAAATTCAAACGTTCAGGGAGCAACAAACGACGAGAAACGTGGATCTGTGAAAGATCTCATCAAAAGATTCGAAAAGCCTAAACAGGATACTCCTCAACCTGAGAATGAAAAAGAAAGACTGAGTACTGGAGAAAAAGGAGGTCTAATCTCCAATAGAATTCAAGAATTGCAGAAAAAAATAGAAATCTCCCAAAAAGAAAAGCAGGAGCAAGAAAACTGGGAAAAACAAAAAGAAGAACGGTTACAGCAACTGGCTCGAGAGAAAGAGATGCGCGCCACCTTCATGGTCTCTAATGAACAAATGGATCATGGAAAACTTGAAACAGAAATCGAGCATGATGAAAAATTTGAAAATAATGCACAAACACAAAATGAAGAGCAACCTGGAAATGAGAGGCAATCAGATCATGATGTGAAATCTCATCTGCTTGATGATGATGACGATGAAGAAGAAGACAACTCAGAAAGTTTATCGAAATCAAATTCTGAGAATAACAGTAGAAATGTATCTGCTGATAAAATTAGAGTACCAAATCCCTTTGGATTTCAAATTACGGCTTCCACTGAGACGGAAGACCAACAAGCCAGAATAGACGTTCGTCCTACAGCAAGCTTCGATAATTTACAAACAAGAACCCAAGCAAAGGAGCTTAAAGAAGTTCCGGACTCCCAGATTGAAAATCCTGTGAAGTTTTCGCTGATGCCTACCATTACTCATCCACATCAAAATCAGCTCCCTGAAGATCGCACTATTCAGACTTCCCCAGAACAAGAGGAAAAAGATAATTCGGTCGTTGAGCAAGTATTTAATCCATTTGCAGGTGCAACAAACCCTTTCACAAACGATGCAATACTATCTGATGGAAATTATAACTCTGAAGAAGATTTAGCTCGTGCAAGTGCCAACTTCGGATTTTTTCAAGGGAATAAAAATCTTCCAAAGCAAGATATTCACAGCAACGAACCAAAGGGAGAAGGGCCAAGTCAGATTCTCGAAGATGAAGAAGATAAAAATGACAGATCTGACAATTCTATTGTTCTAAATCGCGAAGCACAAGGCAGATGGAGGTTTAAAATGGACAGTAATCAGGATTTCCCTGTGGAGGGTGTAGAAGGGAATCTTCTTGATCTCAGTCATGCTCTTTCAAATAGAACAGATAACACCCAAGATTATAGTAGATTGGGAGTTCCAACATTCAAAAATAAACTGTATGAGGGTGACAGAGACAACAGTTTCTATCTGAATATGTCAAGATTAAATGATAACTCAATGATATCACAGATTGGAGATTCTAGCATGATTAAGGGCAACAACAGTTTCATAAAAAATAAAAGTCAGATCTTGGAGGGGGAAATAAAATTGATTGATCTTGATATCAGTGGCGTCGAACAAGATACATCATTCACAAATTTAAAGAGCAGCCACGTCCTTCCAAAACCGACCCTCACAGGAGACTCTGATTCTAATGTGGTAAAAAAGGCTCAAAAAGTCAAGGAAGAGACAAAGAAGCAGGCTAATATGAACGATTCAAACGTATTCAGTAAAATTGATAAAATTTTTGAGGAAGGAAAAGGTCTTGATGACTTAAATGAGAGTAAAAAACAGTTGCTAGAGGATTTAGATCGAAGCAGAAACAAAATTGTTACAACAGAGGAAGCAGCTGGGATAGAAGAGCTCGATAGATCACTTACAGTTCCCGAAAAACAAAAAAAGCTGGAATTTTTCGGTAAATTACTCGATATCTCGCAAATTCATCAAAATGAACCTGAAAACGAAGGGACCCAGCGTACTAAATTATTATCTCCCACTCATGATAGATCACTATTTAAAGATGATCACAGCCATTCTTCTGATGATGATGCTAACAAATCGGTAGAAAAGCCAGTTCTTTCTTCGACACATCTTAGACAGAGCAAGCTGAGAAATCCCGACTTGTTGAACGTATCGACAAATGAAGGAACTGCAAAGACCAAAAAAGTCTCGGATAGGCTTGATACAACCGCACCTTTGAATGAGAGTGTGGATATTGAAGAGCTCAAGAAAGGAGTGCCTGAATATAAACCAAAGCAAGAAGTTGAACCGGACGAAGACCTCTCTGCTCGAAAAAGCAAACTAAGGAGTCCTGATGCGATGAATGTTTCTACTATTGAAGTCAAAAGCAAAGAAACAGAAGAAGATAGACACAATGTATCAGCTTCTTTCGAAGCGTCGAATAAAATTGTTGATGTGGAAGAACTGAGAAAAGGAGTCCCTGAATATAAACCCAAGCCAACAACGGAACTTGTCGAAGAAGATGTTTCCTCTCGAAAAAGTAAGCTTAGAAATCCTGATGCTCTCGATGTCTCGGCTATAATAACTACAACTAAAGAAGCTGAAGCAGACCAAGATAGACATAATCTATCAGTTTCTTTCGAGGCGTCAAATAAGGTTGTTGATGTCGAGGAATTGAAAAAAGGAGTTCCTGAATATAAACCAACTCAAAGAGTTGAACCTGAAGAAGACATTTCTTCGCGAAAAAGCAAACTAAGAAATCCGGAAGCTATGAATGTGTCTGCTATAGAGATTAAAAATCAAGGAACTGAGACAAAAGAAGATAAGCACAATGTTTCTGCATCTTTTGAAGGAGTAAACAAAATTATTGACATTGATGAACTCAAGAAAGGAGTTCCAGAATATAAGCCAAAACAAAAAGATGAACCGAATGAAGACGTTTCTGCTCGAAAAAGTAAGCTCCGAAATCCTGATGCCCTTGATGTCTCGGCTATTATTACTACTACCAAAGAACTTGGAGGAGATGAAGATAGACATAATGTATCGGCTTCTTTCGATGTGTCGAACAAAGTTGTCGACGTGGAAGAACTGAAAAAAGGCGTCCCTGAATATAAATCTAAGCAACAAACAGAACAAGAGGAAGATGTGTCTTCCCGAAAAAGTAAGCTTAGAAATCCTGATGCTCTCGATGTCTCGGCTATAATAACTACAACTAAAGAAGCTGAAGCAGACCAAGATAGACATAATCTATCAGTTTCTTTCGAGGCGTCAAATAAGGTTGTTGATGTCGAGGAATTGAAAAAAGGAGTTCCTGAATATAAACCAACTCAAAGAGTTGAACCTGAAGAAGACATTTCTTCGCGAAAAAGTAAGCTTAGAAACCCAGATGCCTTGAATGTTTCTGCCATGCAAATCACAAATAAAAGAGGAGATGGAGGATCAGAAACTGAAGATGACAAGCATAATGTCTCCGCATCTTTTGATGGATTAAACAAAATTATTGACATCGATGAGCTCAAAAAAGGAGTGCCTGAATATAAACTAAAACAAAAAGTTGAACCGGAAGAAGACGTTTCTTCTCGAAAAAGTAAGCTGAGAAACCCTGAAGCTTTGAATGTGTCGGCCATTGAAATCAAAAACACGGAAGAAGTGGCAGCAGCACAAGACAAGCATAATGTATCTGCGTCTTTCGAGGGACTAAACAAAATAATCGATATTGAAGAACTTAAAAAAGGAATTCTGGAAGACAAGCATCAGCAACAAACGGATTTGATTGAGGATTCTAAAAGAAAGAGTAAATTGAGAAGTCCAGACGCTCTCAATGTTTCAACTGCAGAAAATGCAGCATCCACAAATAGTGACCAAAACAAATTGAATGTCAGTACTCCATTGAACCCCTTTGACAAAATGATTGAGATTGAAGATTTGAAAAAAGAATTTAGTTCTTCTGTGTTACCAAAAGATTTGCACACAGAAAATTTGATTCAACATGATCAACAAATCGATTCAAAGAATGAAACGAATAACCCTTCAGAATCAGCAGAAATTGTAGGCGATCAAAAGAAACGAGCGTTTGAAACAAAAGAAGAAGCTCAAAATTTTGTAGAGAGCCTTGCTAAAAGAGATTTGCCAAGCGACAGTCTTGGTATGTTAAATAAAAGTTTCGACTTCAAATCCGACTCTAAACATCAACCCGAAGACCCATTAAATAAAAGTGTGGGAGTGTTCCAATATTCTAGTAATGAGTTACCTCATTCTCATGGCGATGAGGTTGGACACGCTGAAGAAGAGAAGAAGACAGCCAAGAGTTTTGCAGATACTCCACAAGAGCTGACAGAAGAAGAACAACAACAAATTGAGCCTTCAGCCCAAACTGATGACCGAGAGGTGAAAATACAAAAAAAAAGAAGTACTGTTGCAGAACTTAGAAATCCATTCTCTACTCCAAAAGAACTCAAAGTGGTTCGTACTTCCAATAAGCGAGTAGCAATTAGATTCTGCAAAGATGCTGAAGGCATCACAAAATATACCCTGCGCGGTCATGGCCGTTTTATGTTCAACCAGTCTGTAGCTGCAGAAAACATTGATTCGATCGCTTGCAAAGAATTTGCTGTAACTACTTCTAAAAGAATCATAGTACCAGTATACACAGTGAAAGACAATAAAACTAAATCTGGCAGGCGAAGAAAAATTCTTGGTTTTACCATCAAATCGGATGTGATGTTTAGGACCAGAAAAGAGAAACGAATTAACAAACAGTTTTTCTGTTCAAACTGTGAGGAATTCGTTCCATTGGTTGATGCTAATACCCATCTTTTAAATTGTAATGCTAAAGATGCTGCTCTTCGCGAGTTTTCTGAAGAGCCATCGCAGCCATCTTTCGAGAAAGATGCAAGTCATCGTATTTCGAGCATCATAAATAAAATTTCTGAATTATTGACAGAGTACAATGTTCGGCCTCAATTTATGACAATTTGCAAAAGAATTGGAGAAATGTGCCTTCCAGCTACTGAGAAAGACATTCCATTGAGCAAGTTGAATGGTGTGTTGGAGCAATTTGATGCTGTGTTCAATTCTTTAACTGAGCTTGAACTGGAAGAAGATGAAATAGATATGCTGATTTATTTGCAGAGATTGTTCGTTATTCTTCAAGAAAAAGCTGAATCTATGAAAATTAATGAAGAATTCAGTCAGAAAGAACCAATGCAATTCAACTCTCCCATCTTTAACGAGTTGCAATCTAAAAAGTTACATCAAAAGAATTTGCTCCAATCACATGCAAAACGAGAGAAGCCGCTCAGACTCGCAGCAATTGACTCTGATATCGCCTCGTCAGTAGACTCAGAGATGACGTTTGTAAGTTCAGAGAGCAATAACTGGGTGGAATATGAGCCTAGGGCCAATTCCAAAGAAAAGGAAAGCAATCGGCGTCATTTCTATACTCAAGCAGTAAATATAAAGCTGAGCCTTCCCGCAAATCACCCCGCAAGAGAAATTGCCATTTCTCGGCTATATGAGAAATCAGTGAAGGAAAAAATTCCGAAGGAGAATTGGATTAACTTCATAAAGGCAGAATTTCAGGTGAACTAATAATTAGATTTTCATCTTTCATAAGTTAGACAGCTTGAAACCAAAATTTATCTGCTGTGCTTATCAAAATGAGGACTATTTGATCAATTTCTGGATTCAATTTCACTGATAATGTTTCAAAATCGCACCTTCATGATAATCTCAACTTTAATGAAATATAGAGTTTATCCATAAAAACAAAAAGAAAGAGGAATATTTGTTGCACACCATAGTTCAGGACGAGAGCTTTTGTTAGGAAGTTAGTTATATTAAAATGATGAAAATTTTGTGCAAAATAGCACTTCATCAGAATTAAGAATTCAGATTGTAAAAGTAACCATGATTCTTAACAAATGATGAAAGAACAAATGACTCGATAACGAGAACGTTGAAATTGTGTCAAGCAGAGGGCTGAGAACCCTGCTCGCGATTGTCGGACGGAAACTTCATAGTTCTTTCCTTTTCAATGGATTCGATAGATTTTCTTAATCTGATGAGCTAATATTGTTCTTCCGCAAATAAGGTAATCTTATCTGCGACTAAAGTTACCCACTAGAGCAACAGAATTCCTATTGAAGCTCATCGCATAATTAATTAGAAAAGAGCATGGCATATCGAGTGGAAATTTTTGAGAAATTTGATACAATCAAAGTATTTCGTAAAAACTTTGAAGATCAAGGCATTGTGTAGCGTAGTAAGCCTCTCTCAAATGGTTTTCTGGCTCTACATATTTTAGAAACCATGAATTCACTTTTCAAGCTCTAATGTAGAGAGGGCATTCTCATAAAACAAGGACTTCTACTATGATCCTAGTCATTTGACACGTATGCTTAATTGAGATAACCGTTGCTCAAAGAAAGCTTACTTATCTAACATATTTACAAACCAATACATGCTCTCGCAACGAATAATCTAACTTCTTCAATAACCGTTTCATCAAATTCGTAAATTGAAGACTTAGTTGTAACGATGCAGCATAGGAAAAATACCAATGTTTCTTTCTGTTTCTGAACCGTCGCGCCTTTATCAGAGGAGCACCATTCTTAAGTAAGACTCTCGTTAACTTGAGAGAGTCATGGCGCATCAACATAAAAAAAAAATTTCATCAATTGTAAAATGCGAAACTTAATACATCTGTTGCCTCGTCAGTATTAAAATAGAAGTCATTCCGCAATAACTTTATTCAGCGTTAGAGAAGAGAATATTTGGAGTCCAAATTGCAAAGATTGCCTCATGGTAGATGAAACTCAGTTTTATTTAAACCCCTGGCTAGCTACAAAAATCCGTTATTGAATAGCGAACTCATGATTCGTTATTGAAAACGATGAAAAATTTTGAAAACAGCAAGTGTTCATAAGCTGAAATGCACAAAATGTGTATCAATTGTTATCCAAATTATTGAATCAAAAAAGCTTTGTAATTATCTGGAAGCTAGCATGACAACACCGTGCCTGTATCTTCAATTCGAAGTCCAAAAGACTGCCCTGTTCCGAACAATGGTGGACAATTTTAAAACTGATCTGAGCAAAACATTACAAGTTGTAATGCTTCAAAAAACGTTAGCGCCAAACCATTCAATCCACTCATGTTCAGATTGTTTGCTTTCTACAATACAAGTGCCTGAGCCGCTTTCACAACAACTGGGATTCTCCACAACTACCGTTCATTCCCTGGTGAAAGAATGTCTTCAACTAAAATCTGCGATGGAGGATCTTGTGCAGACAATGAGCAGACAAATGGATCCCATGACCATAGTCTCTTCTCTGTCAAGCAACGACTACTCAAGAGCATTAGAAATGCAGCATATAAGCTCGAACGGTCGGAACGATAATCAGAAATTAGATAGTCCGTCTCATCAGGATTCATCATTGAGTCCTGAATTGGTTGTCAAACATGAGTATAGTCAAGAGTCAACGGACCAAGAAATCTCAAAAGCCGCTGATGAATTAATCAAAATTAATGAATATATTCGCAAGGTAGACAGCATGCAATACAAAGGATTTAAGCCTAAGAGCGAACAAAAGAAACTTAAGCGGACATCAAGCAAAAATTTAACACAGGTGATTTTATTATTTTCCTCACATAAGCTAAATTTGTTTCCTTTGTCAGAAAAAAGAATCGAAGATTAGCAAATGTTTAAGAGATTTCCCGATCCTTCAAGCTACAAAGATCCATGCGACTGGCTCTAAACCTAAAGGATTTTGTCTAAAAGAAGCTCTCAAAAAATTCTTTCACGTCGAAAATGGCGAGCAAGATTGCCCAATTGCAAAGATCTGATTGATCTAAATAATTCTTTTATATTTAAGAAAGAGTTTCGATTTTGTTTTCTTTTTTTTTTGGTTCCTCTCTCTCTTTTTGGGTGATGATGGGGATCTGTATCAAGATCTACTCATATATATCTATATACATTTACAGAAAATTGATCTGATTGTTCCCACCTCCCTTAAAAGTTTCTGAAATTCGGTTATATTATGGAGAGCGCTATCGTGTTGCGCCTGGTGCATATTTTCTGTCGAAATGGAGAAAACAAGATGGCGTTATTGGCTGAAAATTTGTCTGATATGATAATAATAGTAATCGAAATTTGATGGCTCAGCTTTCCTCATTCTATCTTTCCATCGGAACCGGACACCTTCCCTTCAGCAACTATTAGCAGATTCTAATATGTTAGTTCCACTTATTCTATACAATTAAATTGTTCAGTCTATCATCGATGCTGGAATAATAGCAACCAATAGTAATGATACTCTGGAAAGTCTTTCCATTTCTGAGTACGGAACGAAAAGGTAGCAGCAGAATTCCGCGGATATACTTGTTTAGAGTAGAAGTTCAAATAATATTTCAAATTTTCCTTTGATTCAAATCTGATAAAAACCTTCATTAATCCAAGTTATTGTTAACTATATATATCGTCGGTTGTTATCCTCTGAAATTTGATCAGCATGTCATTGAAAACCTCGCATGCTCAAGCCAACCCTCCTCAACTTCTCGGAGACTTCACTATAGTCAATCAACCTTCTACAAATGTCGGAGATATGACCCGGTAATAAGGCATTATCATTATTGACTTTTTTTGAATTGCACCAAGAATGTGCTGAAAAGCACAAGATTTCTGTTCTTCTTTTTTCACATATCTATTTATAACACTGACTTATATCATAATAGGGAGAAAGAGATAGTCGTTCTTGCAAATGAGATTGAAAGACTCAATGCTCTTAATTTACAATTAGTGAGAGAGAATGAGTCACTTCGTTTAAAAAGCAGCCAGATCCAGTCGTTTACCACACCTTTATCTTCACAACGAGAAAATGATTTGAAAATGAAGTTGAATGCATTAATCGCTGAGAATGACAGGTTAAATGAAGCTGTGAAGGTTTTAAGCATGAATCATACTCAGAATCAGAGCCAATTAAATTTGCAAAATGCAAACGAGCTTGAAAAAAAGATTCGGATACTTGTAACCGAAAACACTAGAATTGCTCAACTCCTCGAAAATGCGTCTTCTGAAAACGCTAGTCTCAAAATCAAAATTGGTCAGTTAGAACTAGCGAATGTTCATCCATCAAGCACTCAAAGTGATGTTGAAAAACTGAAATCAGAGCTTGAGAAATGGAGGGCTAAAGTTGTTGAGAACGACGTGCAAGCTTTCCAAGTAAGAGAGCTTCAATCAAAGATCCAGACTCTTTCGGCAGAAAATGAAACTCTTAGAGAGCAGATCAAATTGAGCTCACAGCAATTGCAAAAGTTCGAAAGCTCTCGAATAGAAATCGATCAATTGAATCATGCGATCAATCAGAAGAATAGCGAGCTCCAAGCTTTGCGTAAACAGAATGAGGAGAACTTTAAAGAATTATTGGAACTCAGGACTGCAGTACTGCAAGCCGAAGGATTTAAGTTCCAAATCTCGGACCTTCACAATAAGCTCAGATTAATTGTGACCGAGAATGAGCGCTTGTATGAGGAAACTCGCTCTCTACAGCAAAAATTGGGAGAAGTTGACTCATTTACTGCTCAGAAGGCTCAATATGAATCCCAGATAAACTATTTTAGAACTGAAATCGAACGGTTGACGACCCAACTCTCACAATGTAATAAAGAAGTCTCTGAATCTAGATTGGCAAAACTCAGGTGCGAAGAGCTTGAAAAAAAACTACAGATAATGGTCACCGAAAATCAACGAATTTCAACGGAGTTAATCGAAACACAAAAAAAATTAGAAAGCGTTCAGGCGTCAGTTAGCCAAATTGACACGCTTCAACAAAGAATTCAGCTTTTAACTCAAGAAAATGAACAATTAAGCTCAAGACTCTCCCAAAGTCTTGAAGTAAACGAAAAGTTGCAGATTCAGCTCGCTGAATCAAGCGCAAAACTACAGAAAGTTGCTGACTATGAAAGCCAATCAAAATATCTGAATGAAAACCTACTGGATAAAATTAGAATTATCGATGAACTTAGAGAGAAATTATCCCAAAGTGAGCAACAGGGGCTTGCAATTAAAGCTCTCGAAGAGAAATTGACAACTTTGACCGCTGAAAACATGAGACTATCCAGCTATCTGAATGAAAAATCATCAGAGTTAGAGAATATGCGGATGAAGGTCCATCAAGCTGATATGCTCTCGAGACAAGTTGAGGATCTTCAAAGGAAATTAACTGTTATTCTCGAAGAGAACGACCGATTAAATGATGTCATTGTCGAGAAACAAAACGAAGTTGAAAACCTCAATTTAAAGGTGTACTCCCTTGGAGACTTGCAAGCAAGGGCCACTTTCCTTCAAGAGGAATTAGAAAAGTGCAGAAAAGAAAATGAGATGTTAAGAAGCAGGGTTGCTACTCTTGAAATTTGTGAATTAAAATTAAAAGAAACTTCAGAAATGCTGACTCATCTCAGGTCTGAGAATCAAAAGCTGGAGAAACAATTCGCAGAGGCCCAATCCAAAATATTTTCGCAAGATATGCTTGAAAGAGAGATTCGATCAAAAATCGAAACCGAAAAGAGAATGGAAATTGTAAATGATTCCAATTAATTTTTTCTGATAACTTGTTATGCAGGACGCAGCAGTTACACAACTCTCAAAGCAATTTGCTGCTGAAAGACAGTCATTCGAGTTTACCCTCTCTTCTCTACAGAATAAATCAGCCGACTTGGAACAGAAGATTTATTTATTGCTTGAGGAGAACGATAAGATTACTGCTGTTAATCAAGAAAGGGTGAATGAAATCGAATTCTTGAAAATGCGTCTGGCTGAAGCGGAGAAGTCCAAGATCGATCAAATTGAGCAACTGAAACTTCAATATGATGCTAAACTCAAAATGGAAGTGGTAAGCTGAGTAATGTTGCTTAAGATGAAATCACTCTGAAAAGGAAGCACAAGTTAGATCCCAGAAGGCGAAAGTAGACGATGAAGCAATAAAATGCAAAGCTTCTTTGATGGAAATGGAACGAAAATACTCACTACTCACAGCTGAGTACGATAATTTGAAAGAGGGTTTCCGATTCAAATGTGCTGACTTGGAAGAGTGGAAAAAAAAACATCATGAGCTTGAAGTTTCAAGATTTCAGGAAATCGAAGAACTTCGTAACCAATTTGAGAGTTACAAGAGAAGTGGTCTCGTAAAAATATATAAAATAAGACCAATTAATGCCTAACACTCAAACTTATGTGATATAGGAAGCACGTGACTACCAGTTAAAATTTAACGCCGAAAGAGCTGCTTATGAAGCCCAAATCTACCAACTTCACCAGAAGGTCGAAGATTACGAGAGACAAGTGAGCCAGTTGCTTGTTGAGCTTGAGAAACACAGCCACTTCACTATCGACAAATCCAAGGAATCCGATAGCTGGAGATCTAAGTTTACTGCGCTCGAAGAAAAATACAAAGCTGAAGTTTTTGAGCTCAAATCTCAGCTTGAACTTTTCAAGTCCTCGAGTTATGTAATGGAACAATCCCTTCTTATCACTAACATGTGAAAAACATTCTAAAGGACGTTAAGCAACTTTCCATTAAGTATGGTTCTGAGAAAGCATCAGATCAGAGTCAAATCAAGCAGCTAAAGCAAATGGTTGAAAACTATAAAGAAGAACTTGATAAGCTCTACGAATTGATAGGTCATAAGAAAAAAGATCATGAGGCCTTACAGAACGAGGTAAGATAAAAGAAAAGATTATTTTTTCATGAACTGTTATGTGTAGTTTGAATTGCTTAAGAGAGAGCACGAAGAAGTCAAATCAAGATTCAAATCGCAACCATCAGACGAAATAAACGAGAAAGTTGAGCTCCTTCAAAGAGAAATCAGAGAATTGTATGATAAATCAAAATAAGATCTTTTCATTAATTTTTTTCTACTCAGAGAGGAGTCTCGAAACTTATATCAGAAGCAAGCTGAGAGAAATAGCCTTGAACTCACCAAGAAGAACAGAGAACTAGTTGAAAAAATCCAAGAACTGGATTTATTAAAAGCAAAATATGAGGAAGCTCTTGTGAACTATCAGAATCTCAATGAGAAAGTAAATAATAGAGATTATTAATGCCCAACTCAATTTTGAAAATTAGTTGTTCCAAAAACTCATGAAAGGAGATCAAGGCGCAAATGGCTATCAATAGAGCATGCATGCATATTAAGTCAGTTAGCTTTGCAAGTTAAAAAAAAAATAAATTTGAATATGAAATTGCAAACGAATAATAACACTCAACAATGTATCACAACTCAAAAGAGTCCAGCTGCTTTGCTATCAAAATTGCCAGCAAGAAAAAATAGTTTCTTTTTGCATTACAACAGCAAAACAAGCAGAACTTATGAGAAAATAATAGAATTCCTATCAAAATTTTATAAAGATTTTTTACAGAGCTTACACTAAAGGAGCATTCTCGTGAAGAAGTAAAAACTGGATATGGGATTCGTATGAAAAGCATATTCTAAGCATCTGGTTTTCTCATTTTCAAAAAACCTGAATTAAGCTTTTTTCGTTGAAATTAAAGCCAACGCATTTTCTGCACCAGTTATACTGATTTTGAATTTGGTCTGGTACATAAATCTCTTTTAGGGTTAGATATCTTATTAATTTTCGAAAAAGAAAAATCTTTATACAGTCATGGCAGAGAAAGCAAAAGAGAGAACCTACTTGATGATCAAGCCTGATGGTGTTCAGAGAAGTTTAATTGGCAGAATCATCAGTAGATTCGAGGACAGAGGCTATAAGCTTGTTGGACTGAAATTCACAAAGGCTAATAGAGAACTTCTCGAAGAGCACTACTCAGATCTTAAGACAAAGCCATTCTTCCCAGGATTGATTGCTTACATGCTCTCTGGTCCTGTTGTTGCGATGGTTTGGGAAGGAACCAATGCTGTTTCGACTGGAAGAAAAATGCTTGGTGAAACCAACCCTCTTGCCTCTGCTCCAGGTACCATTCGTGGCGACTTCTGTATCGATGTTGGCAGAAACCTCATTCATGGCAGTGACAGTGTTGAAACAGCAAAGAGAGAAATTTCACTCTGGTTCAAAGATAATGAACTCGTCGATTGGGAATCTACGATGAAGAGCTGGATTTATGAATCAAAGTAGCTAAAGCAAATAATATGAGGTGAAAACGAATGCCTCTCCATTTTACCATTTCAACGCTATTCTATATATTCATAGATCTTAATGCCGAAACTTTGAATTTCATTTGAAAATTGAATAGCTAAACGGTAAACAATATATTCGGTAAATATCCTAGCTCCTAGCCAAAGTAGCCACAATTGCTCTTTCTATGATGGAGAGAGCCTTCAGATAGTTAAGATACTTCTACAGGAATTCCAATAGTCTCAACTACATTACCAAAAGGATTTTATCAACAAGTACATGATGACAAAAAAGAAAGGAATCCACACAGATCCAAGCAAAGAGGTTCATTGATTTAGATGCTTAATGAAATGAAAAAATGTTAAATATTGATTTCTCCAAATGCTGCTTCATTCAAGTATGTTTCAAACACATCGTGCATTGCTCAAAGGTTATGAGATGTGAGAGATCAAAACTCTTTTTTAATGCACGATTATTGAAATCGAGGCGCTATCGAATGCAAAAATCCCTTTTTTATTATAGATTTACTTAAGTTAAGAATTTGATTAAAAATAACTGATAGTTGGAAATGAAAAAAAACTCGCCCCATCCTACAAGCAGTAAATATAAAGCAAGGTCAATTACACCTCAGCAAATACGGCCTGACCTTAACGATTATCTTCGACCTCAGCGTATGAAACTAGAGTAACAGAAAACATCTCCAGATAATTCGATCATTGTTTTGTTTTTGCTATTAGAGTGAATAAATTTCCTGAGCAAAAATCTCTTCCGAGCCACATTTACAGTCCCTATATCTACATCAAGCGAGTGATCTCAAAACACAAATCTTCTCAATATCAATTTGAACACAAACACATTTGGAATTCAAGCTGCAATTTTTTCTCACATAGCAGACTCGCAAATCAAAGACAAGAACAAAAGCATAGCGATCACGACAAAGACAGCCATCCTGAGAAGAGTATTTCGCCTCGAGAGCGGTCACCCGAACACCGGAATCAGACCTATGATGAAAATGCAGTAATATAATGAAGCTCCTCACATTATGCTTAATGTTTACCTTACATCTTACTCAGAACACAAGAAATTTGGCATACTCATTCTTCCTGAAAATTCATGAACTCCTCAATAAAAGCAAGCCTGAGAAGGATGCACACGAGATTTCAATAGTGAAGCAGGGAGAAGGAGAAGAGGAATCGCTTAAGGATTCGTTCAAGCGATTCAAAAACCAAAAGAAATTGAATTTTTCTAAAAAAGTCACAGTCCCTGTAGAAAGGACTTATGAGAAAACAGAAGGGGAATCGCCTGAAAAATCAATTGAACCCCTAAACAAAGAGGTTACAGTATTTGACGAGGAGTTGTACGGTAACCATTTAATGCTGTTGTGACAAATTATATTAACGCCTCCCTTCACCTAACTTTAATAGTTGATTCCAAGACGTTCACAGCGTTTTGCAAAAGTTTGGGCTTTTCGGCCGAGCAAGAGATCCAACAATTTTTCGAAGTATTTGGTGAAACTGATAAGGATATCAAACCTGCAGCAGCCAGAGTCCTGCTAAATAAGACACTCCCTGATGTCTCGTTTCTGGATTCCACCAAAAAAATTTCAATGAGGGCGTTTTTTTACAACTATGGAGTAAGAAATATTCTGAGTGTTCTGCAATAACTCCATCTCTTCATCCAAAAGAAATTCTTGAAAGAAAAATTCAGTGTCAAACAGGTTTTAAACCCAAAGGCTGCCAAGCAACGGAATGCTGATATAAGACACTATCTAAGCAATTTTAAAGTAATTACTTTTGCAAGAAGTCTCTCATGCAATTTTCTATGTATGGCTAGGAATCCTATGGAGCTCTCAAAAGCGATATTAAGCGTAGCAAAGAGGAAGATAACAACATAATCGCAGAGCTACTTAAACATCAGAGAGGGACCAAAACCGAATCAATTGTGTCTCAATTCAAAGATCTTGCAGAGTTAAAAAATCAACTTTGGAAAGACAAAAAAATTCTGCTTCGAGTTCTTCAAGAGACAATAACTAAATTCCCGAACGAAAATCTCACTTTAAATAATGTGATTGATGTTGTTAATGAAAAGCAGTCTCTCAAAGCAAGCAACCTTACCCCTATAAGTCAGTTCATTCAGAATTTCAAGAAAGAAAAAAATATGCTCAGAGAAGACAAATTTACTTTGTTTGATATTGCAAATTTCATTCATGACAGTAAAATGAATGTGGCAGAAGTTGAGTTGATCACATACTTCGTGCGAAAATTGAAAAGTTTCTACAACAGAGAACTAGGGAAGGAGTCAATTGCAAATATTGAGCCTAAACAACCATTACCAAATGCCGCTTTAGCAGCTTGTTTTGAAAGACTCTGTGTCAAAGCTGAAGAAGAACTCAAAATCTCTCGAGAACTGTTGGACCACATAGATAACGTATTAAATCAAAATATACCTGCGACTACTCCTGAACGCCTCGCTGTTATTATGCATCATAATGTGGTCGCAGATTTTGTTCTCAAATTTTTTGAGTCTTTGGACCAAGCGTTAATCGAGAAATTAAACACTCTGGAGCAGATCTCTCACCTATTCAAAGATGAGCAAAATGCATCATTGCCTGTTGAAGGCGTCTTCAGGAAAGTAGCGGGTTGTCTCAGTGGCGCAGATAACAAAACCGAGGATGTCAGCAAAAAGGATGAGACTGTGAAAAACTTATTTAAGTTCAGCGCACCACTTAAAACCGAAAATGATAATCTTCCAGAGAAAGATGACGATATCGATAATTTTATTGATATTCTTAATCGAAAACAGGATGCAAACATGAGTGAGATTCGAAAAACATCTGAAAGTATGAGCATCAGACCAAGCGTCCAGATTGGTGACTCCTTCGACCGCTCTCTTTCGAAAAAACAAGCAGGAGGAGCCTTCGAAGGACTCACTCGAAACCAGTTTGAAGCTACTGATAATGATCGACTCGGAAATTTGAACTTTGATCCGAAATCCAAAGATAAGACTCTTCCAAAATTCGGTGCGCTGAAGCCATTCGCAAATATTGACAATATTATGGCTGGCAAGCAATTAAATCTCTTCTCAGAGTTGCCCTCCATTCAAAAAGGTCAGGAGCTGGCCTTTAAATCTGACAATGAACTGCAATTTTCCCTTGGAGGAAAGCCTGGAGAAGAGGGTGCCAAAACTGTTGGCGAAGCGAAAAGCAAGGATACATTAGGAAATGCTGATTTGCCCGAAGCATTAAAAGATCCTAGTGTAATAGAGTTGCTAAAAGATCCTGACTTCGTGAAAGCATTAAAAACAATTGCACAGAGCGAGAAGAAAATCAAAGATAATTCTGGCTTCTCAAATCGAGGAATAGGAGCGATAACTGAAACTGAAGACACAATAAATCTTTCTAGAGATCGGACCCGTGGTAAATCAGTTGGAAGCGCCGAAAAGTATTCATCTCATCAAAAAACCAATTTGAGTCGAGAAAATGTATTACAAATTGGAAAACTGCTGAATACTCCACAGAGAGATACTGCTGTTTCCAATAATAATCAAACTGAAGGAGGAGTTGGGAAGAGTGAGTTCTATTTGCAACAATTAAAGGAGACTCTGAGCCAGCGACTTCAAAGCACAGCAAAGGGAACCACCGAAAATGATACTTTGGGAAAATCTGGATATGTCCCTAATAGGCTCCTTGAAAGGGCAGTAGCGGATCAGATGAACAGAATATTAGACCTGAAAGATCCAGACCTTCTCACAAAATCAGTGTTCAAGGAGAAAATTGACGAAAGTGTATTTGAGCCGAGAGCAGTTACCTTAGGGAAACCTGACTCTCAAGTTGGCCGATTCACAAAATATGAAACCTTACTTCCACCAGACTATTACACTTTTCTAGCGAAGAAAAATGTCGAAATGGATGATAAAAAATGGTTTTTGAGAGCACATCATATTGAAAGTCTAACAGGTATAAATAAACCAACAACTTTAAACGCCAATACATAATTATTAAAAATACTTAGAGAATCCTGCGTCTGTCAAAGATAATCTTGTGGATGCAAAGTATATTTCGTTCTACGGAGCGCCTAGTGACCCCAAAAAACCAGCAAAGAAGACTGCATCTGATGACTACAAAGCGAATCTTGTGAAAGAGCTGCAAGAACAGAGGGCTAGGCTGACACAGGAAATCCAACAAATCAAAGAAAATAAGATACCGCGAGAAGGAAGCACGATTAGAAATGATAGAGCATTCAAAGAAGTTGCAAAGTAGAGACAGATAATCCTAATTCTTCATCATTTGTGTCTGTTTCTAGATACTTCCAACAAAGCTTAAAAGAAAAACCAGAAGGACCGGAACTGGTCATCAAAGGCTATGAGGGCGTCCTGACTGAGCTGCGTTCTCATGAAAGAGACATGTAATTCTATTTGCTTTAATCTAGCGATTGTAACTTATGGCCTAGTTTAAATCAAAAACGACATGCAGAGGCAGAAAAGTTTACGCCAGCTGTAGAGAAATGGTGGGAGCTTAAAACAGATGATTTCAATCAACATTTAAAGAAGCATTTGCTCCAAGTGAAGAGCGATCCAGTTGAATATGAAAAACTCTTAAAATATTATGAAGAACTCAAGACAACGACAGAATTGATGTAAACTGGAAGACTTGATTAGAACTAAACTAGATCAGCTAATAACAATTCCATTAACATTCCTTAAATCAAATATATATTGTTTATATCATTATATTATATAGTTCCTATGCACTATCGTTACTCTTTTCCATCATTAAAGCCACGACTAAAAGCTGTTAAAATCGATGGTGTACAGGAAAATAAAGTTAAATCGGGACCGTCTTAAATTAGTTTCCTGAGAAATAATATATTGAACAGGCAAGCAGAACATTTCCAATTAAACTCGAATTGGAAATTATAGATGACTATTTGGTTTTACTATTTGATTTTACTTTTCATGTTTGTCTGTGATTGATACCCCAGACGCTTATCATTTTCCAGTCTCGATAATGCAATCCATTAGTTTGACGAGCCTTCTTCTCTCAGAGTTAATTAATTATACATGTAGCATACGTGAAAGTATAAAGACTTCGATCTACCCCTATGATAATTTCCAACAAAAAAAAAACAAACTAAACGAGTTTTTATTGAACTTGAAATTTATTTATACAAACAGACTGAAGCACCAATGAAAAATACTCGTTCACGAGCATCCTCTCAAAAAGTACAGCCAAAAGTAAGAGAAGAACACAACCAAAAGCTCAAGACCTTCATTATTAAAAAAACTCCATTGGTAGCAAATAAAACTGAACAATCGACAGCTCAACCTGAATGTATCTCGTCACTTGCTAGCTCTAAATAAAACCATTTTTATCATAATTTTTGAAGCAAAACAAACTCAAAGAAGGGCCCCTACAGTCGTTTTGAAAGCTTCTGACAAACTTGCAATCATTAAAAACTCTAAAATACTTCATGAATACCCTGAAAAGAACGTCCCAGAGATAAAACCAACTCAGAAGATGGATATGGAAATGCAGACAGAGCATGATCCTACGGAAGATGCTTATAAAAAAATTACAAATGAAATTGAGCAATTGAATACCCAGCATTATGTTACTCAAAAAGTAAAATATCTTCATTTCAACATGGAGGTCTGATTGAATAAAATAATAGGAGAACAAAGTCTTAAATGATCGAATGGCCTATCTTGAGAAGAGAATTCAAGATGCAAACAAACAAACTGTTGATTTGAAGAGGGAAAATGAAGAAATCAGGCAGGAACTTGACAGAGAGAGACAACGATCTAATAGCTTACGAATTCAATCAAGAAACACTATACTCCAAAACCCTCCGTAAAGTTTATCTGAGCTTTGATGGTTTATTTTCTTGATGTTAAAAGGATGAGAGTCATAAGATTGCCGAATCCCTTCGAGATGATGTTTGGTGAGAATCAAACCGAAATAAATGTTGGTTATGAACTCCTAAATTATGTAGGCGATAATGAAGACCCAAATGCTCCAATAGAAACCAGAATAATGAGAACTTTCCAAACACTCAATGCTTTGCAAATGCTTAGTTCATTACTCGGGTCAAGGAATGGAGACGTAATTCAGATATACTCGTTATTTTGAAAATAATCTCGTGATTATTTAGCAAACCAACACTGAACAACGATCTGGACTAATGCCAGATAAGATCCGGAAACTCCCAAAGCAGTATTTTAAAAGAGGAATAAACAACGAAGACCAGTAAATCTTTATCAAGAAATAAGTTGATATGAAGTAATTAGGTGTGCCATTTGTTTAGCAGACTATGAAAATGGTGATAAACTGAGGAAACTGCCTTGCAATCATCTATTTCACTCTAAATGCACTAAAGATTGGCTCTTCCGTAAAAATCAATGTCCAATGTGTAAAAAGGAAGTGCGGATAGACTAGCCGATTTTATTATTAATTCACCACACGAATTAATTCTATCAGATCATCGGATTCACTGTGAAACTCAGTTGGCATTAATACTTTTTACATGAAGCTACCAGATAGTTTTCCATGTTTTATGATGTCAATAGAGATCATTAGCGAAATTTCATTGTGAGTTTTTCGCTCTAGTAGAATTGCGGCGAAAAATTTCTGAATATCACTTAAGTTTACTACTTTTATGATGAATATGTTGTTGCAACTAAGGAGGAAAACCAAAACCAAATAAATGAAAAACAGAGTTATCCAAGATCACGCATTCATTATTTATTTTTGCTTCGAAGTTGGTTTCAATAGGGAGCTATAATTCTCAAAAAATCCTCAAATCCAGATTGCCTTCTAGATAATTCATATTTTAACAATGTAATAGACGGATACAGAGTGCGAAAGTCTAATACAGAAAATTCTTCACGTAAATTTGTCATATTATACATGCAGAAATTGATGACACCAATTGTAGATTCCTGTAGTGGTAAAGTAATTATCGCTTAACTATATTCCAAAGGCTGTTAGAAGGACTCAAGAGAGGGAGAATGATGGTCATCAACAAACTGCTAAAGTTGTGCTATCTGCAAATTATCCATGAGATCTTCTATTAAATCAGTTTTGCATTCGTAAGGTAACCATATTTGTATTGTCCTATCACACAAATTTTAGAATGATTCGATTTTTGTAGGGTTCTTACATTCATTTCGCTATAAACCAGCATGGCTTTATATTCATTCTTCTGACTTTCTGCAATCTTTTCCAGATAAAGTGTCATACTGACATTAAAACTCCAGGGAGTAGACAAAATGCTTTTTGGTCTTTCGTAATCCACTTGAGAAGCCTTCGGAGATGATGTAACCTATAGAATTACCCATCCAAATGAATCAGAGGAATCAAAATCGTCTTCTTTACCAAAAATCCAACGAAATACTTTAGTCTCAAGATATTCATGGTCTTCACAATTTCTTCGACGATAAGATTATACTCGAGGAGGACTTGATTAATGAGTATCATTGAGGAAAAATTATCGATAATAACAAGCCTAATCTTCTTCTTCAGTTTTCCCTATCGAAAAGAGTTAGTTGATATGTTCTGTAATTAACCTGATCTTGGATACCGTTCGTAAAGATTCAAGCAGAACTAATAGACTAGTCAGTAGATCCTCAGCGTTGAAAGCCGTATCAAAAATGAATCTTTTTCTCAGTTCAAAATAATCATCATCTGTTATTTTATCTACTCCCATGGCACACTAAATGTAATTGGAAGAGTTAGTTTTTTTTGTGTATTGAGAGGATATTTACCGAGAGAAAATATCTCATTCGAGCATGTGAAAATGAGGATCCGGAGTCAATCACCATCACATCATCACTTGTTTTTGCAATTGCATTTGCTATTACATGATAGCAAAGCAGTGTTTTTCCTGCCCCTGTTGACCCTATTAACTCTGTGATTGAATTGGAATAAATTCCTCCTCCAATAATCTGATCTAATCTAAATGCTCCTTTATTAGTCGTGAGATGGTTTGCAATAAATACTCCTCGAATCCCGTAGAAAAGAGATGAATATTTTCGACATCGCTGTTAAAAATTGATTCTCCACTCTCGATGCCGTTTGCAAAGTATTTCACCATTTTTTCCATATAGTCTGTATTCTGTAAATGGTTAAGGTGGATGCGCAGAAAACTAAATGTTACTTCCGCCTTTGATCTCATATTGAATAAACCTTCGTCTTCATCTGTAAACAAGAATTCATAGATGTTTTTGAAGCCTGAAGCCTCAAGCAGCTTTTTCTTCTCGTTTGATTCAAGTATGCTTTCCACCATCATTAAGCTATCAACAGAATTCTCGTCTTCCATATTCATGAAATTTAAACTATTTGCGCGCAATTAATTTATCTGTATAATAATAGTAATAGAAATGCTAAATGTAAAGCTAATTCACTACACTCAATAATGCTTGACTACCCTCCTAATTACTAGAAAAAAGTGCATTTAACTTAACTTGCCTCGTTTCAAAATTAACTGCCAAGTTGGAAAAAAATCAAGCTTTCAGAACACCGAAACATTTTTCCAGTAAAGGATGAAATGAGCTTGGTTTAAGATGACCACCCTATTTATTTGGGACCAAACATGAATTACTTCGAAAGCAATCAAAAAACATAATAATTGCATTAGCATGCAAAAGGTAGTAGTAGTGTATGGTTGCTGTTGTGAATAGCACTCGCAGTAAGGGGTTCAAAATTTGTTAGGCTCTTTTCTTAATTGAAGTTTAGATCTGGTCTTGAAATAAGAAAAACAGCCAATATTTCTAAAAATGCATATGCATGCAGAGATGTTAAGAGAAAACAAATGTGAAAACCTTCCTAAATTCTACCTGTTTGATGATTAACAATACTAATGATCTCGAGTGTCTTGTAAAAGAAGAATTCGGTTGGCTTCAAAACGAGGCAGGCAAGCTCAAATTCTTTGCAACTATTTGTTCCTAGAATAACATTAGTTCTTCAATCAGCACATGTAATTACCCAGATAAATCCTCTTAATATTCCACTACAGACAGCCGACTCCATGGCAAAATTCGTTTTCATTTCATATTCAGGAATATTGTGGATGCTAAGGGTAAGGATTTTGAAGATGGATCGCTCTTTTGTAATTCCTTTAATTTCCGTAGCAAAATTTATAATGCTCCCAGTAAATTGCAGGCATACCAAAATCGAGAGAGAGATATATATCGATTCGTTGTTTCGAATTTTATGGAAAGTTTTTGTAACTAACTTCTTAGAAGATAAATAATAAATAAACTAACTTACGAATAAATCGCCATGAATACATCTCCTCAAGCAGGTAAGTTGGCTATTATCTAAAATAAATTCAACGAATTCCAGTTTTGGCCAAGGTTCGCCAGGCTCTCGAAAATCGCGGTGCCAAGACCATCAGATCCTTAGGGAAAGTCTTTCGAGCACTAGATTCTTACGATGGAAACAACAAAATTGATGCTGACGAGTTCTTTATCGGCCTGAAAGAGCTTGGAGTAGAATTGACAAAAGCTGAATCCGGCGTAGAATATCCTGAGTCAATCTCTCTTAATTTTCTCTCTTCTTAGGCTCTGTTGGCTGTATTTGACACAAATGGAGATGGATGCATTGATTATGAAGAGTTTCTAGTTGGAATCCGAGTAATGAGAAGAAAAGCCGCTGATAACCAAAATTATTTGTATCTCTCTATAGGGTCAGATGAATCCTACTAGACAAGCCATCGTCGACAGAGCTTTCAAGAAATTTGATAAGGATGGATCAGGCTATATTGACGCAGCTGATCTCAAGTAAGTCACCTTAAACGATTCCTTGCTCATTTTTGAATTGTTAGAGGAGTTTATGATGCCAGCAAGCACCCCAAGGTGATAAGTGGAGAGATGACACCGGATGAAGTATTCCTGGAATTTCTCGAACATTTTGGTGCTGGCAAAGATGGTAATCTCTCGAAAAAAGTAACTTTTTTACGAGTCGTTTTGATGCTAATGATTGGATAATAGGAATGGGATGACTACTACAGTGCAGTTAGCGCCTCAATTGATAATGATGAGTACTTTGTTGACCTTATGACGCAATGCTGGAAGTTATAATTTCTGTGTCCTACGATTGGAGAATTCTAGCAGTAGCAGCCAATAGCAATGCATAATCCTTGACATAATCTTACCTCATTACATTACCACATTGGACATTTAAGTAATAAATCTACCAAACAAGATCTAGAGTAAAAAGCATAACAATAAACTAAAACTTTCATCAAACTTCATGAAATCTCTTCACATCAACAGTAATTTTTCTGCGGTAATATTTTTCAACATTCCTGAGAGAGAGAAAAAAAAATAAAATTAGAAATTACAGAAAGTTTTTCCGCAGAATTCTGAGAATCTCTTCTCGCTAACATTAAATCACGACGGAGAGACAAGAATGTTTAATTTTTCTCCTGAGTCTCTATACTACCAGAGGATAAGTTTTGGGTTACGGATGTAGTATTTCTATTAAATAGTATTCAACCTCATCAATATTATTGAATAAGGGCAATGTCAGGTGCTAGATTGAAACTGGTCACGCTATTGATAAAATTTATCCTTGAATGAGAGTCAACTACTTATTGTAATGCCGGTTGTTTTCTGTTTTGTTTTACAAAAACAAAAAATATCGTTTGTAATAATTTCCTAGCAATAGAGAATTATGCGAGCAATCTCAAGCTACTTCTTCGAGTTTGCATCATCATCAAATGTTTTGAAGTCCTTGAATTTAGATGCATCTAATAATAAGAAATATTCGAACAAATCTATGACAATAATAACATGAACGAAAAATGAGGATCCATCAATTTAGTGAGACTAATTCAATCGATTGCTTCATAGAGTCAAATTTCAATATATTTTTCTTTTCTTTGATGATTTTCTTTTCTTTAGTTGCCCCGATTTTCTGGCTGTATGAGAAAGGGTATCTTCACTCTGAAGGGAGCCTTTCAAGTTTTCTATCTCTTCATTCAAACTAGCTATTAGTTGTTTTTGTTGATTTCTTATGAACTCGCTCTTTTCGAATGATTCGAGCAGTCTCTGGTAGTCATTATCCAGCTTCTGATACTTTTCGAGTTCAATTTGACTTTTTTTTAGTTTTTTTGCGAATTTTTCATTTTGTTGGAGGAGTTCTTGGTTTCTTAGTCTTTCTTTGATAAGTAACGATTTACTTTCATCGTTCTTTTTTTTTAAAGTTTGCATCTTCTTATTTAGAACTTGAATCTCATTTGTTTGGAAAGATTCGTTGGTTCTTGTTCTGTAACTCATCCCTCGGGATGAGTTCGGTGATCCACGGGCAGAAATGCTTTTGTTTGATACTTTTGAGCTCGATCTTTTGAGTCTTGACTTGCTTTTTTCAAGCTTTATTTGCTCGCCCTTTATCTCTTGCTCTAACAGGAATTTATTCAATCGTTTTCCTGGTGATTTGACGCCTCCTTTCTTAGAAGGTTCGTGTTGCCTAAAAGACTCTTCTTCGCTCTCGGAAGCTTGGTCCTGGAACTGAATTTTTTTTTGTGCTGAATTTGTTTTATTCATTGCACTATCTCTTATTACAGTGGTCCGTTGACTTTGGGTCAATTCTTCTTGATATTTCCTTCGCATAGGGGTCGAATTTTGAGAGTCTACATTTTCTGGCGAAAATTTAGTGACATCCTTGTTAATGAGTGCTCGACTATTTTGATGGGTTGGTTTTGGAGGAGAATTCAGTGAGCTCATTTGGAGAAGTTTTTTTTCCATATTCAAAATTTTATTTTGAAGATCAAGAAGGTCATCTTGAACCTTTAAACTTCGTTCGGATGGTTCTTCTCCTCTATTGTTGTTTCTGTTTCGATAAGTAGAGGAAGAGTAACTGGAATTTTCTTTTTGAAATGAATAGCCTTGATTTGAGTCAACTCTGTGTAGCTTGGGAGAGCTTGTTTTGTAGGCTGTGTGCTCCGTTGATGATGTCAAATCTTTGGTTCTGAGTATTTGTCCACTATTCTCACGATTATGATGAGGACCGTCAGCAAATGAATTTTCCTTCAAGATGTCCAACTCTTTGTCAAGGATAGAGTTCATCATGTTGATTTGGTCCGCGGTGAGACTATTATTCATCTTCAAAAATATTTTTCACGGTTATTGAATCTTTTTAACTAACTATAATTTCAAAATTCATTTGAATATCACTTTAAGCAGGACTGCATCCATTTACGCTTAGCCGTAAGTTCCCCAAAATAAAAAAATGAGAATTCCCAATTGATGTTGGTTGCTGAAGTGAAAAGAAGCTACCAAGAGGAATGTCAGCAAGTTTCCTCTCTGCCTCAAAACCAAAAAAATTTTAAAGATACACACTTACATGTCAACAACATTCGATTGTTTCGTAATCCAGAACCATATCAAACTCTACTGAATAAATTATAAACTAGAGAAAAGGCGATTTACTCTTGAAAGTTTTGGGAATTTTCGAGCGGAGTTAAAGATTGTTAAGGACTGAAAATATTAAAATTGCACTTAAGAGAATAAAAATTAGCTCAATTTCTTAAATCCACACTGATAACTCAAAATTGACACACCAAATTTCACGGAAAAGATTAAATGGGCAGAACCTTATGATCAAACAGAATTATCTACCCCCTCGCCCTCTTTATGGGAAAAGAGAGAGGGATCAATTGCGTCGATTGTCGTCTAAAGAAATCGACACATCCCATTTTGCCTAACTCGTCGAAATTTATCAACAAAGAAAGGATCATAACTGAATGTACCCCAATCGAAATAACAAGTGAATACACTCATGTTTCATGTTTTTCAATTTTTGAATCGATTTGGCCCGCTAACAGCTGGAAGGTTGGATGAGCAGAGAAAAATAATAAGAATTAATGATTTGAATGGTAACCTTATTCCAAGAAAAATATATTTTATCAGAGGAAAGATTCCTCCCTTATTAAAAAACATGAGTGACACATCACTAAGTCTACACGCAATCTATTCATCATCTTTGGTTGACTAGAAAAACCTTAGAAGACTTTTCTGGGAGAAATATCACGATTCACAGCAATGATGAAGCCTCTTGAAGAATGCATTGTAAAAAAGCACTCTTAGGAGTTGGTGATAACTCTAGTCAAAACTAACACTGAAAAGAATCAAATGTGCTCTTCTTTTTCAGAATAACAATCCCTGTATTCTTCCAAAGCCATTTCAGGCCTAATGCCGTGGCTCTAAAGCCCATCCCAAAGAATCCCTCAAAAATTCGAAGAAGCAATCAACTTCTTTGACCAATCCTAGGTGCAATAGCTGAAGCGGTACCCTGATGTCATCCAAATGTTTCCAGTGTCTGGAAACGGACTTTCAATATCAGCAAGCGAATTACATCCAACTAATGTCAACATTGAATCAAATATCCAGTTTTGGGTGATTGACCAGGAAAGCGGAGAACTCGTTTTAAACAATGAAAACTTATCAATGCACCCTTACTCTTCTGTTGAATTTTTATCTCATGTGTTTTGGTTTCATTATATAAATATTTATTTCTTGTGCATTCTATACTACAACTTTACAGAGTCTTTTACATGGAGATTCTCATAAGCAAGCTCTAATTTTGAAAATTATGATTCACATAAACTTTTTCGATACAGATAAAACACACAGAAGTTTGAGCTTATTTTCTTCTCTGTTTCTTATTATTCATATTCATATTCATATTCATATTCGTTGAGTTGGGCATCTCCACTTGTTGATTACAGAGAAGTGCTTGGTTCGGTAACTCATATTTCTTCTTGATTGCTGGAGGCATGACACTGTCTTTCACAGCTTGTTTCCCCTTCACCCAAGCAAAGCTCGTGTACAGAGTGTTCATCATTAACTTTATTTTTGCATTTTATTAATTTTTCTGAGCGAGCTCTCTTAAATAATCACAGGAGCCAATCAGATCAATAGGAAAAAAAAAAGCGTCATAGAGGTGTTTTATATTTTAGAAACGCTATTTAATGGATTTGATGATTCTGAAGTTTTGCTTTTCGCTCTAATTTTTAAGAATCAAGCATTCATCACCACTTCATGCAACAATGACCTGTAAGTTTTCAAATTTAAAAGAGGGATAACGACTTTGAAAATAGCATTTAACAGTAATCTTTAACGATCATTAGAAAATCGTAAAGCGCTTTTATCCGTTATACTTGAGTTGTAAGTAGGTATTTGAGTTGTTCCGCGTAAGTCAATTAAACAAAGAATGGCAAGAGATGATGATGGTGTCGAAAACATTCCTCAAATATTTATTCTACTGCCGGTGCTTATGTATATAAGCATTCCCATCTATGTCTGAATAGATAACGCTAATATTCTGAGAATACATGCGAGCTTTTTTCCAAATCGCTCTCTTAGCTGCTTTAGTTTCTTTCTCAAATGGTCTAATTCTGAATGGAAATGATGTAATTTCTCACATATGGGTCGCCTCCCTTTTGTCAAGTAATTGCGTGGCTATCCTATATATATTCAACTTCAATATCGGTTCATCGAATATCTTGTTTAATTGGATTCCAAGATTTAAACTTTGGACTCTGGCTTAGGCATATGTAGGCTGTTTCTGTCCCCATTCCAAGCACTCTGAGTGTTGGTTGGCATACACTCAAGCAATTTCTTTTCTGATCGGGTGTGAGTGAAAATCAACTTAATTTTTTCAGATGAATGTTATTCTTCTCAGATTACGCTTTGGTCAAAAATAACAGTGTGTAATGTTTCGACTTCAATCGACACTTATTGTGTTTCGACGATTCAAACGATTGCAAGTCATCAATTACATGTTTGGAAGGGAAAAAATCATAAATGCGTCACTTGTCCATAGATGGAATCTATTCAACTTTTATCTGAAATTATGATGTCAAACGTTGTCAGTGAGTGCTTTAGATAAAGATTCGGTAGTTGGTGAAGAGTTTGAAACGAAAAAGGATCAAGAATAGTCCTGGTAGTTCATTAAGATTAGAGATAGATCATTAGACATTTATAGCCATTCCTCTTAAAAGTTAATCTGAATTTCGAAAGTCTCTTCTAAATTGGAGAGGTGTTTTAAATTTCAATCTTCTTTAGCAATCTTGATCCTTGATAATAATTACGATCTCACACTCTGATAAATTTGGCATTTCTAGTTTCTAACTGCTCTTGAATTGAGTAAGAATTGGGCTAAAAAATGAAGTAAAGATTCTCAAGCTTAGTTCCTAATCTATGCGTTTGGAACAAATTTGAAACTACTCTTTTTGGATTCTTAAATTCTTAGAGGACAGTGTAAGAAAGTTGAATCGCCTCTGATAGTTGTGAGCTGTTGGCAATGGCTTTAGTTTTCGACGCCTCCGGGGTGCTGAAGTCATTAGAAGTCAATTCTTAATTGAAAATTGACCGATTTTCAATTTTCTCTGAAGCTGGTGATATTGACTCTCTCTGGATTTGAGATTTGGTAGTTGCCTTTAACGAAGTTCTTTCCTTCAAGGACAAATTCTTCTATTGATAGGGTCAGTCAGAAATCGAATGTTTCGTACCATATGTCATGCCATTTCATATCAGAAGGTGATTTAAATTCAAAATTTGGGGGAAGTGTGAAAAAATGAACCAGAAGACAAGAGAAATACAGATCAATGTCAGCATAATGAATAACATTTGATAAACACCTCCACATTAGGTGTGGTGATGAAAGCCTCGAATTCCTTAAATTCTCTTGAAAACATGCCGTTCGTACTCAAAGGTTCATTGAATGATTTTGGGAGAAATCGGGCATTTAATTATTTAAAATTCCATTTCAAGCCTCTCTCTAAAAGTATCTTGCTGAATTCTTTCAAGGAATCATCTATCGTAAAATGTATCATGACATTTACTGCCAATCTCATCCAAAAAAACGGATATTTGGAGTGGATTTCCTTTTTAATCGCTTATAATATATAATCTTATAATTTAAACGTACCATAGACTTAGATCAAAATCATTCCATGAGCAGAGAGCAGTCTGACGAATCTAAATCTCTTCTCGGAAAAAAACCATTGGTTGATCTAGAGGAGATAGAAGTTGACCCCAATCCAACACCGTATGAAAAAGCATCTTTTTTCAATATCATACACTACATTTATGTGCTAAAATCCCTTTGGAGACTTCGCAAGAAAAGGAATCAAACTCTAACTCTCGAAGATCTCCCACGGATTGGAAAAAACAGAAGAAGTGAATCATAAGATTGAAGAACTCGAAGCTGCTTATCAGAATTATCACAAGAAGCACAAGAAGTCATCGCTTTTCTGGCTTATGAGTCGGGTATTCTGGTTCGATATGCTTAAACCACAAACTGCTATGTTGATTGGGTGGGAAGGAAAAATTCTTGTCGCATTCTTCTTCAGCAAAGTACTTGACTCCATTGAAGCTGACCAAAAGCAAGAAGCCTACAAATGGGCTTTGTGCTTGGGCGTCGCTATCTTGGTCAACTTGTATGCCAATTACCTGACTACATTCTATATGATGAGGTTTGTTGTAAAGTTCAAGCAGGCTCTGATCGGACTAATGTGCAGAAAGATCAGTAGACTCAGCTTTTACTCAATCAATCAAGTGAGCATTGGAAAGATTGTCAATATTGCTGCAAATGACTTGAATAGTGTTGAATTGAACGGAATCACTATTTGCATTTTGATTTCTGCTCCCTTTTCACTTGGAGGAGCTTTGGCAGTTTTATGGAGCTTCTTTGGAGTGGCCTCGCTCACAGGGATAGTGTTCCTCTTCTTGGTTAATCCTATCCAAGGTTGGTTAGCAAAACTTGGCGCTAAGTATGTCAGTCAGAAGAATCCTATCACTGATGAGAGAGTCAAGCTAACAAATGAATGATCGAAGGAATCCGACCTCTGAAGATGTATGGTTGGAACATGAAATACACGGAATCAATCATGAAGACCAGAA